>OFGA01000172.1_pt1 | contig 60268 bp, 59 predicted proteins | sample 1521471 | NCBI WGS metagenome assembly OFGA01 (sample SAMEA3504086, study PRJEB24116) | mouse gut metagenome | biome: mouse gut; feature: mouse-associated habitat; material: faeces | place: Denmark | collected 2011 | reverse complement strand
CGGTAAACTGTAATTTATGGCAATATGCGATTCTGTCCGCAGTGATAAGGGCAGTCGGCGTATGGACGATGAGCATGGTGTTTCTATTGATCTCCATGTTTTGGCGTAATGCCCTTGTCCCGTTTGTCGCTGATTTTGGAGCAGCCCTATGTTTCGTTATCACAGGTGCGTCACAGAGCTGTTTGAGTAATATCTGGCTCAAGATTACAAATCCATATTCGCTGCTTGCTAACCGCATATTATTCAGTAAGACTGAGTTTATTGGTTTTGCAGGATACCCCATTCAGAGCTTCCTGGCAGCAATTGTTTTTGCCATAACCGTAGGGGTGGTTTCTATAGCGGCAATGATGATGCATTCTAAAAGGAACTTTCATTGTCTGGAAAGGGGGATAAAATGTCCGGATTTATGTACGAAGTAAAAAAGATCATGCGCTGTCAAAGGGGGCTGCTCCATATCGCTCTTGTTCTGTTGCCTGGCATGGTCTGGCTCGCCTTGACGGACAGCCCCATGGACAATGCAATGGAGCAGTATAAAAATGAATATGAATGGTATCTGGAAAAAGTAAACGGATACTGCAGCGAGGCATCCTCTCTTTATCTGGAGCAGGAGGCGGAGAGGATTGTGGAAGCGAAGCAGAAGCAGAGTACTCTTTTGGAAAACTATTATGACGGGAAAATCAGTGAAAGTGAATATAAAAAAGAGAGCCGGGAAATTGAAAAGGTTCTGGAGCATCAAAATGGATTTGAGGTCATCTATCAGCAATATCTCTATATCTGTGAAAATGCGGGGAACCGCTGTTTCCTTCAGACAAACGGATGGATGGGGCTTCTTGGCAAAGGTACGCTTAATTTCATTCTTTTCCTTGGCATTTTGCTTTTGGTTACGCCTGTTTTCTGCTCTGAGTATAGCTGCCAGATGGACACTCTGATCCTGACCTCAAGGGAGGGGCGAAAAAGCTCTCTGTATAAATTGCTCATTATGATTGCGGCTGTTCTTTTCCTTTCGATAAGTATCTCGCTTATGGAATACGGATTTTACAGGTTCAAATATGGGCTGCCAAATGGGGATTATCCGATTCAAAGCATTCGTTACTTTGCGGACAGCAGCAAGGATGTTTCGCTGCTGGAGGGATATGTCTATATAGGGCTGCTCCGGATGTTTGGCGGTGTGTTTCTTACGATACTTTTGATGTTCATTTCTGTTTTGGCAAAAAGCTATGCGATAACCCTGCTTACAGGTGCGGTGTCAGTGATTATTCCCTATATAGGCTTATCGAAAACCAGCATTTACCATATGCCAATGCCGTTACCATTTCTGCTTGGAACAGACTTTTTTGCAGGGAATATTGTTTTGCGTGATGCCCTGACGGATGATGATAAAATTATTTTTGCGGAGGTTGATACGGTTACGCTGTTGACCTTGCTTTCTGTATCCGTACTTTTGTGTATTTTGGCAGCTTTCTGGATTTTGCGGTGCAATTCTAACAGATGGATGGTGAAATCAGGACAAAAAAAGCGCGCGGCGGCTCTCGCTTTCATGCTGAGCCTTGCATTAACAGTGACAGGGTGTTCAGGTCGTGGGAAAATGGAAAGTCTTGTCTACAATTCATCGGCAGAGTATGATTGTATGGGATACGAAATCATACAGGATGCAGGGACTTTTGAGTATTCTCTTAAAAATACTTCCACGGGAGAAACCTATCCTTTGGCACGTTCCCCTATGTTCGGGATATTTTCTGATGAAGAAGAGGTACGTGCATTTTATATGTGTCCGCCATATCTGTATTATACCACGTCGGTTATGGAAAGCTATGTCAATCGTGTGGGAAACTATAACAGCAATATATCGAAAGTGTCGGTGATTGAGATGAATCTGGATACCTTTGAGGAAAAAACAATTTTTGAGCAGATTACAAATCCCGGGCGTTCTGTTTTGGGCATTAACTATGAAACGGGTGATAAATGGAAGTTTCTGGACTTTCATTACGCTTTTTTCTTAAATGATGAAATCATATTTTTCGTTGGCAATGATGGCATAACACAAGTAAACCGGTTTACCGGAAAAATTGTAAAGCTTGACATTCCTGCAAACGGAAATATTTCATTTGATGGAGAAAGTATTTTTTACAAAAATGAACAGGGGCTTTTAACAAGATATTATGTCTCCGGCAATAAAGTTTACACTTATGAAAATATTGTTACATATGATTTCTGCATGGATGAGCAGTCAATCTATTATATTTCCAGGACTGACGGCGGATGTTTGTATTCCTGCGGCAAGGATGGAAACAACAAAAAATTGATCAGTAATATCCCTGCAATGGCAGTTACCTGTGATGCTAGTAATATTTATATATTAGCAAAAGAAAATGGTGAGGAAATTGTTTTACCAAAAAGTCATTGAGTCATTCCAGGTTGAGGAACAAATTGCAATACTAATTAATAGTTAAAACGGAAAAGGGAAATATCATATCATCAATTTCTGGAAAAGTGGGTATCACTCAACCATTGAATGATTTTGTGATACGTGCTGCGCAGTTGGCAGCCTGACATGCTAACATTGGTTTAGAAAGCAAACAGGTCATTGCTTCACCTATTATACTACAAAAAGACTGATTTGTTCAATGAATTTCTTTGCAGAAATCACATTGAACAAATTCATATATATTCTAAATTCGGTTAATGACAATCTCTGCATACCCGTGTATAATAATTTACAAACGCTGGAGAGGAAATAATGATTATTCAATGTATAGATAATGCGCTTGAGATTGAAACATACAAACTGTTTACCTCGTTAGAAAGGAGAAGAAAATGAAATTGTTATTCTGTGCGTAATTTCAGGCAAACATCTATTCCAGAGGCAGTAATAGATCAAATTCTCATGGCGGGAAATGCCGCGCCCACCGCCCATAATAACCAGCCGCAGGAAATCGGAGAAATTGATGCAAGCATCGTGGCAACGCACATGATGTTGGAGGCGGCAGATTTAGACATAGGCTCAGCATGGATTATGTACTTTATTCCGGAAGCCGTCCGGGTTGAATTTGAGCTGCCTGACAATGTAGAACCTGTTGCGATTTTGATTATGGGTTATACGGATGGGGAACCTTCAAGGGAACACACACAAAGGCGGAGCCTGGAAGAATATGTAACTTATAGATAGACTGTAATGTAATGAGGGCATAGGAAAACAGATGAAGAAGTTTAAGGATTATTTTGAGTGTGTTCCGACATTAGAAACAGAGCGTTTTTTGCTGGTTCCGTTTGCGAGAGAAGATATGGACGCTTATTTTGATATTCTGCGGGATGACAGGGTGCAGAGATACCTTGGCGGCGGTGTTCCGCTTTTTGACAAGGAGCCGCATATTACAAACTGGCTGCACAATATCAATGACCGCCTTTTGAAAAGGAAGCTGGTTTTTACATGGTGTGTAAAAGAAAAGGTGGGCGGAAGAGTGATCGGCAGGATCGATCTGGGAGGATTCCTGAAACAGACCATGGCTGAAATCGCGTATCATTATGCTTATGACAGCTGGGGAAGGGGCGCTGCCACCGAGGTGGCGGCAAGGGTAACGGATTTTGGGCTAAACGATCTTGGGCTGCGGAGAATACAGGGACTTGTCCATGTAGAGAATGGCGCGTCCATGCGGGTACTTGAGAAAAACGGTTATCTGCGGGAGGGTACGCTGCATTATTATCCCTTTGGACGAGAGTTTCATGATGCCGTGATGCTTGCGATCGTGAAACAGGCAGATGCAGCGTAGTTAATGAAGTGAGGGAATGCCAAAAGCCCTGGTGGGGGAACACCAGGGCTTTTAGCGTATTATGCGTATTATGCGTATTATATGGAGCAGTCAGAGGCATGCCCTCTGAGGGTGAGTTTGTTCAGCAGGACTTTGATGTCTATAGGTTTGGCCAGAAAATCGTTCATGCCGCTTTCCACTGCCCGATCCCTGTCCTCTTTAAAGGTGTTGGCGGTACAGGCGAAGATAATGACCGAGTCCGCATCGGGACGTTCCAGGCTGCGGATGGTTTTGGAGGCGGTACAGCCATCCATCACCGGCATCTGCATATCCATCAGGATAATATCAAACTCACCCAGGGCGGAGGCGGTGAACAAATCCACGGCTTCCTGACCGTTTTCAGCGTGGACGGTCTCAAAGCCTTCCTCCTCCAGAATGGCCATCAGGATCTCCGCATTCAACTCCACATCCTCCGCCACCATCACTTTCACCGGCCGGTCAGAGTGCAGGGTATCGGTGAAGGCCTCGGCATCTGCGGCGGTCTCCTCTGTGTGCTGGTGAAGGTAATCCGGCTGGGTATCTGCCGCTTCCGAGGGCAGTACCACCCAGAAAGTGGTTCCCTTGCCCAGGGCGCTTTCCACATGTATCTGTCCATCCATGGCATTCACCAGAAATTTGCTGATGGCCATGCCCAGTCCGGTTCCCTGTGTGCTGCAGGCTGCTTTGTTTCGCTCCTGGGTAAAGGCGTCAAATATGGTGGCGGTAAATTCTTCGCTCATGCCCACTCCTGTGTCCTGACAGACAAAAGTGGTGGTTACATGGTGTTCATCCTGGACCTCCTGGCTGACAGTCATGGTGATGGTGCCGCCACGGGGAGTGAATTTGGCCGCATTTCCCACAATATTCATCAACACCTGCTTGATCCGGGTGGCATCTCCCATGACACAGGGCACGGGAAGATCCTGCTGCAGGATAAAACTGACGCCCCTGCCCTCAATATTATCCCGCTGCATGGACCAGACCGCATCCACGATTGTCTCCACCAGTACGGGTTCCCGGATAATGTCCACCTTCCCCGCCTGGAGCTTGGACATGTCCAGGACGTCATTCACCAGTGACAGGAGATAGTTGGCGGTACTTTGGGACTTTTGGAGCCAGTCCTTGATCTGCGCTTCCTGACCTTTCTGGTCAATATGGGTCATAACCAGGTGATTCAGACCGATGAGGCCGTTCAGGGGAGTTCTGATCTCATGGCTCATGTTGGAGAGAAATTCGCTCTGGGATTTTTGCCTGGCCACCGCCTGTATGGTTCTGTAACGGGATACCGACAGTGCTGTCATTAGTACTACGGCCACAAACATTACCACCGCCAGCAGACCCATGCTCAGAAAGGCGAAGGCCCGGCTGCGCTCTGTAAAGGCCTCACTTTCCACGGCCATCATAAAATACCAGTTAATGTTATCTTCAAAGGGAATGAAATAAAGCAGGCGTTTAATGCCATTGTTGTCAGTATAGTGGAAATGAAAGATTTCATGGTGATTTAACTTCAGAATGACTTCTTCCCTGGTCAGGTCTGAATGGGCTTTTGGGGACAGGGGGGTATCCGGGTTGTAAGGGTCGTCCAGATAAAAAGCTTTTTCTGCACCAAAGATAAACCCCCCTTCCATATCAATGACGGAGCTGTAACCACGGCTGTTGCCCTCTTTGAGAAAACTGTCAAAATTGATATACTTCTGAATGTTGCTGATTTTGCTGAGTCCCAGCAGGGCATACATCTTTTTGCCTTCCACCTCAAAATTGTCCAGAAGAATACCATAGAGCAGGTATTTTTCGGAATCCTCCCAGGAAGTTACGAATTTTTTTTCTCCTTCGGCAAAACAGGACAGGAGATCCGGCTGGGTGTCTATATTCTCGATGTCGTCTGTATATACAGTACCGTCGTCACCAATAAGATAGAGATGGGTAAAATTGCTGGTGGCGCACTCCTGGCTGATGCGTGTCTCCAGGGCAGGGATCGTCCGGCAGTCGTAGATTTCAAAACGCAGGGTTATCTCCTCCAAATCACTCCAGCAGCTCTGGATGAAAGCTTCCATACTTTTCTTGTCGTGCTGTGCCAGCTCGTTGATGGTGTTGAGCATGTTAAAGTTGACGGTCTGGTTCAGCTGGGTGACATATATTATGGAAGTGATGGCGATTACCAGGAGACTGGCAGCAATTTTTAAGACAACAGATACTTCGGGTTTGTTTTTCATAGTTATCCCCTCACGCACGCTTCAGCGGGCAACTTTATTCTTTCTGATTCCTGAAGGCGCAGGACTGTTTTCAGGGAAAGCGCAAAGCAGCAGTCTGAGACGCATTGCACCAAGATTTGCCAACGACAGCTTCATTATAGCATGAACCGGGGATAAAGTCCATGAAAAAACAGGAGGTTCGGCGTATTTTTGGCATGCTGCGGCATTGGATTGAAAAAACAGGATTTTTGTCCTTTTTTTAAAAATATATAAAAAATTTCGGATATTTTTATAAATTTACTCTGGAAATATTTCAACTATCGTGATATAATGGCAAAGTAGGCAGATACTTTTGTTTTCACAGAAGGCCAGGCGCTTTTCAGCAGGGTAAGAAGCTGCCTTTCTTGAATATTTCTGAAAAGGAGAAAACTATGGACATGAATAACGGAAATCAGAATCCACAGGGGCAGTACAACGGCTATCAGAACAACACGGCCAATGTCCCTTATCAGGCTCCCCAGGGGAACGGCGGGCCCAGACCTTCAAACGGCCTTCAGGTGGCGGGACTTGTGTGCGGCATCCTGGCCATCTGCTTTAGCTGCTGCTATGGTGTTCCGGGGCTGGTGCTTGGTATCGCGGGTCTTGTCTGCGCCATCAACGGCAACAAGGAGGGCAGCAACGGCGTGGGAACAGCGGGCATTGTCTGTTCCATTATCGGCATCATACTGGGTGTCCTTATGCTGATTTATTTTATCGTCGTGGGAGCCGCTGTGATGGAACAGCTGCAGAATATGGGATATTACTATTAAAGACCGCCGTTTCCCGTTGAGAAGAGAGATGGAGAAGAAAAAGGATATAGAAGACGAACTCTTTTTGATAGGTCTCGTATTTCTGGGGGCGGGAGCAGGAGTGTGGGTGGCGTGTTTTCTCTGGTTCCGGGGACGGATTCCCCAGATTCCCTGTTTTTTTTCCACCGTGGCAGGCTTCTACTGTCCCGGCTGCGGCGGCACGAGAGCGGCCAGAGCCCTGTTGCAGGGGCATTTCCTGAAAGCGCTGTGGTATCATCCTCTGATTCCCTACTGCGCAGTGGTGGCGGGGGGATTCATGCTCACTCAGGGGCTGTCCAGGCTTGGCATAAGGTACATAAAAGGATGGAAATTCCATAACTGGTATCTGTACGGCGCAGTCATTATTTTAGGTTGCAATTTCCTCATAAAAAATATGCTTCGGCTTCTATGGGGGGTTACAATGTAGAATTTATTGCACAGAAGTGCGGAAAGGAAGAGTATTATGGATTCAAAAGCAACAGGTATTGTAGCGTACATCTCAATCATCGGATGGATCATCGCGTACTTTGCAGGTGACAGGGAGGGAGCGAAATTCCACCTGAACCAGGCGCTGGTGCTGGATCTCTCCATGATCGTTGTGTCTTTTGCCACCTCAATCCTGGCATTCATTCCTTTGCTGGGCGGATTGGTAGGAGGGCTGTTGGGTCTTGCCATGTTTGTGCTCTGGATCATGGGAATTGTGTATGCCGCTAAGGAGGAGGAGAAGGAGCTTCCCCTGATCGGTATGATCAAGCTTTTAAAGTAATTATCATGCAGCAGCGATCAAAAGGCCTGTCGGCGGAAAACCGGCAGGCCTTTTGAATTTTGTTGTAGTCAACTGTGTCTATTCTGCTGTCAGGTCTGCGTCGGAGGGTTCCTCTCCATGCAGGAAGGTGATGATGATCTGAACCCGCTTATAGGCCCGGGAGTAATTCTGTCTGGCATATTCCGCCGTATATTCATTGTAGGAGCCGTTGCTGTAAGCCTCATGGTAGCTTTTCACGGCTTCCGTCATATATTGGCCTGCTTCGTCTGCCAGTTCTTCCAGGTAATCGAACTCCTCCGGAAAATCCAGTTCTGCAAAATCCTGAAATATCAAATCCAGGTCATCCAGACATGCCAGCAGTTCGGAGATGGCATTTTCCGACTGGGCGTCAATGTTGTTGATGGAGCTGTCTATTTCGGATATCCTGGTACAGAAATTGTCCATTTCGTCCCGGAAACGACTCAGCACAGGATCCTCGCCGCAGGCAGCCAGAGCCAGTGCCGCAGCCACTACCGCAGTCAGCAGCTTTAGTTTCTTTTTCAATTTATTCTGACCTCCTGTCCGGCGCATGAAAGGGTATTCTTATAAAATTTACCATATTGTGAGTATTTTCGCAACAGTTTTCCTTCGCAGAAATTTTAAAACTGGAAATTGACTTCCACAATGGTTATGGATATAATAATATGCATTGTGGCTGCCTGAGCGGCCAGGCGGTCAAGGCACGATTATTTATTTTGGAGGAGTAATTATGGGACACGTAAATGCGAATGCCGGGGCTGGAGAATTTAACAAGAAAAACAGCCTCAGTAAAAAGATCATTGCAAAAATGGCGCTGATTGTTGCCGGGATTTTTTTGACAACTGTACTGACGTCCGCCTTTCTTGCTGCGGAATCTTTAATCCATGTGAACAGGGAAAAGCTGGCGGCAGTAGCTTATGAAAACGCGTTTCTGATCGCAAATGAAATCGAAGGCGCTTATGGAAAAGTAGTGGGGTTTGCCGGCTCCCTGCGGAATATTCCGCACTGGATCCCAGGGAGCAGAGGGATGCCATAGACATCGCTCTGGTGGGGCTTCTGGAAGGGGGCGACGGGTTTCCCACAGGGTTTGCATATTTTGAGCAGAACGTCATAGCGGATGCTGCGGGAGAACCTTATTCTGTCCATCACAGAGATATTGCTTATGAGGCTGTGGTGTATCAGAATGAAGAAAAAACAGGTTATGTCTTTGAAAAGCATGAGGATGCTTTTGACAATTTTGAAAAAGAATATTATGTGGAAATCAAAAACACAGGCGGTCCTTACATTATGGATCCCTATGTATATGAACTGATGGGAAAAAACATTATGATGATCAGCATCATATCCCCCATCTGGAGTGCGGAGGGAGAGTTCTTCGGGGTGGCCGGCGTGGATGTGGCATTGGACAATATGCAGGATCAGCTTCTGGTGAGCACGGATTATGATACTGCCCATCTGGTTGCGCTGGCAGAGGACGGCACTATCCTAGTGGACTCGGCTGACGATACAAAAGTGGGCAAAAAGGCTTCCGAGGCAGGATACAGCATTATGGAACAGGACGCGGAAGAAATCCGCGCCATGCCGGAGGGGGCTAATGTCAACAGCCGCTTTATCATTGACGAAAGCCCCAACTTCAGCACGGGGCGCCAGGGCATCTCTGTGGCCATTCCCCTGACGGTGAATGGGAAAACCCGCTGGACGCTGCATCTGACAGTGGACAGCCGCGAATTCTACGGGCCCATTGTAGAAGGCGCCGGAAAGCTGAGTCTGATGGTAATGGTGCTGGGAATCATCCTGCTGGCTGCGGTGAATGGGATCATCAAAAGGTCGCTGAAGCCCATTGGCCTGATCGCCAACGGGGCGGCAAGGCTGGAGGCAGGGGATCTGAATATACATATTGATATCAAGTCCAAGGATGAGCTGGGACACCTTTCCCAGGCGTTTAACCATATCAGCTCCACCATCAGCAGCTATGTCAAGGATATCTCCGAGCAGCTGTCACAGATGGCGGACAACAATATGGACATAACCATCAGGCAGAATTATATCGGGGACTTTATCCCCATTCAGGTCTCTATCGAGAAGATCGCCCGGTCCCTGAACGACACGCTGCATCAGATTGTCCTCTCGGCGGATGAGGTTTCCGCAAGCTCGGAAAATGTCTCCTCCGGAACCCAGGTGCTGTCTGACGGAGCGGCAGAGCAGGCGGCGGCCATCGGGCAGCTGGCGGAGTCCATGGAGAGTCTGTCAAAGGATGTGGCGGCCAACGCCAGCGACGCCCAGGAGGCCAACGGCACGGCTTCCCAGGTGGGCAGGGATATTGAGGAGTGCAGCAGGGAGATGGCTCAGCTCACTCAGGCAATGTCAGACATCAGCCATTCTTCCGGGGAGATTGAAAAAATTGTCAAAACCATTGAAGACATCGCCATGCAGACGAATCTGCTGTCGCTGAATGCTTCCATAGAGGCATCCAGAGCCGGCATTGCGGGCAAGGGCTTTGCTGTGGTGGCGAATGAAATCCGGAATCTGGCAGAAAAGAGTGCGGATGCAGTGAACCAGACCACAGAGCTGATCTCTGGTTCCCGGACAGCGGTGAAAAACGGCATGGAGACGGCAGAGAATACGGCAAAGTCACTGGCGGCGGTGGTGCAGGGTTCCGAGGAGATCTTAAGCTCCATGGATAAGATCAGCTTTGCCTCACAGAACCAGAAGCATGTGCTGGAGCAGCTTGCGGAAAATGTGGATAAGATCAGCGAGGTGGTTCAGTCCAACTCTTCTTTTGCCCAGAACAGTGCCGTCACCAGTGCGGAACTGTCCGGCCAGTCCAGAAGATTGCATGAACTGGTGAATCGTTTCCGGCTCAGGCGGATGTAGGAGGAGGCTTTTTTTCCCTGAAACGGTTAAATTCGCCCCCTTTACGGTTAAATTATTTCTGTGTTATGATGTAGGGAAAGTATCAGCAGCGGCCTGGACAGTGGGAGCCCCCGGGAAAGGCAGGAAGGGAAGGCAGTATGACGAAAGAATCGTTTCAAAAAATTACCGGGTCATATGTTTATCTGGACGGAGCCACCGGTTCCAACCTGGTCAGGGCGGGGATGCCGGGGGGTGTCTGTCCGGAACAGTGGATCCTGGAACATCCCCAGGTTATGCTGGAGCTGCAGAAGGGATATGTGGCCGCGGGCACGGACATTCTGTACGCGCCTACCTTTACCGCCAACAGGGTGAAACTGAGGGAGTATGGGCTGGAGGGGCAGCTGCGCCCTATGATCAAAGGCCTGGTGGATATTTCCAGACAGGCGGCCCAGGGAGCGGACCATCCTGTGTACCTTGCCGGGGACATGACCATGACGGGGGAACCTCTGTGTCCCCTGGGGCCCATGAGTATGGAGGAACTGACGGATATCTACAGGGAACAGGCGGAGGCCCTGGCGGAAGCGGGGGTGGACCTGCTGGTGGTGGAGACCATGATGAGTCTGGCGGAGGCCAGGGCTGCGCTGATTGCCGCAAAAGAGGTATGCGATCTGCCGGTGATGGTGACTATGACTTTCGAGTCAAGGGGCCGGACGCTCTATGGCACGGATGCCCGGACGGCGGCGGTGGTTCTGGAGAGTCTGGGCGCTGCCGCCGTGGGGGTTAACTGCTCTACAGGCCCCAATGGATTGAAAGAGATCATTGAGGAGATGGCCGCGTGTACCAGGATCCCCATTATCGCAAAGCCCAACGCCGGGCTGCCTTTTCTGGACGAGAAGGGCTGCACCTGCTACGACATGGATCCGGAGGATTTTGCGGAGGAGATGGCGGTTCTGGCGGCCTTCGGAGCGACTGTACTGGGAGGGTGCTGCGGCACCACGCCCCAGCATATTGAGAGGCTGCGGCAGAGGATTGGAAAAGGCCCGCTCCCTGAGGTGCCTCGGAGAGAGGCCGGCGTCCGTTATCTGGCCTCGGAACGGCAGACCTTTCAGTTTGGACTGGAGGGGGGATTTTTCATTGTGGGGGAGCGCATTAACCCCACCGGAAAAAAGCTCCTGCAGGCTCAGCTGAAGGAAGGGTGTATGGACAAGGTGCTGCAGTTTGCGAAGGAGCAGGAGGCCTGCGGGGCCCGGGTGCTGGATGTGAACATGGGCATGGGGGGCATCGACGAAAAGGCAATGATGCTTCGCACATTGGAGGAAGTGGGGGGCGTGACAAATCTTCCTCTGTCCCTGGACTCCAGTCATGTGGATGTGCTTGAGGCGGCGCTGCGGCAGTATCCCGGCAGGGCGCTGGTAAATTCTGTCTCCCTGGAAAAGGAGAAATTTGAGAAGCTGCTGCCCCTGGTGAAAAAGTACGGGGCCATGTTTATTCTTCTTCCTCTGTCTGACAGGGGACTGCCGGAGAACCTGGAGGAGAAGCAGCAGATTATTGAGACAATTCTGGAGAGGGCTTACGCCCTGGGGCTGGAGAAAGAAGATGTGGTGGTGGATGCCTTAGTGACCACTGTGGGGGCCAACGGCAGGGCCGCCCTGGAGGCCCTGGAGACCATCCGTTTCTGCAGGGAGAAGGGACTCGCCACCATCTGCGGACTGTCCAATATCTCTTTTGGTCTGCCTGAGAGAAGTTTTGTCAACGGAGCCTTTCTGACCCTGGCGGTAAGGGAAGGGCTTACCATGGCCATAGCCAATCCTTCCCAGGAACTTCTGGCGGGCTGCGCCCTGGCGGCGGACATGCTCCTGGCCAAGGAGGGGGCGGATCTGCGTTACATCGAATACGCAGGGACCCTGGCGGAGATCCGGGAGAGAAAGCAGGGGGAGACGGGGGACAGGAACGGAGCGGCAGCCGTTGGAAATAACGCCGGTAAAAGGGGCAGTGCCGAAGGCGTCGTGGGGGAAGCAGTCGGCAGAACGGGTTCCGGCGGGGACAGAACCGGGACTGACCAGGTCAGTTCGGGAGAAGGTTTAGGAGGCTCTGGAACGGAAGCGGCCTCTGGAACCGGCGGGGAGGAGCGTCCCTGCCGGGTGGCTCTGCGGAGCATGGTTCTGCAGGGAGGCAGGAACGGCATTGCGGCAAGAACCAGGGAGGCTCTGGATGAGGGGGAGGATCCTTCCGCTCTGCTGAATGAGGTGCTTCTGCCCGCCATCAATGAGGTGGGGGAGCTTTTTGACAAGGGAAAATATTTCCTGCCCCAGCTGATTGCCAGCGCCGAGGCCATGAAGAGGTCCATTGAAGTTCTGGAACCCCTTCTGCGCCGGGAGGCGGAGGGCGCGGATATGCCGGTGGTGGTGATTGCCACAGTGGAGGGGGATATCCACGACATTGGGAAGAATCTGGTGGCTCTGATGCTGAAAAATTACGGCTTCCGGGTAATTGACCTGGGCAAGGACGTGCCGGCGGAGGAGATTGTCCGGACAGCCAGGGAGAACCATGCCCGCATTATTGCTCTGTCCGCCCTGATGACCACGACCATGCGGCGCATGAAAGAGGTTATCGACCTTGCCAGAAGAGAGAAAGTCGGCGCCAGGATCATGGTGGGAGGAGCGGTGATCACCCGGGAATATGCGGACGAGATCGGCGCGGACGGCTATTCAGCGGACGCGGCGGAGGCGGTGCATCTGGCAAAAAGACTTGTCCAGGAGGGAGAAAACATCACCCCGGCAGAGAGCTGAAGCCGGTTGAGGCAAAAGCGCGGCAGCCGGGAATCGCTGCTGTGGATGGATATTGCAGTGCAGGAGGAAACAGGTTCAGGTTAAGACAGGAGGAAGATGAGATGATAGGTGCGGATGCCATGATTAAGTGCCTGGAGGCAGAGGGAGTTACCACGGTATTTGGATATCCGGGTGTGGCGATCTGTCCATTTTATAACAGCATACTGGAGTCCCGGATCAGGACGATCCTGGTCAGGACGGAGCAGAATGCCGCCCATGCGGCCAGCGGCGTCTCCAGAGTCACGGGAAAACCGGGTGTGTGCGCGGTCACTTCCGGCCCCGGCGCCACCAATGTGATCACCGGCATAGCCACTGCCTTTGCGGACAGCATACCTCTGATCTGTATCACCGGCCAGGTGAACAGTGAGCTTCTGGGCAGCGATGTGTTCCAGGAAGCCGACATCACGGGGGCGGTGGAATCCTTTGTAAAATACAGCTACCTGGTGAAGGATGTGAACGACATTCCCAGGGTGTTCAAAGAGGCTTTCCACATTGCAAACACGGGCAGGAAGGGCCCTGTGCTGATTGACGTGCCCATTGACGTCCAGAATGCTCTCATCAGCAAATTCAAATATCCGGAGGAAGTCTCCCTGCGCACCTACAAGCCCACCGTAAAGGGACACGCGGTGCAGATCCGGAAGGTGGCGGCACAGTTGGAGAAGGCCAAGAGGCCCCTGATCTGTGCAGGGGGCGGAGTGCTTCTGAGCGAGGCACAGGAGGAGCTGCGCAGGTTTGCGGAGACTCACGGAGTGCCTGTGGTGTCCACCATGATGGGTATCGGGGTTATGCCCACGGATCACCCGCTGTACTATGGAATGGTTGGAAACAATGGAAAGCCCTATGCCAACCGCGCCATGAATGAGTCGGACATGCTGATTATGGTGGGGGCCAGGGTGGCTGACAGGGCTGTAAACCAGCCGGATCTGATCACCAAGGACAAAGTCCTGGTACATATCGACGTGGACCCTGCGGAGATCGGCAAGAACGCAGGCCCTACCATTCCTCTGGTGGGGGATGCCAAGTGTATTTTTGAGGATTTCGCCAGGGAAGAATTCACCTGCAGCTGCAAGGAGTGGATCAGCACCCTGGACGACTATCGGCACAAACTGGCCAAGAAGCGCATTCCGGATCCTGCCTATGTGGACCCGGCGGAATTTATCACCCGGCTCACAGACCACATGGAGGAGACCGGTGTCTATGTGGCGGATGTGGGGCAGAATCAGATCTGGTCCTGCGGTTATGCAAAGGTGAAAAAGGGCAAGTTTCTCACCACCGGGGGCATGGGGACTATGGGGTATTCCATCCCTGCGGCCATGGGCGTGAAGACAGCCGTGCCGGAGAGGCAGGTGGTGGCGGTCTGCGGGGACGGCTCCTTCCAGATGTCCATGATGGAGCTTGCCACCATGTGCCAGCATGATATCCCGGTGAAGATCGTGGTGCTGAAGAACAATTTCCTGGGGATGGTACGCCAGTTCCAGCATTTTACCTATAAGGATCATTACTCTGTGGTGGACCTGTCAGGCAGCCCTGACCTGGAAAAGCTCTCCCAGGCATATGGGATTCCTTTTCTGCGGCTGACGGACATGGAGAAATGTGACGAGACCATTGAGGCCTTCCTGCGGGAGGACGCCTCCATGCTGCTGGAGTGTGTGATTGATCCCATGGATCTGGTGTGAGAGACGGATTCTGCCGGGGAGTTGAATTGGAGAGGATAGAATGAAAAAAAGGATTTATTCTGTGTTGGTGGAGAACCGGTCCGGTGTGCTGGGCAAGGTGGCGGGACTCTTTGCCAGGCGCTGCTTTAACATTGACAGCCTGGCCGTGGGGGAGACGGACGACCGCACTGTATCCTGTATGACCATTGTCAGCAGCGGTGATGAGAGGACCATAGAGCAGATTGAGAAGCAGCTGAATAAAAAGCTTGACGTCATTAAGGTAAAGACTTTTGCAGAGCGGCAGTGTATCACCAGGGAGCTGATGCTGATCAAGATCAAGTACAACAAAAACAACCGCCGGGAGATTATGGAGCTGTGTGAGATCATGAAGGCCCAGATTGTGGACATGTCCAAGCACTTTATGATGATACAGATTTGCGATGAGCCGGAGAAGATCAAGCTGATGATCAACATGCTTCAGACCATCAGTATTGTGGAAGTGGCCCGGACGGGGACACTGGCCCTGTGCAAGTGCAGCGAAAATGACGAGAGCAGGTAATAGGGATTTTCCGCTGGCCTGTTGACATTCTATTTGTAACTTGCTATGATATCAAAAGAGTTCTTATGGGAGGAATAATGGAATGCAGAAAAAAGTATTTCAGCTTCTTGTAAATAATACATCCGGTGTTTTGAGCCGTATTGCGGGCCTGTTCTCCAGAAGGGGCTACAATGTGGAGAGCATCACCGCAGGCGTCACCGCAGATCCTCTCATCACCAGGATCACCATTGTGGCCTCGGGGGACGATGAGATCCTGGAGCAGATCGAGAAGCAGGTGGCCAAGCTGGAGGATGTGCGCAGCATCCGGGAACTGAAGCCGGAGAGCAGCGTGTTCCGGGAGCTTATTATGATCAAGGTGCGGGCTTCGGCGGAGCAGAGACAGAGCATCATTGCGGTTTCCGATATCTTCCGCGCCAAGATTATCGATGTGGCGCCGGAAAGCCTTATGATTGAGCTCACGGGCAATCAGCAGAAGATTGACGCCTTTATCGGTCTTCTGGAAGGATATGAGATCCTGGAGCAGGCCAGAACCGGTATCGCAGGCCTGGGCAGGGGAACAGAGGAGATTGTCTATATTTAACAAGTTAGCTCCAGGTTATACCTGTCAGTTATAGAGTACAGACATTAAACGAAAAAGTGAACACGGAGGAAAGAAAAATGGCGAAGATTTTTTATCAGGAGGACTGCAGCCTGTCCCTTCTGGAGGGAAAGACCATTGCAATCATCGGCTATGGCAGCCAGGGACATGCACATGCGCTGAACCTGAAGGATTCCGGCTGTCATGTTATCATCGGCCTTTACGAAGGATCCAGGTCCTGGGACAAGGCGGTGAAGCAGGGATTTGAAGTATATACTGCGGCAGAGGCGGCAAAGAAGGCGGACATCATCATGATTCTGATCAATGATGAGAAGCAGGCCGATCTGTACAAGAACGATATTGAGCCCAACCTGGAGGCGGGCAATATGCTGATGTTTGCCCATGGATTCAACATCCATTTCGGCTGCATCGTGCCCCCTAAGGATGTGGACGTGACCATGGTGGCTCCCAAGGGACCCGGACATACGGTGAGGAGCGAGTACCAGGAAGGCAAGGGCGTGCCCTGTCTGGTGGCAGTGGAACAGGATGCCACGGGCAAGGCGCAGGACATCGCTCTGGCCTATGCTCTGGGCATCGGCGGCGCAAGAGCAGGCGTTCTTGAAACCACTTTCCGCACGGAGACGGAGACGGATCTTTTCGGCGAGCAGGCTGTGCTCTGCGGCGGTGTCTGCGCTCTGATGCAGGCTGGTTTTGAGACTCTGGTGGAGGCCGGGTATGACGAGAGAAACGCATACTTTGAGTGCATCCATGAGATGAAGCTGATTGTGGATCTGATCTACCAGAGCGGCTTTGCAGGGATGAGATATTCCATCTCCAACACCGCAGAGTACGGCGACTATATCACCGGACCCAAGGTGATCACGGAGGAGACCAAGGCGGCCATGAAGAAGATTCTCAGCGATATCCAGGACGGCACTTTTGCCAAGGAGTTCCTGCTGGATATGTCCCCCGCAGGCAGGCAGGTGCACTTTAAGGCCATGAGAAAACTGGCCGCAGAGCATCCCGCAGAGAAGGTGGGCGAGGAGATCCGCAAACTCTACAGCTGGAACAATGAGGATGACAAGCTGATCAATAACTGATAACGGCACATGGTGCTGTAAAAGGACATGGAGAAGAGTTGCGATAACTTTTCTCCATGTCCTTTTCAAATAGGGGAACGGAGAAAAATTCCTTTTACCGCAAGGACTGTGAGGTACGTTTCGGAAGTGGAAAGCAGCGCTTTTATCCCTAGAGGATAAGAGCGCTTTTCTAAGTTTTTCAAATATCTTTAGATTTTCTTGGGAAATCCCTGCGGATAGAGTTTATTTTTTCTCAGTATACTAACTCCAACAAAAAGATGAAGGGGGACATATATTATGGATCTGGGTGCACTGACTTTTTATTTCACCAAGTATGGTGCCATCGCTATTTTTGTGATTGTTCTGTTGGAGTATATGAATCTGCCGGGGTTTCCCGCAGGGATCATTATGCCTCTGTCCGGCATAATGGCAGCCAAAGGCAATATCAGCTTTTTCTGGGTGATGGTCATCACTCTGGCTGCGGGGCTTTTGGGCAGCCTTATTCTGTACGCTCTGGGGAGAAAAGGCGGAGAGGTATTCCTGAATGCCTATACCAGAAAGTTCCCCAAGCAGAAGGAGACCATTGACAAGAATCTGGACTGGATCCGGCGCAAAGGATGTATGGGGGTATTCCTTGGGAAGCTCCTGCCCATGATCCGGACCATTGTGTCCATTCCCGCAGGGGTGGTGAAGATGGATCTGGGCAAGTATGTGGTCAGCTCCGCCTGCGGTATCCTGATCTGGAACTTTGTGTTTGTGGGCGCAGGGTATCTCATGGGGGACAAGGTGTTTCAGATTCTTGGGATTGCATAAGACTTTCGGACGGTACAGTGACAGAGGGAAAGGCATGGTGGTATAAGGATGAGAATCGCGCTGATGACAAATAATTATAAGCCGGTGCTGGGAGGAGTTCCCATCTCCATAGAGAGACTGGCGGGAGGACTTAAGGCCCTGGGGCATGAAGTGACAATCTTCGCCCCCACTTACAACGAACAGCAGCAGGAGGAAAATGTATTCCGCTACGCCACCTGTATGAAGCGTTTTGTGGGAGGGATTGTGCTGCCAAATCCCTTTGATGCCAGGATAGAGAAGGAATTCCAGGAGCACACCTATGACATTATCCATGTACACCATCCCATGCTCATCGGCAGGACGGCCGTGCGTATGTCCCGTAAGTATGGGATTCCTCTGGTGTTCACCTATCACACCAGATACGAGCAGTATGCCCGCTGCTACACCAAAGGAATCCTCCGCCTGGAGCGTGTGATGCCCCTGTACCTGAGGACATTTTTTCAAAACTGCAGCGTTGTCTTTGCCCCCACGGAAGGCATGGGGCAGTATCTGACACAGGAGTGCAGGCTGGACCCTGAAAAGGTAGGTATCCTGCCCACGGGCATTGAGAACAGGAATTTCCAGACAAAAGAGGAGGAGGCCGCCGCCGTCCGCAGAAAGTACGGAGCGGAGAACATGCCTCTGCTTTTGACCGTGTCCAGAATGACCCAGGAAAAAAATGTGACATTTCTCCTGGAGAGCCTGGCCCGGGCCAAAGCGCTGTACGGGAAGCCATTCCGCATGCTGATGGTGGGCTGGGGCCAGGATCTGGAGGCTCTGCGCAGCCGCAGTGTCCAGCTGGGCCTGGAGGAGGAAGTGGTCTTTACAGGAGCGCTGCCCAACGAGGAGACGGCGCCCTATTTTAAGGCCGCAGACGGGTTCTGCTTTGCCTCCAAAACCGAGACCCAGGGCATTGTGGTGCTGGAGGCTTTTGCCGGAGGGACCCCTGTGGTGGCAGTGAGGGCTTCCGGCGTGGAGGATCTGGTGGACCACGGGGTGAACGGGATACTGACGGAAGAGAATCAGGAAGAATATGCCGAAAGCCTGGCGGATTTCCTCAATGGAATATCCTCCCGGGAGTACATTGCCATGGCCGGGAACGCTCTCCAAAAAGCACAGCTGTTTCGGGAAGAAGCTGTTGCCTTGAAGGCAGTTTCTTATTATAATATAGCTTGTCGGAAAGAAGGCAGCCTGGGAAGAAGGGCCAGGGCAAACGCCGGACTGCGTTCGGCATAAAGGGCCCCCAGGCAGAATACATCAGGAATTGCCCTGCATTAGAGATCGGGTGGCATTTCCTTACTGAGGGGGGTAACATATGGAACAGAAGTTTCACATTTTGGTGGTGGAGGATGACAAGGAGATCAGGGAGGGCATTGAGATCTATCTGAGGAATCAGGGATACGAAGTCCATCAGGCGGCCAACGGCGCGGAGGGGCTGAAGATTATCGGGCAGGAAGAGATACATCTGGCTATTGTTGACATTATGATGCCGGTGATGGACGGAGTTACCATGCTGTTAAAGCTTCGCTCCCAGGAGTGTGAATTTCCTGTGATTATGCTCTCTGCCAAGTCCGAAGAGGTGGATAAAATCATGGGGCTGAACATGGGGGCGGACGACTATGTCACCAAGCCTTTCACGCCTCTGGAACTGCTGGCCAGGGTGAATTCCCACCTTCGCAGATACTCCAAATATCTCTCCGCCCTGAAGGAGGACAGCGGCAGGGACCATGTTCATGTCATTGGGGGACTGGAGCTGAATGAGGACACTGTGGAGGTGAGCGTGGACGGGGAGCCGGTAAAACTGACCCCCATGGAGTTTAAGATTGTACAGCTTCTGATTAAGAATCCGGGCAGGGTGTTCTCTGCGGATGAGATCTATGAGCGCATCTGGAACGAGAAGGCGGTGAACACGGACACTATAATGGTACATGTGAGAAATATCAGAGAGAAGATTGAGATCGACCCGAAAAATCCCAAATATTTGAAGGTGGTCTGGGGAGTAGGATATAAGATAGACCGGCAGTAGGAATTGTCAGGAAATAACTTTAAATGCCGTTTCAGAAAGCCGGGGAGGATTCATATGGGATTTTTGAGAAAAAAGAATCAGCGGGGGGCAGTGCCTGCGGAGTATTCTCCCGGGGAGGACAGAAAGCGGATAAAAGGGTGGCGCAGACCCTGGATTTTCTGGGGCATTGGGGTCAGTTTTGCCTGCGCCGCCGTATTCAGCTGCTTTTATGGCGTGTTCCGCTCCAGTGCGGAAAAATATATAGAAAATCCTCTGGAAAGGGCGGAGAACATTTCCTGGCTTTACCAGAGCTGCTACCTGCTCTACCGGGATCTGTACAATGTCCGCCAGGGAGAGCAGCTGGGTTATGGGGACATTTTTCTGGAGACGGATGAGGGACACCGCTGGCTGTTGGAGGAGAGCAAACTGACTGGATACCGGCAGCTGCTGGAGGTGCTGGTGGACCAGGGACAGTGGGATATCGACGGCCCAAGCCCTGGTTTTCATGAGGAGGAAGAGGCGCCGGAAGTTCCGGAGAGCTCTGAGGAAATGGTTCAGACTGCAGGCGGGGGAAGGTCGGAGATTCAGGGAGAGGCCCTGGGGCAGGAAGGTTTGGCCGCCCTGGGACTGAAGGAGGAATGGCTGCAGGAGGCGGTGGCTAAGGGAAATCTGGACGAAGAATGGCTCAGGGAATATGCCGCCGGGGGAGGAACGGATCAATATGACCTCACTTTTGAGGAATGTGTAAAGGTGGAGGAAGGGCTACAGAGTCTGAGGAATTATTTCCAGAGCCTGGAGAACAGTTTCAGTCATCTCAACAGCAGTTACGACTATATTATCCAGGATAATACCACAGAACGGTATCTCACCAACATGTCGGCGGAGGAAAGGGAACGGGGGCTGGAGGAACAGCATTTTCTGCTGAGTTTCACCTTTGACAGCATGGGGAACGTGACCCTGGGGGAGGATATCTGCGGCACCGATCAGAGCACAGTCCGCAGGCATGCGGGGGAGGCACTGCGGGAAAATATTCTGGGCAGTATTGTGGATGTCTGGGAGGAACTGGGAAGCTACGTGTCGGTGAAAGGGCCTGTGGACTGTACGGTCACATTTGCCATTTCCAATGAGGCCTGGGCAAGCATGGGAGGGGACAGCCGGGTAGAGACGGTCTCCATGGAAATGTCTTATGACCAGGGGAATTACTCGGTGAGAATCTACCAGAGGGAGGGATGGATATTCCATGCCTATCTGGATATGGGCGTGGGTGGATTTCTGCTTATCGTCATGACCCTGGTGGCTCTGGGAGGGCTTTTTCTCCCTCTTCCGGGGAAGGAAAAACCCTGGCAGGAGGAGCGGATCTGTTCTGTCTCCCTGGAAGTGCTGACGGGTGTTGTGATCACTCTGGGTACGGTTGTGTATTATATGGTCAGTATGGTGGCATTTATGGCCAGCGGCAGGGCAGGGGGGGTATTTTCCAGACATCTGAACAATCCGGAGGTCGCATGGCTTATAGCGGGTGCTCTGAATCTGGCGGTGCTGACGGCGTTTTTCTTCTGCTGCTGGTATGTGGGTATCTGTGCCAGGGCGCTTCGGGAGTTGGGAATGAAAGAATATATTAAGCAAAGGAGTATTCTCTATCGTTTCTTCCCGTTTATGAAACGAAATCTGGTGCGTTTTTACCAGGCTGTGGCCCATATGGATCTGACCCGGGACTCCCACAAGGTGATTATGAAACTGGTTCTGGTGAATGCAGTGATCCTTTTCTTTATCAGCTGTCTGTGGTTTGGGGGGCTGGGCATAACGGTGGCGTATTCTGTGGTGCTGTACTTTATCCTGAGAAAATATGTCAGCGGGCTGCAGTATTCTTACCGGATTCTGCTCAGGGCCGTGGATGAGATTGCAAAGGGCAGGCTGAATGTGACCATCAATGAGGATCTGGGAGTCTTTGAGCCTTTCCGGGAACAGGTTTTTAAGATTCAGGAAGGCCTGAAAAAGGCCGTGGACGCGGAGGTAAAGAGCCAGCGCATGAAGGCGGAGCTGGTGACAAATATGTCCCACGACTTAAAGACGCCCCTTACGGCCATTATCACCTACGCGGATCTGCTGAAGGAGAAGGATATCCCGGAGGCCCGGCGGCAGGAGTATCTGTCCACTCTGGAACGGAAGGCTCTCAGGCTGAAATCTCTCATTGAGGATCTGTTCGAGTTCAGCAAGGCCAGTTCCGACAATATGACCCTGAACCTTATGGATGTGGACATTATGAGCCTTATAAAGCAGGCTGCGTTTGAGATGTCCGACAAGCTGGAGGAGGCCCGGCTGGACGTGAGGATGAATCTGACGGACGAGAAGGTGATTCTGCCTCTGGACAGCCAGAAGACATTCCGGATCTATGAGAATCTTTTTGGGAACATTGCAAAATATGCCCTCAGGGGCACCAGGGTCTATGTGAATGGTTTCCGGATAGATGATACGGTTGTGATTACCATGAAAAATATTTCCGCCCAGGAGATCACGGTGGCGGCGGAGGAGCTGACAGAGCGTTTTGTGCGGGGGGATTCTTCCCGCAACACCGAGGGAAGCGGGCTGGGGCTTGCCATCGCCAAGAGTTTTACCCAGCTTCAGGGCGGGGAGCTGTCCCTGGAGGTGGACGGGGACCTGTTCAAGGTGACTACCATATGGCATTTACCTTTGGGGAAGGATGTCGCTCTGCCGGGCCCTCTGTAAATTCCTGTAAGAATTCTTTCCCCATACGCCTTGACATGATTTTGGCATATGTTATACTTAAATAAACATTTTTCAGGAGGAGTATGACATGTTAATCGGAGGCATTGAAGCCGGCGGCACAAAGATGATCTGTGCTGTCGGGGATGAGAACGGAACCATACTGGACAGGAAGTCCTACCCCACCAGGCAGCCCCGGGAGACTTTTGGAGAGCTGATCAGCTACTTTAAAGGATGGGATATCAAGGCTCTGGGCATTGGGTGTTTCGGTCCCCTTGACCTGAACCGGCAGTCGGAGACTTACGGCTATATCACCAGGACGCCCAAGCAGGGCTGGGAGAACTGCAATGTGGTGGGAACTTTCCAGGATGCTCTGGGTGTGCCGGTGGGATTTGACACGGATGTAAACGGAGCGGTTCTTGGGGAAGTGACCTGGGGGGCGGCTCAGGGGGTGGAGAGCGCCATCTATGTGACGGTGGGAACCGGCGTGGGTGTGGGTGTCTACATCAACGGGGGCCTGCTGCACGGTCTGGTACATCCGGAGGCAGGGCATATCCTGCTGATGAGGCACCCGGAGGACCACTACAAGGGACGCTGTCCTTACCATGGCAATTGCATGGAGAGTCTGGCCAGCGGTCCGGCGGTGGAGGAGCGCTGGGGACAAAAAGGGCATCTTCTGGCGGACCGGGATGAAGTGTGGGAGCTGGAGGCCTACTACATTGGACAGGCTGTGGCAGACTATATCCTGACCTATTCGCCCCAGAAAGTTATTCTCTGGGGAGGCATTATGCATCAGGAGAAGCTCTTTGGCATGGTGCGGAAAGAGGTGGTGAAATTCCTCAACGGCTATGTCTCCCACAAGATGCTTCAGGAATCCATTGATGACTATATCGTTGCGCCTGCCCTGGGGGAGGATCCCGGCATCAAGGGCGCCATCAGACTGGGGGTACTTGCGTTATGAGAGAGTTGCTTTTACTGGATCCTGTGTGCGTACACAATATCTGGGGCGGCACCAAGCTCCGGGAGGAGTTCGGCTACCCTGTGGAGGGTAGCGGCATTGGGGAGTGCTGGGGGATCTCGGCCCATCCCAACGGGGACGGCACCGTCCGCAGCGGCAGTTTCAAAGGCAGGAAGCTCTCCTGGGTGTGGAAGGAGCATCCTGAATTTTTCGGCAGCCTGCCCTATGACAGGTATCCGCTGCTGACCAAGATCATTGACGCCCAGGACGATCTGAGCATTCAGGTTCATCCTGACGACGCCTACGCAGGGGAACATGAGAACGGCAGCCTTGGAAAGACAGAATGCTGGTATATTATGGACTGCGGGGAAGATGCCAAAATTGTCATTGGCCACAATGCCAGGACAGAGGAAGAACTTCACGCCATGGTGGAGGAGGCCAGGTGGGGGGAACTGATCCGGGAGATTCCCATCAGGAAGGGGGATTTTCTTCAGATCGATCCCGGCACGGTACATGCCATCAAGGCTCACACCTTGATTCTGGAAACCCAGCAGAACAGCGATATCACCTACAGGCTTTATGACTATGACAGGCTTCAGGACGGAAAGAAGCGGGAGCTGCACATTGAGAAGAGCCTGGACGTGATCCGCGTGCCGGAGAGGGATACCCGGGACTGCGTGAAATCCACGGAGAATCTGCCGGAGAATACACTGAATCAGATCTATTCCTGTGATAAGTACAGTGTCTTTAAGCTGGACGTGAACGGCAAGGCTTCTTTTGCGCAGAAGTATCCTTTCCTGGCAGCCTCTGTCCTGGAGGGAGAGGGAAGTGTTGACGGAACGAACGTCCGCAAGGGGGATCATTTCATTCTCTCCGCCGGATACGGTGACGTGGAGATGGAGGGAAAGATGAGCCTGATCCTGTCAACGGTGGAGAAGTAGGAAATAAAGACAGAAAATAATAAAGATAAGAAATAATAAAGAGGAAGGCTGTCGTTTTGGCGAAATCAAATTCGTGGGGCGGCAGCTTCCTTTTTGCCGGAGAAGGTTTGAAAAGAGAAGAGGTGTGCCAGATGGGGGCGGCGGAATCTGATAACAGGAAAAATGAGAAAATAAACGGTGTGGTTTACAATATGTCTCCGGCTCCGGGCTACCAGCACGGAATCATCAACGGAAATATCTACAGTATCGTTAAAACTGGACTGAAACAAACAGTATGTCTTGTATTTATGGAGAATCTTGATTTTAGATATCATCCTGATGTCAATGATGATTATTTATGTCCGGATATTATGGTCATCTGTGACCGCATGCACCTGAAGGGCGGGTTCTACAGCGGCGTGCCCAGGTTCATTGTGGAGACACTGAGCCCATCCACTGCCAGGAGGGATAAACGGGAAAAGAAAGATATCTATGAAAAAGCGGGGGTGGAGGAATACTGGATCGTTGCTCCTCAGGGAAAGTCAGTTGAAATCTATTATCTGGAAAACGGAAAGTATGTTTTGGAACAGAGCTATATCCTGGCAGGGGATCTGGAGGATGAACACTACAATGCCGATACGGAGATTACGCTAAAGGCATTCCCCCATATAAAAATGAAACTTAAAGAGATCTTTGACGGATTAGAGGAAGAAAAATAAGGTCATACGTCTGCTGTAAGAGAGGGAGGCGCCGGAAAAAACGGCTATAAAACATCAATAACTTGTATTTGAAGAATATAAGGGGTTGTGGTATGATTCTGAATAGATATTTTACAGAAAGGTGTGGTTAAGAATATGGGAATGACAATGACGCAGAAGATTCTCGCCGCGGCTGCGGGGCTGGAGAGAGTGGAGGCCGGGCAGCTCATTGAGGCGAATCTTGATCTGGTGCTGGGAAATGATATTACCAGCCCTGTGGCCATCAAGGAGATGGAGAAGATTCAGGCCAAGGGAGTCTTTGACAAGGACAAGATCGCCCTGGTGCCGGATCATTTTGTGCCCAATAAGGATATTAAGTCAGCGGAACACTGCAAGTGTGTCAGGGAGTTTGCCCGCAGGAATGAGATCACCAACTATTTTGAAGTGGGGGAGATGGGCATTGAACACGCCCTGCTGCCGGAAAAAGGGCTCACTGTGGCTGGGGATGTGGTGATCGGAGCGGATTCCCATACTTGTACTTACGGCGCTCTGGGGGCATTTTCCACGGGGGTGGGCAGTACCGATATGGCGGCGGGAATGGCTACCGGCAAAGCATGGTTCAAGGTGCCCTCGGCCATCCGGTTTGTGCTCACCGGCAAACCTGCCAGGTGGGTCAGCGGCAAGGATGTGATTCTGCACATCATCGGCATGATCGGGGTGGACGGCGCTCTGTATAAGTCCATGGAATTCACCGGGGACGGCATTGCGCACCTGTCCATGGATGACCGCTTTACCATCGCCAACATGGCCATTGAGGCAGGGGGAAAGAACGGGATCTTTCCGGTGGACAGCCTGGCGGAAGAATATATCAAGGCTCACTCCAGAAAGCCCTACAAGATATATGAGGCGGACAGCGACGCAGTGTATGACGAGGAGTATACCATTGACCTGAGCACCCTGCGGCCCACGGTGGCATTTCCCCACCTGCCCGAGAATACCCATACCATCGACGAGATCGGACAGATGGAGGCCATTGCCGTTGACCAGGTGGTTATCGGTTCCTGCACCAACGGGCGTCTGGAGGATCTGCGGACTGCGGCGGAAGTTCTGCGGGACAGACATGTGGCGCCGGGGATGCGCTGTATTGTGATACCTGCCACCCAGGCCATCTACCTGCAGGCCATGGAGGAAGGGCTCCTGAAGACCTTTGTCCAGGCAGGCTGTGTGGTCAGCACGCCCACCTGCGGCCCCTGTCTGGGAGGCTACATGGGCATTCTGGCGGAGGGGGAGCGCTGTGTCTCCACCACCAACAGGAACTTTGTAGGGCGCATGGGACATGTCTCCTCAGAGATTTATCTGGCAAGCCCCGCCGTGGCGGCCGCCAGCGCCGTGGCAGGTGTGATCTGCGGGCCGGAACATAATGTAAAGCAGGTACTGTGACATGAAACAGTCATGAAACTAGAGGCAGCATGTATGTTTGATTATAAAAGGTTTGAAAATGATGTTGTCACCGCCATGGGAGACACCTTGAGAAAATGGGCGGAAGAGTACGGCGATATTTATATAATGTCGTTGGACTGTGCAAGGGATATGACGTCCATCGGCATTATTGCGAATACAAAACAGTATTTAAAGGAACAGGCTGACGCTGATTCGGAAGATTACTGGTATTATAAGTATTGTGAAGAAGAATGGGACCTGTGGTATGCCGACGGATTTGTAGAGGATATTTCTACATATATGGATCAATATCTAAAAGAAAAGAGTGAGCACTTTACAGATCCGGAAACATTTGAGTTTTTGGAATCCTTTGATGAACACTGCAGTAAAATGATAGAATCCTGCAAAAAAGCTCTTGTACGTTTGAGGCAGTCTGTCAAGCAGGATTTTCCCAACCTGCTGCTTACGTATAATATCAGAGAATACCTGGACAATGAAGAGCGCACAGAAATTTTTGCATTGGTGAATAGCAGCGAGGCTTCTGAAGAATATGCAGAGCATATTGAGGATTTCAATTAACATGGAAATACTTTTCCGAAAAGGTAGATAGAAAATTGAGAAAGGGTATAACCTGGCGGAAGTGTTTCCGCCGGGGCCGGGTGCAGAATATGAATGCAAAAGGAAGAGTTTTTAAATATGGCGACAATGTAGATACAGACGTGATCATCCCCGCCAGATACCTGAATACCTCCGATCCGGAGGAGCTGGCGGCGCACTGTATGGAGGACATTGACGTTGACTTTATTAAAAAAGTAAACAAAGGTGACATCATTGTGGCAGAGAAGAATTTTGGCTGCGGCTCCTCCCGGGAGCATGCTCCCATTGCCATCAAAGCCGCCGGGGTAAGCTGTGTCATAGCCCAAACCTTTGCCAGGATTTTCTACAGGAATGCCATCAATATAGGACTTCCTATTATTGAGTGCCCGGAGGCGGCCATGGGCATCGAGGCAGGGGATGAGGTGGAAGTGGATTTTGACTCCGGGATCATCACCAATGTCACAAAAGGAACCACCTTTAAAGGCCAGGCATTTCCGGAGTTTATGCAGAGGATCATCGCCTCAGAAGGGTTGATCAATTATATCAATAACAAGTAAATAATACGTGGAGCAGAAGTCACTGCGGGGAAAGCCCAAGGGGCATTCTGAAAAAGAAAAGGCGGATTATGTCTGTTATGGAGGAATTTTTAATAAACAGACATAATCTGCCTTTTCAGCTGTGACAGCCTGCTGCCTCGCAGGATGGTCAGGATTTTTGCGCCAATATCAAAACCTCTCTGAACTGCTATACTGGGAAATCGTCAACAATTACCAAAAAATAGTGCGGTCGGAAGAACTGCAGGGCATATTAATAAGTTTACTCAACAGAGCTAAAAACAAAGATTATATATTGACAAAATCAAATCATTAGTATATAATGATGATAGATAAAACAAAAAAACATATCATTGGAGGATAGAATGATGAAAACATTTTTTTGTGATGTGGGAGAGGATATACAATCAGGCATGTACCAGATTGTAAACAGTCCAGGGTGCAGTCCCAAGCTTTTTCAAGTCTGTATGATCGTTGAAAAGAGAATAAAGGCAAAACAACATTATAGGAGGGCATAATATGATAAGTATGAGTTCTGTAGAAGAATATCTTTCCGGCGTGAAAGGTGACTTACAAAAAGGTAGATACCAGATTGAGCACAATCGGGAGTGTAACCGAAAGCTTGTTCAGGACTATGTGCTCCACGAAAACAAAGTAATAGAAATTCTCCTGAGTCTGAGAGCAGAAGATTTTTCTGCAATACTACAGAATGAACATGAAAAATTTAAACATGAAACACTTTATGTCTTTGGTAAAGAGGTTTCTCTTTTAGAAAAATATGGCTCAGAAGAAAAAACAGTGTCTCTTTATATCAAATTTAATCGATTAGCGGATAAGCTAATCGTGATATCGTTTCATGAGCAGGAATATCCCCTTACATATTTTTTCGCCTAGGAGGAATCCTGAACGTGTAAGGAAGTTAAAGCAATACTGTAAGGGTTGTAAACGGGCGGTATCCAGATCATTGTTTTGGATACCGCTTCAGACAGAAACGGAGGTGAAGTATTATGACACAGAAGAAAAGAAAAGACTTTTGTACGGAATGCCGGAAAGAAACAGAGTATTATCTGCAGAAAAAAAGCATTGCGCAGACCATCCGAGAGAAGGAATATACTTTTGAGATCACGGCTGCGGTCTGTGCGGAGTGTGGAGAAGAAATGAATCTTCCAGGCCTGATGGACCAAAATGCCCAGGAGATTGACACTCAGTACAGGGCTGCGGAAGGGCTGGTTACCATAGGGGATATCGAAAAGCTGTTGAAAATCTATAAGATTGGAAAGGCACCATTATCCCTTGTGCTCGGCTTCGGCGAAGTTACGGTGACCAGATATCTTGAAGGGCAGGTTCCGTCAAAGGAATATTCAAATATTATAAAGTCTGCGCTTGTATCGCCGGAATTTATGAAGAAGAAGCTTTCTGAAAACCGTGAGAGGATTACGGATGCAGCGTATAAAAAGGCGGAAACAGCTGCCAACAGCTTGGCAGGGCTGTTTTTGCTGTCCGAAAAAATGGCAGGAACCATTGCATATGTGGTTGATGAACTGAAAGAAGTCACTCCGCTGATGCTTCAGAAGTTGCTTTACTTTGTCCAGGGGATTTCTTATGGGCTGTATGGAAGCCCAGTTTTTGAGGAAGACTGCATTGCATGGCTTCAAGGTCCTGCTTTTCCGAAAGTCTATGATTTTCTCAAAGATTTTAAATTTGACCTTGCAGATGATGCGCGTTTTGCACTGTTGGAAGGAAGAGTGGATGTACTGGCGGAAAAAGAAAGAAGAGCTGTTAATCTGGTTGTAAATACGTTTGGAATGTATGGGGAGAAAATTCTGGAAAAAATCGCCTGCGGTGAAGAACCCTGGAAAAATGCATGGGGGAAGAATAAGACAGGTTTTGGAGAGTGCATTCCGTCTGGCGTCCTAATTCCTAAGAGCAGCATTATGCTTTATTACGAAAGGGTTAATGAAAAATATGGAATAAAAACGGAAGATGGAATAAACAGCTATATTCATGATATGCTGAAGCAGAATCCAATGCAGAAGCAAGAAACTGGAGGAAATTTTGAATGACAGAACAGATTGACAGCAAAAAAACTAATATAATTTCTTTCAGTTTTTCTAGTCCAATTTTCCAGACAGTATTGACAATCCTGCTGAAAAATGTATAATCTACTTATATAAATAGTTTATATGAATATTTCTTTTCTGATCTGTGTATCCTCCGGAGGTCATAGCTCCTTTGAAGGCAGAATACAGCAGATAATTTTTATTTCAGTCTGGCAGGGGTACTGAGCAGGCGCAGATACAGCAATTGATTGTCAGGAGGTACAGCCGTGCCGAAACAGCGGATTACGAAGGAAATGGTGGTGAATGCTGCTTTTGAGCTTGCCCGAAGCGGGGGAATGGAACAGGTTATGGTGAAGGCCATAGCGGAGAAGATAGGCTGTTCTGTACAGCCTATCTACAGCTATTGCGCCAACATGGAGGGGCTGCGGCGAGAGGTGGAGAAGCGGACAAAAAGTTTTATTCAGGAATATGTGGCGGCTCACATTGAAAGGAGCGATCCTTTCCGCAGCACGGGGAGGGCTTACATTCAGCTCACCAGGGAAGAGCCCCAGCTGTTTAAAATTTTCATTTTGCACAAGCGGGAGGAAGTTTCCTCTTTGAAGGACTTGTACTGTGCCGATGCGGATGGGCATATTCCGGAGTACCTTGCCGGAAGTCTGGATATCACCCTGGAGCAGGCGCAGCAGCTGCATCTGGACATGTTGATCTATACTATTGGTATTGGCACAATCTTTTCCGTGACGTCACCGGGGGTCCCGCCGGAAGAAATTTTCTCCCGGCAGGAGAGAATTTACAATATCTTGGTAAAAAACATATTGGAGGACGGCAATGAATCATGAAATATTAATCTGCTATAAAAGTGTCACAGGCTTTACGGAGAAATATGCGGAGATGATTGCCAAGGAGACAGGAGGAAAGCTGATAAAGGCCGGGAAAGTCACTGCCGAAATTATGTCAAAGTATGATACGGTGGTATTTGGAGGCAGGTTTCACGCCGGGATGGTTGACGGGTTGAAGAGAATGAAGGAACTGGCGGCAAAAAGCGGTGTGAAGACCTTTATCGTCTTTGCCACAGGGGCCATGCCCGCCATAGCGAAGGAGACCATACAGCAGGCCTGGAGCAATAATCTGACCTCAGAGGAACTGGGACGAATTCCACATTTTTATATGCCCGGCGGCTTGTGCTATGAGAAAATGCCTTTGCCCGATAAACTCATGATGAAAGCCTTTGCCGCAGTCATGAAGGGCAAGCTGAAAAACAAAAAGGACAAGACGGAGGAGGACAGGGAATTTGAGCGGCTAATTTCAACTTCCTACGACTTATCGTCAAAAGAATACATAAATCCCTTGGTGGATTTATTGAACGGGAAAAGGAAATAAAGTTAAAATTTTCAGGCGTGTGGAAGGGCAGTCCATGCGCTTTTTTGTGATCCCAAGTCCATGGAAGGGGGTTATTCCAAAAGACTTATTTCAAAAGGCCCATTTCAGAAATTAGATTGCCTAGGCAGGCTTTTTCTGTTATGATTGGAGTTGAAAACGGCAGGATGTGATTTTTTGACAATTTCTGATAAAAAGTTTAAATTACAGAGTTTGAATTGCAAAGTCTGATCTGACAAAAGACAAGATCTAATAAAAGACAGGATCTAATAAAAAGCAGGAAAAAAGACCAGACGTAAAGATACGCAAAGGAGTGGTAATCGTGGGAGAGGCATCTGGGAAGAAATATGAGATTGACATGTGCAGCGGTCCGCTGACAGGAAAGATTCTGTTGTTTTACATACCCTTGATGTTTTCAGGGATCCTGCAGCTTATGTTTAACGCGGCGGACATTGTGGTGGTGGGGCAGTTTGCGGGAAATGAGGCCCTGGCGGCGGTGGGATCCACAGGTTCCCTGACAAACTTGATTATAAACCTGTTTCTCGGTCTGTCCGTGGGAGCCAATGTCCTTGTGGCCAGGTTTTACGGGGCGGGGCAGGACAGAGAGTTAAAAGAGATGGTGCAGACGGCCATAGCCACGGCTTTTGGGGCGGGAGTTGTGCTTATTTTTGTGGGATTTCTTGTGTCCAGGCCGGCCCTGGCCTTGATGGGAACGCCGGAGGACGTGATCTCCCACTCGGTGCTCTATATGCGGATTTATTTTGCAGGCATGCCTTTTATGATGGTCTATAATTTCGGCAGCGCGGTGCTGAGGGCCGTGGGAGACACCAGAAGGCCTCTCTATTACCTGATGCTGGCAGGGGTGGTGAATGTGCTGCTGAACCTGGCCTTTGTGGTCTGGTTTTCCATGGGAGTGGCGGGGGTGGCCGCGGCCACAGTGATCTCCCAGGCCATCTCCGCCGTTCTGGTGGTGCGATGTCTGGTGCGCACGGACAGCGCCTACCGTCTTGTGTGGGAGGGTATGCGGATCTATCCGGATAAACTGGTGAAAATGGTGCGTATCGGGATCCCGGCGGGCATGCAGGGAGCACTTTTTTCCATCTCCAATGTGCTGATTCAGTCCTCGGTGAACAGCTTCGGATCCACCGTCATGGCGGGCAATACGGCGGGAAGCAATATTGAGGGGTTTGTGTACACGGCCATGAATTCCCTGCACCAGGCCGCCATCAGCTTCTGCGGCCAGAACTACGGCGCCAGGAAGTTCCGGCGGATTGGGCGGGTGATGCTGATCTGTGAGATTCTGGTGGTTGCGGTGGGACTGATCATGGGCAACGGGGCGTATTTTTTTGCAGGGCAGCTGCTGGGGCTGTACTCTCCTGATCCGGAGGTGATACACTTTGGCATTGTCCGCATGAGTTATATCTGTGTGTTCTATTTTCTCTGCGGCATGATGGATGTGGCTGTGGGTGTTCTGCGGGGCATGGGCTATGCCATCATGCCCATGCTGGTGTCCCTCACCGGGGCCTGCCTCCTGCGGGTGGTGTGGATCTATACCATTTTTCAGAGTTATCACACGCTGGAATGTCTGTATATCTCCTATCCGATCAGCTGGGCTCTGACTTTTGGGGTGCATATGGTGTGTTTTGCAGTGGTGTACAGGAGGCTTTTGAAAAACAATAAGGAGGAGCAGTTATGAAGTATCGGAGACTGGGAAAGACTGGCCTGATGGTCAGTGAGATTGGCTTTGGGGGCGAGTGGCTGGAGCGCCACAACGAGGAAGAATGCCGTGAGGCGATCTGCCGGGGGGAGGAGCTGGGCATCAACATTTTAGACTGCTGGATGCCGGAGCCCAATGTGCGCGCCAATATCGGAAAGGCCATAGCAGGCCGTCGGGAAAAGTGGTTTATCCAGGGACATATCGGCTCCACCTGGCAGGGAGGACAGTATGTCCGCACCAGGGATGTGGAGCGGTGCAGAGAAGCGTTTGAAGATCTGCTCATCCGGCTTCAGACAGACTATATTGACCTGGGTATGATCCACTATATCGACCAGGAAGGGGACTGGAATGAGGCCATGAACGGCCCCTACATAGAGTATGTAAAGGAGCTGAAAGAGGGAGGAAAGATCCGCCATATCGGCATGAGCACCCACAATCCGGATATGGCAAAAAAGGCCGTGGAGAGCGGTCTGGTGGAGATGCTGCTGTTCAGTATCAATCCGGCTTTTGACATGCTGCCTCCTACGGATAATATTGACAACTACTTTGCCGACAGTTTTGAGGCTGATCTGGGAGGCATTGACCCGGCCAGAACGGAACTGTACAAGCTCTGCGAACAGGAAGACGTGGGGATCACGGTGATGAAGCCTTATGCGGGAGGAAGGCTTTTTGACGAGAAGCGATCGCCTTTCGGCGTGGCCCTCACGCCGGTGCAGTGCATTCACTACTGCCTGACCCGGCCGGGCGTTGCGTCGGTGATGGCGGGATATGACACGCCGGAGCATGTGGAACAGGCCGTGGCATATGAGACTGCCACTAAGGAAGAGAAGGATTACGCCACCGTTCTGAGCCGCGCCCCTTACCACACTTTCGGCCAGGGAGAATGCACTTACTGCGGCCACTGCAAACCCTGTCCTGTGCAGATTGACATTGCTCTGGTCAACAAATATTATGATCTGGCCACCATGCAGCCGGAAGTTCCCGCAGGGGTAAAAGAGCACTATTTTGCTCTGGAACACCGGGCGGATCAGTGTATTGGCTGCAGGGGCTGTGAGGCCCGCTGTCCTTTTGGGGTGAAAATCGCGGAGAGAATGAAGCGGACGGCAGAATATTTTGGCACGAAATAATTTGCTTTTTTCATAAGTTCTATGTATAATGTTGGTACAATAAGGAAAAGTCTATGGGGGATTTTACTGATTTTCAGAGGTTTATCCCGGACAGAATGCACAAGTTACAGGTGCGGCTGAAAGGATGGTGGAAGATGAGTCAGGTATATGAAAAACTGGTAAACTGTGTGGATCAGGTGAGGAAAAGGACGGATTTTGTACCCCGGGCGGCGATTGTGCTGGGTTCGGGCCTGGGAGATTATGCGGAGGACATTCGCGTGGAGTCGGAATTGTCCTACGGTGAGATTGAAGGGTTTCCTGTGTCCACGGTGCCGGGACACGCGGGAAAGTTTATCTTTGGGTATGTGGGGGATGTGCCGGTGGTCTGCATGAAGGGCCGGGTCCATTACTATGAGGGATATCCCATCAGCGATGTGGTGCTTCCGGTGCGGCTGATGAAGCTTCTGGGAGCGGAAGTTCTGTTCCTGACCAATGCAGCCGGGGGAGTGAATTCTTCTTTCCACGGAGGGGATCTGATGATGATCCGGGACCATATTTCCGTATTTGCCCCTAATCCCCTGGTGGGGCCTAATCTGGATGCCCTGGGAACCCGCTTTCCGGATATGAGCGGCGTATATGATGGAGGACTCCAGAAAGTGATCCGGGAGGCTGCCAGGGAGAAGGACATCTATCTCCAGGAGGGGGTGTATGCCCAGTTGACAGGGCCCTCCTTTGAGTCGCCGGCGGAGGTGCGCATGCTGCATCTGCTTGGGTGCGACGCGGTGGGAATGAGTACCGTGGCGGAGGCCATTGCCGCCAATCATATGGGCATGAAAATCTGTGGTATTTCCTGTATCTGCAATCTGGCCGCAGGGCTCAGCGCCACCCCTCTGACCCATGAGGAGGTGCAGGCTGCCGCCGACATGGCGGCTCCCAAATTTAAGAGTCTTGTGACGGAGGTTGTGAGGCGGCTGTAAGACGTTTTGGGCAGAATACTTTGCCGGAGCGGGGGAAGGAGAAGGGGCATGGAAAAGCAGAGAAGAGAGGAACTGATCGCCGGGGCGCTGGAGGCCAGAGAGAGGGCTTATGCCCCCTACTCCCACTACGCGGTGGGGGCTGCCCTGCTGACGGCGGAGGGGGAGATATATCAGGGCTGTAATGTGGAGAATGCTTCCTACGGCGTCTCCTGCTGCGCGGAGCGGACGGCATTTTTTAAGGCGGTCAGCGAGGGAAGAAGACAGTTTCAGGCCATTGCCGTGGCAGGGGGCATGGAGGGCTGTGCCCCTGTGGATTACGCTTATCCCTGCGGTATCTGCAGACAGGTGATGCAGGAACTGGGGGGCGCGGATTTTATTGTGGTGGTGGCAAAGAGCAGGGAGGACTTTGTGGAGTACCGGCTGGAGGAGCTGCTGCCCTTTGGGTTTGGAGGTGAGTCCATCAAGTGAACACCAGACTTTACAATGCAAGAATTCTGACCATGGAGGACATGCCCCGGGCACAGGACGGTTACACAGGACAGGAGAATGCCGGAGACAGGGGGAAGTACCGTCCGGTTTTCCAGGGCCAGGTCTGGGTACAGGATGACAGGATTGCCGGGGTGGCCGCCGGGGAGGAGGAAGCTTTTCCTGAGGTGGCCTGGGACCTCCAGGTGGACTGCCGCGAGGGCCTTCTGATGCCTGGGTTTAAGGATGCGCACACTCATTCTGCCATGACTTTTCTGCGATCCTATGCGGATGACCTGCCCCTGGATCGGTGGCTGAAGGAGAAAGTCTTTCCCATGGAGGCCAGGCTTACAGGGGAGGATATTTACCAGCTGACCCGCCTGGCGGTTCTGGAGTATCTGTCCGGGGGGATCACCTCCATTTTTGAGATGTATCTGGATCCGGGTATGGCTGCCAGGGCCTGTGTGGACATGGGAATGCGCTGTGTGCTCACAAGCGGCCTGAACCGTTTCACCTCCTCCCTGGAGAGGCAGGAGGAGGAATACCTGAAGTGGAATTCCGAGAGCCCTCTGGTGAGTTACCGGCTGGGATTTCATTCTGAATATACCTGCAGCCTGGAGCAGCTCCAGGGGGTGGCAGGACTTGCCGAAAAGTATCAGGCGCCGGTATTTACCCATCTGGCGGAGACGGCCAAAGAGGTGGAAGAGTGCCGGGGCAGGTACGGCATGACCCCGGCGGTGTTTCTGGACAGCCTGGGAATCTTTCAGTACGGCGGAGGCGGCTACCACTGTGTGCACATGAGTCCCGGGGACATGGAAGTATTTGAAAAAAGGGGCCTGTTTGCAGTGACCAACCCTGCGTCCAACTTAAAACTTGCCAGCGGTATGGCCCCTGTGGAGGAATTTGTGCGCCGGGGGATTCCGGTGGCCATAGGCACGGACGGGCCTGCCAGCAACAACTGTCTGGACATGTTCCGGGAGATGTTTCTGGTGAGCGGTCTGAGCAAGATCCGGGAAGGGGATGCCGCCAGTCTGGACGCCCGGGAGATACTTTACATGGCCACTGTGGGCGGCGCCCGGGCCATGGGGCTCCAGGAGGCGGATGCGCTGGCGCCGGGGAAACTGGCGGATCTGGTTCTGATAGATCTGCATCAGCCCAATATGCAGCCCATACACAATATTCCCAAGAACCTGGTCTACAGCGGCAGCAAGGCCAATGTGCGCATGACCATGGTAAACGGCAGAATTCTCTACAGGGAGGGAGAGTTCTGTACCGGTGCTGGCGCAGAGGAGATCTATGCCCAGTGTGAGAGGATTGTAAAGCGGATTCTATAGCTTTATAATATAGTAACTGTTCTCTACAATCTACTACATAGGAGGGAGTAAAAACATGTTAGAGAAACTATTTAAGCTCAAGGAAAACAATACTTCGGTGAAGACCGAGATTGTGGCCGGGCTTACCACGTTCATGACGATGGCTTATATCATCGCTCTGAACCCCAATTTGCTGACCAATTTCGGCGCGGAGGGCGGAGACCTGTGGAACGGTGTGTTCCTGGCCACCTGCATCGCCTCCGCAGTGGGTATGTTTGCCATGGCGTTTCTGGCCAACAAACCTTTTGCCATGGCTCCGGGCATGGGATTGAACAGCTTTTTTGCCCTGGTGGTGGTAAATATTGTCAGCATCACCGGAATGACCTATGTGCAGTCTTTCCAGGCGGCTCTTTGCATTATCCTGGTGGAAGGAATTGTGTTTATCATTCTGTCCGCATTTAATGTGCGGGAGAAGATTGTGGATGCCATTCCCCTGGGAGTGCGTCTGGGCATTGCCCCTGCCATCGGTATGATGCTGATGAACATCGGCCTGGGCTCCAACGCAGGCGTGTACTCAGAGACCGGCGGTCCCTTTTACGTCATGCGGGATTTCTTCGGCTCGCTGACCGCAGGGCTGGCGGAGGATACCATGGGATCCGGCTATGCGGGCATGGTGCTGTCGGTGGTGACAATGTTTGTTGGACTGTTTGTGATTGTGATCCTGGCCCAGAAGGGTGTCAAGGCGGCGGTTATCCTGGGAATGCTCTTTGCCAGTGTGATCTACTGGGGAGGAGAGTATCTGTTCCTGAAGGTGAATCCTTTTGCCTCCCTGTCAGAGGCCTCTTTCCTGCCTCCTTTCCAGGACATGGCCTCCACCACGCTGTTTAAGTTTAATTTCAGCGGGTTTCTTCAGATCGGAGGGTTTACGGTGGTGACGCTGATTGTCACTTTCTGTATCATTGATATGTTTGACACCATTGGAACCCTGGTGGGAACGGCAAGCCGTGCGGGGATGCTGGACAAAAACGGCAAAATGCCCCAGATGAAGGAAGCTCTTCTGGCAGATGCAGTGGGCACCGTGGTGGGATCCGCCACAGGTACTTCCACCGTGACCACCTTTGTGGAATCTGCCTCCGGCGTGGAGGCCGGCGGGCGCACCGGTCTGACGGCTCTGACCACAGGTATTATTTTCCTGGCCTGCATGTTCATTGCTCCCATTGCGGCGGTGATTCCTGCGGCAGCCACCTCTTCGGCTCTGATCTATGTGGGTGTGCTCATGCTTACAGGCCTGAAAAATGTGCGTTTTGACGATCTGTGCGAGACGGTTCCCGTGGCGTTGATGCTGATTGCCATGCCCATTTCCGGCTCCATCGGACATGCCATTGGTATCGGTCTGATCACCTATACCATTATCAAAGTCTTCACAGGAAAGGCAAAGGACGTGACGGTGCTGACCTATGTGCTTTCCCTGATCTTCCTGGTTAAATTTTTCCTGGCGGCATAGGGGAGGGCGGCAGTGTTTTAGCCGTAGTCAGTTTGGCGGGGACAGGGGGTGTGATGCCCCGGTCCCCGCAGGTTGTATTCTGCCGTCTGAAATCGTGTGAACTTGTAAAGGAATAAAAATATGGAATATTTGATTTTTGCTTTTGTCATGGGGGCATTTGCGCTGGTCATCATTGTGATGGAAGTCTTGCGGACCAAAAGAGAAGACAGAATGTTCGTGGAAAAACTGTACAAAAATTACGACAGCCTCCGCCAGAAAAAGTACAATCTGGAGCGTTATGCCAGGATGGGCAGTTTTTTTGACAGGCACAGGGAGGATGGACAGCTGGATGACATCACCTGGAACGATCTGGGGATGGATGAAATATTCAAAAGAATGAACTATACTCTTTCCGCGTCAGGGGAGGAGTATTTATATTATACACTGAGGACACTGCGGCAGAAGGAGGAAGAACTGATTCACCTGGAGGAAGTGGTGAGATTTTTTGGAGAACATCCCGACCTTAGAGTGCAGGTGCAGCTGGTTATGAACAGGCTGGGGTACACGGGAAAATTTTCGCTCTATGACTATATGGACAACCTGGAGCTTCTGGGGGAGCGCTCCAATAGAAAAAATATTCTGATGGATCTGCTGTTTGTGCCCTGTATTGGAATGCTCTGGGTGAATTTTTCCGTGGGGATCCTGGGGATTGTGCTGCTGATCATTGTGAACATTATGTCTTATTTCCGGGAAAAAGCGCAGATTGACCCCTACATCACAAGTTTTTCCTATGTGATGCGGCTGTACAAGGCAGGCGGGGAGCTGGAGAAGCTTTCTGTTCCGGTGTGCGGCGGGGAGTGGGAGCAGATGCGGAGAGCCAGAAGGGGGCTTCAGGGTATGAAGCGCAATTCTTTCTGGGTTATGTCTCCCTTCCGGGGCAATTCTTCCGGGGATATTCTGGCCATATTTCTGGACTATGTGCGAATGGTGTTTCATGCGGATCTGATTAAGTTTAACAGTATGCTGCGGGTGCTGCGGGGACATATGGGGGATGTGGATGCCCTGGTGCAGGTGGTGGGCTATCTGGAGACGGCCATCGCCATCTGGGAGTTCCGCCAGTCCCTGGAGGTAGCCCAGGCTTCGGCCAGGGCAGGAGCCGACAGATCAAAGTGGCCGAAAACTGCGGCTGAGAAGGACGCCCAAGGGCCGGAAGTCGGCAGCGCTCTTTCCGGGCAGAACGCCTCTTCCGGGTGCGGGTGGTGCGTTCCGGTGCTGGGAGAGGGAGAATATGTGGATCTGAAGGAGGTGTATCATCCTCTGATCACGGATCCGGTAAAGAACGGGATCCGCGCAGAGAGAGGGGTTCTGCTCACAGGCTCCAATGCCTCCGGCAAGTCAACTTTCCTGAAGACCGTGGCGCTGAACGCTGTGCTGGCCCAGTCCATTCACACTTGCACTGCGGATGTGTACCGGGCGGGGTTCTTTCAGGTGTATTCGTCCATGGCGCTGCGGGATGACCTGGAGTCCGGAGAGAGCTATTATATTGTGGAGATCAAGGCTCTGAAGCGGATTCTGGACGCTGCTGCGGGGCAGGGGCATATTCTGTGCTTTGTGGACGAAGTGCTGCGGGGAACCAACACTGTGGAACGCATTGCCGCTTCCACGCAGATCCTGAAATCCCTGGGCGGCAAGGGGATTCTCTGCTTTGCGGCCACCCATGACATTGAGCTGACGGAGCTTTTGGAGAGGGAATATGACAATTATCACTTCGAGGAAGACGTCAGAGACGGGGATGTGTACTTTAATTACAGGATCCAGCCTGGTCGGGCAACCACCAGAAATGCCATAAAGCTTCTGGAACTGATGGGATATGCGCCGGAGATCATAGAGAGGGCTGCTGCACAGGCGGAACGGTTTGTGACTTCCGGTCAATGGAATTTTTCGTCTTCCAGGGTTCCGGCGCCTTGACGGAAGGGAAGGGGTTTGGTATACTGTTATCTGAGCGTATGGGTTATTGTGCCGGAGCCCAGGGTTTTTAATGTATAATAAGTCCGCTTCAGGCGGACGGGGAGGGATAAATTATGCTGGTGAGTTTTCTGAATTCATTTATGTCCTATCTGGTGCTGCTTCTTGTGATTGTTCTGGTGGCGGGGGTTGCCACGGCGGTGGGGATCACAATGGCTAAGAAAAAGGCGGCCAAAGGAGAGGTTTCCCCGGCGGACAGCACAGGCGGCAGGTAAATCATTTTTGCCAGGCGGCAGGGGGAGAGTATGGCAAAGTCTGCAAACCAGAAGCTGAAGCTGCTGTATATGGTGAAGCTGCTGTCTGAAAATACGGACGAGGAGCATCCGGCCAGCACGGCGGATATTATCGCCTATCTGGAGGCCAACGACATTCATTCCGAGCGCAAGAGCATCTATGATGACATAGAGAAGCTGCGGGATTTTGGCTATGACATTCTCCAGGTACACAGCAGACGCGGAGGCGGCTACTACATGGGCGGAAGGGACTTTGAGCTGGCGGAGCTGAAGCTGCTTGTGGATGCGGTGCAGTCCTCCCGCTTTATCACAAGCAGAAAGTCCCGCAGTCTGATCAAAAAACTGGAGCTTCTGGCGGGAAAACATGATGCGGGCAAGCTGCAGCGCCAGGTGTATGTGGCCGGACGGGTAAAGACGGAGAATGAAAGTATCTACTACAGCATTGACAATATCCATCGGGCGATCCAGGAGAACCGGCAGATTGCCTTCCAGTACCTGGACTGGAACCTGAAAAAGGAACTGGTGCCCAGGCCCAACGGGGAGAAGAAGGTCAGTCCCTGGGCGCTGATCTGGCAGGATGAGAACTATTATCTGGCCGCCTATGACAGTGCCAGCGGGGTTATGAAGCATTACCGGGTGGACAAGATGGGGCGGGTGGAAGTGCTCAGAGAGGCCCGGGAGGGCATGGAACAGTTTGCCCAGGTGGATCTGGCCGTCTATACCAATCAGGTTTTCGGGATGTATGGGGGCGACGAGGAAATGGTGACACTGCAGTTTCCTGGCCGTCTGATTGGCGTGGTCCTGGATCGCTTTGGAAGGGAGACGGATGTCAGGCCCATGGGGGACGGGACATTCCGCATCCGCGCCAGGGTTACGGTCAGCGGGCAGTTTTTTGGCTGGCTTGCGGGAATCGGGCGGGAGGCCTGCGTGGCTGCTCCGGCCCATGTGCGGCAGCGCTACCTGGCTTGGGTGGAGGACATAGTCCGTTCCATGGCGTCCGGCCCGGCAGAAGAGGGGAAAGCTGTGCAGGATTGACTTTTACAGTCTGACAAAGGTGGGAAGAACAGGTGTTTCCACAGTGGGAGACCATGTCAATAGAAAGATATCCTAAAAATTGGATATCTTTTTTGTTGAAATTTTATGAGGTGTCCACATTGACAATCCCGGTGTTCTTTTCTATACTGTATAATATCTGTCACTACATGTGGGATAATTTCTGAATAAGATACTATATTTTGTGTACAGTATCTGTGTTCGGTATATTTGAAAATATGTCACAGGGGACTGGTACTCTGTTGCATAAGTCTGTGAGCGGATCTTCAGAATTAGTTTTTTGACTGTATAAGTCAATGGTGCTGGAGCTGGGTGTTTTCAAGGTTTACATGCACAGGGAAGAACTGAGTGGAGCCGGACATTGCAAAAACGGGGTGTCAAAAGATGGCGGCCGTCAGGAAGACAGGGGGCCGGCTATGAGTTTAGAAGGGAATGTGGGACAATGAGCGGTATGTTTGAACAGGCACCGGGGGACAAGGTCAATTACGGAGAGGAGTACAGGCCCGCCAGGGAAGTGTGGGTGGTGAAGAAGGACGGCAGCAGGGAGGCTTTCAATGTGCAGAAAGTCATCAGTGCCGTGGGTAAAAGCGCCTACAGGGCTCTGACCAGATTCACACAGGAAGAAGAGCGCAGGATCTGCCAGGATGTGGTTGACAAGGTGGATGAGATGGATGTGGATGAGATTCCCATTCCTGTCATGCACAACATTGTGGAAAATGCTCTGGAGCAGGTGAAGCCGGCGGTGGCTAAGAGCTATCGGGATTACCGCAATTATAAACAGGACTTTGTGCGGATGCTTGACGATGTGTACAAAAAGAGCCAGTCCATTATGTACATTGGGGATAAGGAGAACGCCAACACGGACTCTGCCCTGGTAGCTACTAAGAGAAGCCTTGTCTTCAACCAGCTGAACAAGGAGCTGTACCAGAAATTTTTCATGACCACAGAGGAGATCCAGGCCTGCCGGGACGGCTATATCTATGTCCACGACATGTCTGCCAGAAGGGATACCATGAACTGCTGTCTTTTTGATGTGCAGAACGTGCTCAGCGGGGGATTTGAGATGGGCAATGTGTGGTACAATGAACCCAAGACTCTGGATGTGGCTTTTGATGTAATCGGAGATATTGTGCTCAGCGCCGCGAGCCAGCAGTACGGCGGCTTTACCGTTCCCAGCGTGGACACGATTCTGGAGCCTTATGCGGAGAAATCCTACCAGAAATGCAGGGAGAAGTATCTGCGTCTGGGCATCAGTCCGGAGGCTGCGGAACAGGAGGCTTATGAGGATGTGGTAAGGGAGTTTGAGCAGGGCTTCCAGGGGTGGGAGTATAAATTCAACACTGTGGGAAGTAGCCGGGGGGACTATCCTTTTATCACCGTCACCGCCGGCACGGGCCGGGGCAGATTTGCCCGTCTCGCCACCATCATCATGCTTGACGTCCGCCGGGAAGGACAGGGGAAGAAGGGACACAAGAAACCGGTGCTTTTTCCAAAGATTGTCTTTCTCTATGACGAGAAACTCCACGGCCCCGGAGGGGAGCTGGAGGATGTGTTTGAAGCAGGGGTGCGGTGTTCCGCCAAGACCATGTACCCGGACTGGCTGAGTCTCACCGGCAAGGGCTATGTGTCAGAGATCTATAAAAAATACGGGAGAATCATATCCCCCATGGGATGCAGGGCATTTCTTTCTCCCTGGTTCGAGAGAGGAGGCATGTACCCGGCGGACGAGGCGGACAAGCCTGTGTTTGTGGGCCGTTTCAATATCGGGGCGGTGTCCCTGCACCTGCCTATGATTCTTGCCAAAGCCAGGAAGGAGAGCAAGGATTTCTACCAGGTGCTGGATTATTATCTGAACCTTATACGGCAGCTGCACATCCGCACTTACGCATACCTGGGAGAAATGCGCGCTTCCACAAATCCTCTGGCCTACTGTGAGGGGGGCTTCCTGGGGGGAAAACTGAAGCTTTCGGATAAGATTAAGCCCCTGCTGAAGTCGGCCACCGCCAGTTTCGGCATCACTGCCCTGAATGAGCTGCAGGAGCTCTACAACGGCAAATCCCTGGTGGAGGACGGGCAGTTTGCCCTGGAGGTGATGGAGTATATCAACCGGCGTGTCAATGAGTTCAAGGAGGAGGACGGCAACCTCTATGCCATCTACGGCACACCGGCGGAAAATCTCTGCGGCCTGCAGGTGAAGCAGTTCCGCAAAAAGTACGGCATTGTGGAAGGAGTCTCTGACAGGGAATATGTGAGCAACAGTTTCCACTGTCATGTGGTGGAGGAGATCACGCCCATCCGGAAGCAGGACCTGGAAGACCGTTTCTGGGATCTGTGCAATGGCGGCAAGATTCAGTATGTAAAATATCCTATTGATTACAATGTTGAGGCGATTAAAACTCTGGTTCACCGGGCTATGGATATGGGGTTCTATGAAGGGGTCAATCTGTCCCTGGCCTACTGTGATGACTGTGGGCATCAGGAACTTGAGATGGATGTGTGTCCTAAGTGCGGGAGCCGCAACCTTACCAAGATAGACCGCATGAACGGTTATCTGTCCTATTCCCGGGTCCATGGGGATACCAGGCTGAACGACGCGAAGATGGCAGAGATTGCGGAAAGGAAGAGCATGTGAGATACCACAATATTACGACGGATGATATGCTGAACGGGGACGGGCTGCGTGTGGTGCTCTGGGTGGCAGGCTGCAGCCACCACTGCAGGGGCTGCCATAACCCTGTGACCTGGGATCCTGAGGGGGGCATACCTTTTGACCAGGGGGCCAGGGAAGAGATTTTCGGCCAGCTGGACAAGAGCTATATATCCGGGATCACTTTCTCCGGGGGGGATCCCCTGCACCCGGCCAATCGGGAGGATTTGAAAAATCTTATGGCCGAGATAAAGGAAAAATATCCCGGCAAGACCATCTGGCTCTACACGGGGGACAGCTGGGAGGAGCTGTTCCGGGATCCGCTGATGAAATATGTGGATGTGCTTGTGGACGGGGAGTTCCATATGGAGGAGCGGGATGTAAAGCTTCAGTGGAAGGGCAGCGCCAACCAGAGGGTGATTGATGTTCCCGGCTCTCTGGCAGGGGAGGATCCCTCCGTTCCTGTGCTTCACTGCGGCAGCTATGGGCAGGAGTACAGGGAGGCGGTGGGGCCTGGCGGAAGGCGCGGGTGCTGCAGCTGATTTCCTTTTCGGTGAATGCTTTCCAGGCGGAAGCCGGAAGCGGTGTGGAAAATGTTTTCAGGCGGAAGCCGGAAGCGAGGCGGAAAATGTTTTCAGATTCAGACCGGATGGTACGCAGGACAAAGACTTGCCGGTGGAAAACCGGAAGGAGGAGATATGAAGAGGATTGCCCAGTTTTTTAAAGTGAGCCCGGAAAATTTCATCGGCGCTGTCACGGAGGAGTTTTCTCAGTATACCCGGGAGCAGGCGGAGGAGATGTATGAAAAACTGCATCTGCCGGTGCGGGCCACCGGGGGCAGCGCGGGCTATGATTTTTTTGCTCCTTTTTCATTTTCCCTGTCGCCGGGGCAGAGTATCAAGGTGCCCACGGGAATCCGTGTGAGAATGGAAGAGGGGTGGGTGCTGAAGCTTTACCCCAGGAGTGGGATGGGGTTTAAGTTCCGTCTGCAGCTGGACAATACGGTGGGGATCATTGACAGCGACTATTATGACGCCGCGAACGAAGGACATATTTTCCTTAAGCTCACCAATGATTCCAGGGAGGGCAGAAGGGTGGAAATCTCCCAGGGAATGGGATTTGCCCAGGGCATATTTCTGGAGTACGGGATCACCGTGGACGACCATGTGGAGGGTATACGCACCGGGGGCCTGGGAAGCACAGGACCGTAAAGACACCATCCATGCTCAAAGGATATTTTTGAAACTTATCGGAAAAACAGAATATCCGGCTCCCTTTTTGGCCATTCTAATTCTGTCCCGGATATCCGGCTGCAGCGTGCAGAGCACGGGCATGCCGGCCTCCGGGAAAGACAAGGAAGGCTGGAGGGAGCTTATTTTGAGTGAACATATGGATGGAAACGGAGCGGAGCAGAAAAGGCTCACTGGCTCCCTGCAGGAGGATATGACATATCTGAATGCAGTCCTGGAGGCGGACAAAAATTTCGACATCATTTATCGGGTGGTACAGATTGGCGGAAGAGAGGCCTGTATGTACCTGGTGGATGGTTTCTGCAAGGATGATCTGGTGCAGAAGCTGCTGCAGTATTTTATGGATCTGACAGCTGACAAACTGCCCCAGGATATGCATGGCCTGTCAAAACAGTTCACTCCCTATGTGGAGGTGGATCTGGAGGATAAGTACAGCGGACTGGTCCATTCTCTGTTGTCGGGAATTTTTGTGCTTTTAATCGACGGTTACGATAAGGCACTGCTGATTGATTCCAGAACTTACCCGGCCAGGGGCGTGGAGGAACCGGAAAAGGACAAAGTGCTCCGGGGATCCAAGGACGGTTTTGTGGAAACGCTGGTGTCCAACACGGCTCTGATCCGCCGCAGGATCAGGAGCGCCGACCTGTGCATGGAAATGCTCAGCGCCGGCGAGAGTTCCCGGACGGACATTGTCCTGTGCTATATGCAGGAGCGGGTGGACAGGAAATTTCTGCAGGAGATTAAGGAGAAGATCCAGGATATTCAGGTGGATTCCCTGACCATGAACCAGGAATCCCTGGCGGAATGTCTGTACCAGAGAAAGTGGTACAATCCATTTCCCAAATTTAAGTACACAGAACGGCCGGACGCGGCGGCGGCCCAGGTACTGGAGGGAAATATTGTGATCCTGGTGGACAATTCTCCCTCCGCCATGATACTGCCCACCACCATTTTTGATGTTACCGAGGAGGCGGATGACTATTATTTCCCCCCTGTCACAGGGACTTACCTGAGGGTGACAAGGTTCCTGATCTGTCTGCTGACTTACCTGGTGACGCCTACTTTCCTGCTGCTGATGAACAACAGCCAGTTCATACCAGAGAGCTTTTCTTTTATTGTGCTGAAGGAGGAGCCCAACCTGCCGCTGATCTGGCAGTTTTTGCTGCTGGAGCTGGCCATAGACGGACTGAAACTGGCCGCCGTGAATACCCCCAACATGCTCAGCACGCCTCTGAGCGTTATGGCCGCCTTAGTCCTGGGGGAATTTTCTGTGAACAGCGGATGGTTTTCCGCCGAGGTTATGTTATATATGGCTTTTGTGGCCATCGCCAACTACACCCAGTCCAACTATGAACTGGGGTACGCGCTGAAATTTCTGCGCATTATCACCCTGCTTTTGACCCAGTGGCTGGGAGTGTGGGGGTACGCGGGGGGAATTCTGCTGTCACTTCTGTCAGTCTGCTGCAACAGAACCGTGTCCCACAAGAGCTATATCTATCCGCTGATTCCCTTTAACTGGAAAAATCTGAAAAACCGGCTGCTGCGCCGGAGGCTTCCAGGAGCTTTGAAGGACGGGGGAAAGTAATTATCGGCGAAATTTTTCAGAAGATTCAGTCATAAAAGATTTCCCGGCTGTGTGGTATTGTGTATGGCATATTGTGCAGAGCATAATGTGCCATGCACAATTTTTTTGTTTTTTCCGTATGATAGGATTAAATAAAAGTATATTGCATGAAGGGGACCAAAATGCAGGAACGTATGAAGGAGAATCATATTGATAAATTTCCTCTGGCGATGGCATATGTGCCCTGGCAGAAGTTTGACAGAGTGTATGAGGATCTGGAGAAGGCTTACTGCAACGGTACCATATTTCCGGAACTGAACAAGCCTTTCACGGGAAGGAGATGTGTGTAATGGGAAACAGGGAACAGCTGCTGCGGGATATCGGAATAGCCGATTTTGTGCTGACGGAACTGATACTTTTTCTGGACACTCATCCCGATGACCGCAATGCCATGGAGTATTTCAACCATTACAACAAGATAAAGGTCCAGATGGAGAAGGAGTTTTCCCAGAAATATTTTCCTCTCAATACCAGGCTGGCCGACTGCAACAAGGAGTGGAGATGGGGGGCGGCGCCTCTGCCCTGGGAAGGAGAGTGCGGCTAAATGTGGAGTTATGAGAAGAGATTGCAATTTCCTGTAAATATCAAGGAGCCCAATGCAAAACTGGCCCAGGTGATCATTTCTCAGTTCGGCGGGCCTGACGGAGAACTGGCTGCCAGCATGAGGTATCTGTCCCAGCGTTATTCCATGCCATACAGGGAGGTGGCAGGGCTGCTCACGGATATAGGCACCGAGGAACTGGCTCATATGGAGATGGTTTCAGCCATCGTACACCAGCTGACCCGCAATCTGTCCATGGAGGAGATTGAAAAGAGCGGATTTGCCACCTATTATGTGGATCATACTTTGGGAGTATGGCCCACGGCGGCGGCCGGAATCCCCTTTAATGCCTGTGAGTTCCAGGTGAAAGGAGATCCTGTTACGGATCTGACGGAGGATCTGGCGGCAGAACAGAAGGCCAGGTCCACTTATGAGAACATTCTTCGCCTGATAACAGAGCCGGATGTGTGTGAACCCATTAAGTTCCTGCGGGCGAGAGAGATTGTGCACTTCCAGAGGTTCGGCGAAGCGAACCGGGCAAAGTTAAGTGGGATTTCAGTAAGGGAGGCAGGTATATTTTGAGCAGATTTTGAGCCTGTACATTGAAACGCGGTCTGGTATATGGTAAAATGTTGACACAGGAAGTTAGTATATCATTATTATTGGCAGGGAAGAGGGTAGGGAATGATAATGCAATGGAGACACAAGAGGGAACCCATAGATTGGGCGGGAGGCAGTTGATATGGGATTTTACATCAATCCTGGAAATGAAGCCTTTAAGATTTCTATTAATGACGATATCTATATTGACCAGTCAGGCATACTTGCTTTTACCAACAATAGAATCGGAAAGCGGAAAAGATACCTCTGCGTCAGCCGTCCCCGCCGATTTGGGAAATCTTTGACGGCGGAGATGCTGACCGCTTATTATGACAGAAGCTGCGATTCCGGATTTCTGTTCCAGGGACTTGAAATCGCAAAAGACGATTCCTACGTCGGAAATCTGAATCAATATGATGTGTTTTCTATCAATGTCCAGCAGTTTTTGCGGGGAGCGGGAAAACCGGCACAGCTGGTTCCTTATATGGAGAGCCAGCTCTTGCAGGAACTGCGGAGTATGTATGGGAAGCTTTTGGGTTATAATGAAGAGGACTTTTCCTTCAATAATCTTCCTATGGCGCTAGCCGCTTTATTTGCCAGGGATGAGGGGAAGAGAAAAGGGTTCATTTTTATTATAGACGAATGGGACTGCATCTTTCGGGAAGCGCCGGAGGATAAACAAGCCCAGAAAGCTTATCTGGATTTTCTGCGGGACTTATTCAAAGACAGGACATATGTGAAGCTTGCCTATATGACAGGAATTCTTCCCGTTAAAAAATACGGTACTCATTCCGCTCTTAACATCTTTGATGAGTTTTCCATGACAGAGCCTAAAGGCCTGGCGAAATATGTAGGTTTTTCAGAGGCTGACGTTATGGAATTATGCAAAAAATACCATATGAACTTCGATGAGGCAAAGCGGTGGTATGACGGGTATGAGTTCTGGCAGACGGGGCATATCTATAATCCGAAGTCAATAGTGGATGCCATGCTGGAAAAAGCTTTTCAAAGCTACTGGGTCAGTACGGAAACCTATGAAGCACTGCGCGTGTACATTGATATGAATTTTGACGGCCTTAAGGATGCGATCATATCCATGCTGGGCGGCGTAAGCTGTGAAATTGATACCGGGACATTCCAGAACGATATGACAAGTTTCAGGGGAAGGGATGATGTCCTGACGCTATTGGTTCATCTGGGGTATCTTACCTATCAGGAAAAGAGCCGCAGAGTCAGCATTCCCAATGATGAAGTGCGCTCAGAATTCCTGCGGGCGGTGCGGAGCAGTGGCTGGAAAGAGGTGGCCGATGCGGTAAAGGCTTCGGAGGCTTTGCTGGATGCAACATTAAACATGGATGCGAAAAGCGTGGCGGAAGGGATTGATGCCATTCATTCCGGTTCCACATCCATTCTCTCTTATCATGATGAAAATTCTCTAAGCTGTGTAATAACGCTTGCTTATTACAGCGCGAGAAAGGATTATATTTTGATACGGGAACTGCCCACGGGAAAAGGATTTGCCGATATGGTGTTCCTTCCCAGAAAGCATTGCGATAAACCTGCTCTGCTGATAGAGCTGAAATGGAACCGTTCTGCAGAGGGAGCCATCAGTCAGATAAAAAAACAGAAATATGTACAGGCACTACAGGATTACGGCGGAAAGCTATTGTTGGTTGGAATCAATTATGATAAAAAGAGTAAGATACATCAATGTGAAATAGAGCAGTTCACTTATGGCGGCCTTGAGGTGATAAAGCCGTATGAGGGTGAGACGGAACAATAGAAATAGACCTGAATCCGTAAAGTTCAATTCATAATTAAGTTTAGAAAGCCAGTATTTATGCCTTATTCCGGCTTTTTGAAACACTAAATTTTTATCACCCAATGGGTGAATAAATTTTCGTGTTTAAATCCAAGAAATTCCTATAAAATATGGGTTAAAGGCAATTGTACCAAGTTGAACTTCACGGATTCAGGATAGATTTACTCTGGATGGCGATGGGGACAGTGTGGCCAGAGGGCTTGACCAGGCACACACGGAGGCTGCCTTTGGAGATTTTTCTCCATGGAGAATTTTCTCCAAAGACAGCCGGTTAAAGGTTCCAGACTATTTTGGCGTTTCCGTCTTCGCTGATGTGTATTTGGTGAATCATTATCATTGCAACGGCTTTTTTTCGGTCATAGTCCGCCGTCTTCCAGGATTTGGCCAGGTCTATCACTTTATTTGTCTCTGAATGCATGTTCTTTAATTCTTCCATACGTTCATAGAGAGCCAGCCGGTCTCTTTTCAGCTGTGAGGCTTTCTGGTTGGCCAGAGTAAGGAGATCTTCGTTGAAGCCTCCCGCCAGCATGGTGTCCAGGAGCTGCTTTTCCTCTTTTTCGATGGATTTGATTTTCAGTTTACAGTCATTGATTTCCCCGGCATGGGCCTTTGGCGCAGGATGATTTGTCTGGGCCAGGTCGGAAAGCTTCTCGGAGATGCAGTCATAGACCATATTCTCCAAATCCTCGGCATAGATAGATACTTTGGGCCCTGTACAGAGCTTTTTGTGTGACTTGCCTGTACAGTTGAAATATCTGCGCATTTCGCCGGTTTTGTTTGTTTTCCCTTTTATGGTAGTCATCGTGTGACCGCACTTTTCGCAGATCACTTTACCGGCCAGCCAGCTGGTGAGATTGCTGTAACTGTTCGTTATTTGTTTATTCTTTTCCAGCTTCCGCTGGCATTTCAGCCAGATGTCAGAATCCACAATGCCGTTGTGAGTCAGCAGAACCAGCTTCATGTCGGACCAGTCCGGATTTCCGGATTCATGCTTGGTGCGCCCGTAGAGCTGAGCGCCATATTCTCCGGTGAACATTGCGGCATCGGTTATCATCTGGACGTCATGCCGGTCATAATAGTCGTATATGTCACAGTCCGCCCTGACATAGATGGGATTCTTCAACAACGCGGAGAGTTTTGCTGTGGTCCAGGCGCTCCCATTCAGAGGATTTTTGTCCTCTGCAATCAGGATATCCTGCAGTCGTCTGAGGGATACGTTTTCCTGGGCGTAAACCTCAAATATGTATTGTACCTGAGTTGCCTCGGAGGGAATGGGATTCAGTTTCTTGGTCTTGATATTGTGGATGACGGTGGGGACAAGTTCAAAGCCGTAGGGCTGTCTGCCGCCCATGTAGAATCCCATTTCGCTCCGGTGGGCGTAGGCCTGGGTGACCCGGTTGATGGTGGATGTCCGTTCAAATTCGGCGAACACCATCAGGATTTTCACAATCAGCTCTCCGTAAGGGGAGGATGTGTCAAAGGACTCCTGGGAAGACACGAATTCTACATTGTGGGCCTTGAATTCCTGAAGGATGTTCACGAAATCAGCCAGGGAGCGGCTCATGCGGTCCAGCTTGTATACGATTACCTTGCTGACCTTATCCTGTCGGACAAGCTTCATCATTTTCTGGAAGCCGTCCCGGTTGATGTTCCCTCCTGAGAAACCGTTATCTACGAAGGTAAGGACTTTCTCGTCCCGTTCATCCGGCTTGATGACGGAACGGCAGTATTCCAGCTGGGTCTCACAGCTGATGCTGTTTTCCCGTTCTACAGATTTCCGGGCGTAGAGAATGATTGCCATTTGACACACCTCCCTTCATGGCAGATTTTGGCCGGCAGAATCATGGCCTGATTTCCTGACAAGTTTAAACCCGATTATGCTTCTTTGGCTTTATCAGGGCATGGAACAGCTCGTCAAGGAGCTGATCCCTGTGCCTTTTGTCATTGGCAGGCACCACAAGATGCTCCACATTGTGCCTGATGTCCTTAATGTCCGTGTATTCTTTTGTCAATGTCGCCATATGATAATACCTCCATTTCTGGTTTGACTCGACTTATAATGCGCCGCAAAGGGGCATTCTGTTGGAATCTATGTCGATTCCGTCTGTTACAATCATATGAGGGAAGTCGCAGCAGATTTCATGGTTCAGCAGATTTATTATTTCTTTTTGATTGTATGGAAAGAAACAGCTTGTCAACATCGGCGGGGTGACTTTGATATCCTTTCTTTTGTACATACGGTCATAGTAGTAACATTGACTGATGACCCCCTGGCCGTTTTTGTAATAGGCCAGTTCCACATAGATTGATCAATGAAGCGTATATCGAATAGGGGTGTTCCGGAGGCCGGTTTTGGAAAAAATAAACGCACATCTGCAGCAGGATATAGCAGATGTGCATCTGCGAAGGGGTGGATTGCATTGGATGGATTGAGGTATGCTCGACAATCTGTTGGCTTGAAGTATCCAGGAACATAAAGAATAGGAACAGCTATTCCTCAGGGACTCCCAAGACAGTATATCCATATTCATACAGTAGGTCGTTAGTTTCAAAAATTGACATGTTTCTCTGAAGAGCAAACAAAATGATGGCATCACGCCTGTCTCTGACATAAAGTTCCCTGTTTTTTGACACCTTCAGCATCGTTTGTGCTTCTTCGGCAGAAAGCTGCAGACCAAAGGCCATGGCAATCAGCTTATCCCGGGAGGGAGTCTTAGTTCCGTCGAAAATCTGATAGATATATTTGCGATCAAGGAGGGAATCGCGGGCGACATCGGCCCGGCGCATTCCCTTTTGCTTCAACAGCAGCTGCAGGTGCTCGGGAAAGCTGCGTGGAATCATGTTCGCTTCATTCCTTTTCAGATAGGAACCGATGCTTTTGGTATTTTCCAGATCATCATTCAAGGCAGCGCTGCTCACCAATTCCCGGAAATCCATGGCAGATATACTGGTGGAAGCGCCCGTAGTTATTTTATGACCGGCCATATTGTACCTCTTATTTGGTTGGAATGCTGCATATGGTGATTATAGAATTTTTTGAGTTGGATGGCAAGAAATAAAAATGCATATGTCTGCTGAAAGGTGAACTTTATTGGAAGCTGTTCCTTTATGATAGAGCAGAGGATATTCTCAAATATATACAGATTTCATCATTTCCAGTCAGAATCATATATGTCTGTCTTTCAGTAATATATATTTACAGTTAAGGACAGGGTGATATGGTTGTAAAGTTATATAGGATTGGGAATCTGTTGACTTACATAAAGATACTATAAATGAGTGCATATTATGCTATACAAAAAAGCATACATTATATGCAAATGAAATAGGATGCATTTTACGCAGCATAAAAAGCATTGTTTTATGACTGGATTTATGCTATTAGAGAGTGCTATGCTTTGACGTAGGAGGTGATTAAGTGATCAAGATTGATTTTAATAAAATCAGTGATGATATCATTTTCGATGCTTTTCAGGTTGATGGCAAAGAGGCAGATGCCTTGAACGATAGTTACCTAGAACTTTTCGAGCTTGTCGGGCGTGAAGCCATGCTAAAGCTGTTTACGCATTACCATGGCGATAAGATTGACTGTCCGATGAGATTATATCGTCCGGAGTTTATTGCCGATCTTGCAAAAAATGAGACGGACAGGCGTGAGCGTGCCAAGATTGCAAGGGCAGGTGGATATTCGGCAAGAGTAATCGAAGGGATATTGAGCAAACGGCGGAAAGAAAACGAAGCGGGAGATATCTGATTTGCAAATATTTTTACGCATACATATTAAAAGGACAGCGACAAATTATTTGAAATAATGTAGGCGTCATAATTTATAGTAAACGAATTAACTCATTGCGTTTTATAATAAAATTCGTATTGGATCTGCAACAACTACAAAACCCAAAACGCATGTACTAAATTTGATTACTATAAATTCTGATAAAATTGCAGATGGGAAGAAAATTAAATGCAAAAAGCACGTAATGAGATAAAATTTGTATGTACGGAACAGGAGCTTCGTCTGGTAGAGAGCCGAATACAGCATATTTGTAAACCGGACAAGCATGCGGGTGCTGATGGTGTTTATCAGATACGGAGTGTATATTTTGATGATTGTGAAAATACCTGCTTTTATGAAAACGAATGCGGGACGGATATGCGGGAAAAGTATAGGATTAGAATATATAATAGTACTTTAGAAAAAATTATGTTGGAGTGCAAACGAAAGGAACGAGATAAAAATTATAAAACATCATGCCCGCTTTCATGGGAGATGTGCAGTGCTGTTTTAGATAAAAATAGGTATGGTATAAGGTTAAATGAAGGAAATGTCGATTGGAACGAACAACAGAAAATGTTGTTTAACAAATTTTGCCTGCAACTTAAAATCAGATTATTTTCGCCTAAAATTATTGTAGAGTATGAGCGCACGCCTTATGTGTATGAACAGGGAAATGTACGGATTACTTTTGATCGATATATTGGTTTTTGCAAAAATATTGATGAGTTTGGGAATAAAAGTATCTCAAAAAGACCGGTTATGTCATCAGGGAAACATATCTTAGAAGTTAAGTATGATGAATTATTACCAGATTGTTTACATGATTTATTTGAAGATATGAATTTGCAAAGGTCTACATTTTCAAAGTATTATATTTGTAGAAAATTTGAATATTAACGGGAGATTAGAATATGGGATTTCAGGATGTCTTAAAAAAATCATTTTTAGAGGGGTATATCGTAACAGAGCTTACTACCACATCGATATGTTTGGTGTTTTTAATAACTGCATGTATAGGGATGTACATATATGGAGTATACCGTTTGTTGTGGCGTAAAACATTTTATTCTAAGAATTTTAATGCATCGTTGGTTATGCTTGCGTTGGTGACTTCGGCGATTATTTTGACTATTCAGAGTAGTGTGGTGATATCACTGGGTATGGTTGGCGCATTATCCATTGTTCGTTTTCGCGCTGCTATTAAGGATCCATTGGATTTGGTGTTCTTATTTTGGTCAATTTCTGTAGGTATTATCTGTGGTGCAGGGCTTTTTGAAGTGGCAGTTCTGGTTTCTCTGCTGTTAACGGTTCTGGTTTTTGCGTTGGAATTAATTCCGGCAGCAAAAGCACCGTTGATATTGATAGTGAATGCAACAGATTGTGAACTGGATAAAGCAATTTTGGATGTGACACAAAAATATACTAAAAGTTATGTGGTAAAGACACATAATATTACTAAAAGTGGTATAGAAATGATTATTGAGCTTAGGAGCAAGAATGGGCAGGAACTGGTAAAAGAAATCAGTAAAATTGAAACGGTAAATATGGTGTCACTACTCTCACATGATGGCGAAGTGACTTATTAGGAGGGAAATGTGAGGAAGAGACTGATGGGGATAATGTGCGTAATTGTTATTCTCTGTATTGTCACATTATTATCCGCCAGATGGATATATCATCTACAATATGTGTATGCTCCAATGGGGAGGGTAAGGGATAGGATATTGGGTATTCCAATAGTGGAAGATTTGGATTTTTTGGAACAAAAGGAACAGATTTCGGCTGAGAAGAATCCGGGTGTTTTATTTGAAGATGTATTGCTGCCCTATGATGTGAGAAGTAATACCTTGTATTTATCTCAAAGTGCAGATACTGATGAATGGGTAGGAAAATTGTGTGCAGGGGAGAATGAATTTTTCCTTTGTGCAACTCAGGATGCGTATTGGAACAAGAAACAGGAAGCCATAAGAGAAGGATATGCCTTTGAGGTTTGGCTGGTAGGAGAAGAAAGTTATTATAAGCTGAATTTGGTAATTTCAGGGGCGCCAATTATTTCCTTATATACGAATGACAAAGAAAAATTGATGAACGGAGAAGAAGTGCAGGGAGAAGTATCTGTGTTTAATCCGAGTGTAGGGACTGATTGCTACGAAATAAATCAGTCGTATGTGATGTATCGTATAAAGGGGAGCTCCTCCCGTGCTCATGAAAAAAAAGGATATGCGCTGAAATTACTGGATTATAAAGGGAAAAAATTGGATGTTTCCTTGTTGGGTATGCGTGCTGACAATAGTTGGAAATTAAATGCTCTTTATACCGATGATCTCAAGATTAGAGAAAAAACCGCACTGCAGATTTGGGAACAGTTCTGTGAGGCCAATCCGGAAATAAAGCAAAAGGGTGCACGCATGGAATACGTAGAATTAATTCTGAACGACGAATATGTAGGGATATATGGTTTGGTGGAACCGATTGATGAAGATAAGCTGCACATGGATGAAAATGATGTACTCTATAAATGTGTGAGTTGGGCGATTCCGACAAACGAAGCATTTGCAAACGCTATTGAGCAACGGGCATGTACGGCAGAAAGTATCCGCATAAATTATCCAAAGGTTATTTCAGAATACAGTAAAGTATGGTCACCCATGCAGGATTATAATGAAAGATTCTTTGTGAATCCGGAATTGGATTATGAGCAGGCGCTTGCAACGGTAGATGTAGAAAATTTATCGGACGTATTTATCTTTTTGATGGTAACGAGTGCCAGTGATAATAGTCATAAAAACCTATATTATGCAGCGGAAGTATCAGACGACGGAAGTTATGTTATGAGGCAGATTCCGTGGGATTTGGACTATACGTTTGGGAGAACTTATCCCATGGAATTTGATGAAAACTATGGGGGTGTTTATGCAAATTCCACGCTTCCCAGACTTAAATTTGCTAATAAAGAGGAGATTGGGACTTTTGTTTTAAATCGTTGGAAGGATTATAGAGCTACTTTCTTAAAAACAAAAAATATTTTGGATATGTTGGTAGAAAATAGGGACTATCTTATGAAAACAGGTGCAATTAAAAGAGAATGTGAGCGATGGAAAGATTTGGAAATAAGTTCTGATATTGATTATCTTTTGGAGTGGCAGGAAAATAGAATGAATTGGCTGGATGAATTTTTTGCTGATTGGGCCACGAATTAGAGTATTGTGTTGAATGCTCCGCCCAAAATGGTGTATCTTCAACAAACCTATAATCGTACTTTTTTCCGCTTCAATGATAGAACCCCACTCGTTGTACATTTATTAAGCGATATTTTCGGCTGTAAGTATAATTGAAATTTGCGTTTGTGAGAGAGGCATATTATAATTATGAAGTAACAGAAGCCAAGAGCAACAGGAGGTGCTTGTGAGTACATTAGAATATATGGTCTCAATGTTTGAAACAATGCCGGAGGATAGACTGAAGGAAGTCTAAAGTTATATCCGCCACATTACATTTCGAGATGAGGGAAGCGTGCTGGCAGAGATACTGACAGAGGACGCGCTTGTGGAACAACTCAAGGTATCCATGGAAAAAAGTGATTTGGGAGAAACGGTTCGATAAATACTGGCCTGAAAGCCATTTACTTAAATTGCTAATTTCGGCGAGGCCCTGCGCATTACCCAGGACAGACTGGACAGCAGGAATTTCTATGCATTCAATCCTGCCTTTGACAAGTGTGAGGACTGTGATGATAAGCCGGACTGCGGCTGTAAGAATTGAAGACGAATTCTTGATTCCGAGAAATCAGAGACGGCAGGGCATAGCGGGCCCTGCCGTTAACTAAAAATTAGTTTATAGAAGTAATAACGCCTGAATAGGATGCAATTGTCTGGTTGTTCGCATATATTAAATTATTGAGCTGTAGAGTTCCTGCATAGGTTATTCCATGAATCGTTTCTTTCCAATAGAGCTGCTGCGGAGGATTTACTATTCCTTCATAGGCAACTTGACGGGTTATTTCCTGGCTGGCGCTGCGGTATTGAGCGAGAGCTTCTCCATGGATTTCGTAGTATATGCCATCTTTGGTATAGCCGCTTCTGATAAAAGGGAGCTGACCTGTTTCGGCATGAACAGGAACAGACAGAAATAATGCAAATACGCCAGCTAAGATAAGGCGATAGCATTGCTTCATGTGTGTTGTCTCCTAATAATTTTATTTTAGTGTGGAAAAATAATTCCCATAACATCTACAGTATCGTCAAATCCGTTTTCTATATAGTTAATATAATCTTGTGTATAAATAACAACTATTTTGCTGACTTCAGAAAAATACTGTTCATATTTTTCTTCGATTATGTAATTAAAGTCAATAAAGTCATCTGGAGTCGGCTCCGATTCAAATTCTGCAATGATATAGTAAACATATTCGCCATTGAAGTCGCCGTGATAGGCGTCACAAACCGTATATGAAGGGGGTTTGCTCTTCATTTCTCCTGCTATCCAACAGACCACGATGATTCCCATAAGGAGAAACATCAGAAGAGGAATGGCAATTTTTAGTCTTATCCGTTTTCTGATAGAGGGCGGAGGCTCGGAAACATCTTCCGGTTGAGAAAGTGGAAGAATGGGTGTTTCAAGAAAAGCTGTATCCTCTATATCCGGAATGGCGGTATCGGATGGTTCCGGGGGATCTTCTGACTGCGGCGCAGGATTCTCCGGCTGTTCCGGCAGTGACTGGTCTGGGGAGGACAAGTCTTTCGGCGGAGAGGAAGACTGCAAATCCGACTCTGAAGTAACATTGCCCGCGTCGGATTCCAGCTTTGGAGACTGCGGAAACCCTCCTAACAGATCTGCTATAGGAATCTCAAGCAGGACGGAAAGTGCCTGCAGGTTTCCAAAATCCGGGGAGTTTTTTCCGTTTTCCCATTTATTGACCGCGGCTGCCGACACATGGAGAAGGTCGGCTAAGTTTTTCTGGTTCAATCCCTTTTCCTTGCGTTTGAGACGGATAAGGGAGCCTAAGTCTACCGTATTCATGTGATAGTTCTCCTTATTGTTTATGTTTTGGCAAGAAAGAGGCATATTATATATGCAACTAAGTGATAAGAGTGCACTCTCTTGCAGGGTAAGCAGTGTTCAAAGCTGGTTAATAAATTTAATTATACATGATTTGAAGTTTAAATACAATTGTTTGGAGGTTAATTCTGGTTAATTTTGGTTAATTTTTTGCTCAAGAACGATTTTAGTTAAGAATTTGGAAATTAACTGACAGTCATTTGACAGAAAGTTACAGATAATGTAATGTGATTGTATGAAGTGAGCTCCTTCATCATTTGTTTTTATCTGTACTTTGTAATGACCGAAATATGTTGTTGCCAAAAGAGAGATTTCTGGTATAATGAAATTATCAGGCAATGAAGGGACAGAGCATTCGCACATGCTTGATGATATCGATGTAGGACAGATGTCGGTTATTTGGTTTCTTTACATATGGTAGGTTATGGCGGTCTTGGTCACAAAAGAGGCGGGTGGAGCGGCAGCAATGTGTCGCTCCACAAAGAGGCGAGAGGGGCTGCAGCGATATGCAGCCCCACAAAGAGGCGGCAGGGGTGGCAGCGATATGCAGCCCCCCAATAAGAGGCGAAAGGGGCGATAGCGATGTGCTTCCCCCAAATAAGAGAGGAGAATCGTATGAGGAAAGAAATGTTGAAACCAGTATCAAAAATTTTTGCACTGTGTATTGCATTGTCGATGTTTGTAGGTAATGGGGCGATTGCGTCTGCGGCAGATTGTAAAGTTTGCTCTTATTATACAGATGGATGTCATCGGTTTTATGAAACAGGGACAGGTGAGGGATATAGCGATTATGGAACACATGATCATTTTATAGGGTATGATAGTAAAGGACAAGAAGTATACAGAACTTGCCAATGGAATGCTTACTATCAATATTATGTAGAAAAATGTGCTTGTGGGTCAGTGCTATCGGGCAGCCGAAAGGTTAAAATGGATTATATGAATCATAGTGTTGCTTCGCGTTAAAGGAGGATGACTTGTGACCTGACTGATATAGTACAGATAAAAATGAGCCATCATGAGTAGATCTTTATATCAGGAGGCTTAGGCGGCATAGCGGGGTTCCGGTTTCGCTATGCCGTTTTTGACACAGAACTCTTAAAATCTGAAAAAAGGAGGAACTTTATGAAGAAGGCAATCAACAACATTATTTTAACGGTGGTATTTGCAGGGCTGTTAAGCGGGTGCGGATCAGGCGCTTCAGATGTGATACAGGACGTTTCCGAGGCGGACAGCCAGGAGATATCTGTGGGCGCAGGGGGCATACTGGATCCTT
>OFGA01000170.1_pt1 | contig 60646 bp, 66 predicted proteins | sample 1521471 | NCBI WGS metagenome assembly OFGA01 (sample SAMEA3504086, study PRJEB24116) | mouse gut metagenome | biome: mouse gut; feature: mouse-associated habitat; material: faeces | place: Denmark | collected 2011 | reverse complement strand
CGTATCTGCAGCTGGCCGCGCGGCACCGTCAGCTGGCCATTCCGCCCGCCATCCCGGACAGCGTGCACAAAACCGCAGTTGTCAGCATATGTACAAGCTGCCCGTTCAGCCCGCGGTTCACAGCCAGATTCCCAAGCAACAGCACCACAAAATAAAATGCCCCGACACAGATTCCCCACAGATACCGGTTCTTTTTCTTTTTTTTGCCAATCAGAAACCCTCCTGCAAAACAGGACACAATATACGTCGCAATAATCCCGATGCTGACAGCCGAATCCGGCATTTCCACACGTCCCAGCACAGCTGCAAGAATGACAAGCAGCAGTCCTGTAATGACATACATCGCTACCAGGTCTGCCAGTATTGGCATGGCACTCGTGCTCCCATTTTCTGCCTTATCCATAATCCATCCTCCTTATCCCGGGCATATACCCTTTGTCCTGTTTTATCATATGAAGGAAGCTGCCGGAATATGAACAATATCCGCCGCAGTGCGGTAATTGTTTTTTATTTTACAGGCAATCCGAAGGAACACAAACCATATCCCTGCAGTGCTGTCATTCTTTTTTCCTTTTCAGGCAGTCCGAAAGAAAAGATACCATATCCCTGCAGTGCTGTCATTCCTTTTTGCTTTCCAGGCAGCCTGGAGAAAGTTCAGACAGGCTGCAGGAATAATGCAGCATCTTCTCCTGCCCGTCCGGACAGGAGCCATCCCCGCAGAGCGTAAATCCCAGCTTTTCTGCCACATGTATGGAAACTGCGTTGCGGCTGTGTATAAAGCAATGCAGCTGTGTGATTTCCAGCTCATCCCTGGCATATTCCACAATAGCCCTGCATACTTCCTGTGCATAGCCCTGGTTCTGGTATTCCTTTCCGATAAGATACCCCAGCTCTGCAAGCACCTCATTTCCCTGTTCCCGGTGTCCGATTCCGGCCCGGCCAATCAGCCTGTCTGTCTGGCGCTCGCGCACCACCCACATTCCATACCCGTAATAATAATACATGCACCGGATATAGTCCTTTGTATATGCTTCTTCCGCTTCGCGCTCAAACAGCGGCTCTGTATAATCCGTAATGCCTTCCCCCTCATAAAGCGCATACAGTTCATCCAGGTCAGAAAGCGCTGTTTCACGCACGCAGGCCCGCTTCGTATAAAGGATATTCCAGGGAATCCCGTTCCTGCGCTTCTGAATCCGGTCTAAAAACTGGATGCCAGTTTCCTGAAAGCCCTGTACAATGATATCGGCAGCAGCATCCTTCTGATACCCGTCTTTTTCATAAAATACAGCAGCCATGCCATGCGGGATTTCCTCTCCGCCGCTGCCCGCATCCGTGTACTGCTGGCGCAGACTGTAAACATAGCCGGATAGTTTCTCGTCTGCTGTCACAAGAACTGCCTGTTCTTCCACTATCCCCTGTTCCCGCAGCAGGCACAGTATTTTTTCATATGCGTCCTGGCAGCTTCCTTCCTTTTCCCGTTCTGAAATATCGAGTTTTTTGACCTGATACTGCTCCATCTCCTGCATCAGGCGGGACACTTCCTCATAGTCCGCATAAACCCGCCCGTCCGCAGCCGGCCCTTTCCCGCCAGCCACAGGAATATCCCACACTGCGGCCCGGATTGTCAGCTGCTTTTGTATGGCTTTTTCAGCCTCACCTATCCCTATATCTTTTTTCGGATTCTCCATTTTTCCTGATTCTTCCCAGTTTTATCTTTTTCCTGTCCTTTCCGCTTTTAGACACAGCAGATTATAGCAGATGAGGCTGCGCCTGTAAATACCGCGTTCTGGCAAAAATCTGCGGAAAAACCCCGGAATTATTAAAAAAAATTTATTTCTCCTTTACGATTACTTTACAATTCTTCCAAATAGCAGTAGAATGGGAACTAAGGAGAATCAAAACAGAAGGAGAACAGACATGTCACAAAACCCAATCGTAACTATTGAGATGGAAAACGGCGATATCATGAAAGCTGAATTATATCCACAGACCGCTCCAAATACAGTAAACAATTTTATCAGCCTGATACAGAAAGGCTTCTACGATGGCGTAATTTTCCACCGTGTCATCAATGGCTTTATGCTGCAGGGCGGCGACCCGGATGGAAACGGCACCGGCGGGCCTGGCTACTGCATCAGGGGCGAGTTTACGCAGAACGGTTTTGAAAACCAGCTTGCACACGACGAGGGCGTATTATCCATGGCCCGCACGATGATTCCTGATTCGGCCGGTTCTCAGTTTTTTATCATGCATAAAAAGTCTCCGCATCTGGACGGCGCTTATGCAGCTTTTGGAAAAATCACAGAAGGTATGGATGTCGTAAACAAAATCGCAGATGTTCCGACCGATTATAATGACCGGCCGATGGAAACACAGCGAATGAAAAAAGTAACCGTAGATACCTTTGGCACGGATTATCCGGCCCCGGAAACCTGCTGACAAAACGAACGGCTTTTGCCACAGACAAGAGGAGGAAATATGGCTTATACAAACATTGAAGAATTTAGTTCTATGCATCTTGATGTATTAAGGGAAATAGGCAATATCGGTGCAGGCAATGCCGCGACAGCGCTCGCATCCCTGCTGAACACAGTCGTAGATATTGAAGTCCCGGTTATCAGCCTGATCAGTTATGACAAGGTAGCTGATTACCTGGGTGGAAAAGATACAAAAGCGCTGGGCATGACCGTGTCACTCGAGGGTGATATCCATGGCTGCATGCTGGAAGTTGTCCACCTGAATTTCGCTAAAAAACTGATTAATACCTTTTATCCGAAAGATATTGCAGACCTTACCATGATTGATGACATGGATATTTCGGTTGTCCGTGAAATGAGCAACATCACGACCGCTGCGTATGTCAATTCCATTGCAGCCATGACACAGTTATTTATCAATATCCAGCCGCCAGACAGCTACTGCGACAACGTTTCTGCCCTCGTTTCCATTCCGGCCGAAAAACTGTCCAGAAGCTTCGACGAACCAGTCCTGTACATTGATGAAAAACTCCATATCGGCGACACCGAGATGAACAGCGGCCTGATTTTAGTGCTGGATTCCACATCTATCCAGATTCTGTTTAAAAAACTCGGCATGCCTTATAAATAAACGGCTTTTGTGCTGGTTTTTCATAATAAAAAAGGACAGGCAGTAACTTTCGTTTGCTGCTTGTCCTTTTTCTTACTGTTTTTTCATTCCAAAGCATGGCTTTCGCCACGCTTTTTTATTTCGATGCATTTCCCCGCTATTCTTCCAGGGAGTCTTCATCTGCAACTGCTGCCACGGTGCCGGCCACAGATGCTGTTACGGTAATGACTACCGTGACAATGACCAGAAGGACTATCAGCCCCAAAAACAAAATAATGCCCATTGCGCATTCCTCCACTCTTTTTTCCATGCTGCCCTGCAGCTTCTTAAGGCTTTTTCACGACTTTCGCTTTTCTGCTCATGCCCCCGTCCAAAAGCAGGGTACGGTAAGAAGCAATCAGTCCCCTTGTCGGCACGTAGACCTTCAGGGACGTTTTTGTCTTTTTAAACGCATAGTTGCTGATATTAACAAGGCTTTTGGAATTGATAACCACTTTCTGCAGCCTGGAACAGTTATAAAATGCGTAATGTTCAATCGACCGGATATTGGTGCCAAGCGTAATCTTTGTAATATACGGATTGCCCCGGAACGCATTGGCATTGATACAGGTAACCGAATAAGTACGCCCGCCAAAGGAAACCGTATTCGGAACCGTAACCGTCGAACGCGCTTCGTCTACAAGGCTCATCACGCGCACCCTTTTATCCGTATACCCGGAAATCTTATATACAAAATTGCCGATGGTAACCAGGTCGCCTTTTTTATACTGGCCCTGCGAATCATCCCCTGACGTGTCTTCCGTCATCGAAACAAGCCAGACCGCATCTACCGTCATATCAGAATTGACCCGCTTATAATTCTCTGTCGACCAGGTCAGCTTATATCCTTTTTTAATCCAGTTCGGGGCAGCAGCCTCTGTACCTTCTTCCACGCCCGATACGACCGATTCCTTGTTTGCGGACTGGTCACGGAACGTAACGGTATACAGCTTTTTCCAGACCGTATTGACCGTCCGGTTGGAATTGACAATCGTGCTGGAATTAAAATCATCCGTCCAGCGCAGCACATAGCCATTGCGCTCCCAGCCTACCGGCGGGTCTACGGTTCCGCCGCTCATAACCTTCTTTTCGACGGACTGCCTTGTTTCGGTATTATAAAACGTAACGGTACATTCCACGCTTTTTGTAATATTGTTCGCTATCGCATAACGCTCTGCCGTGCTGCCGCCCGGACAGATAATGCACAGCCCGCTGCTGCAGTTTTTAAATACCTGGGAACCGATATTTGTCACCGATGCCGGAATCGTCACATTTCCAAGGCCGATACAGTCATAAAATGCTTTGTCGCCAATCGTGCGCACCGTATTCGGTATCGTAATCGAAGAAAGCCCGCGGCATCCATAAAATGCCTGATTTCGAATCTGCGTTACATTTTCCGGAAAATCCGTCAGGATTCCAACCGGTGTTCCGGCCGGACAAAGCAGCAGCACATTGCTGCGGTTGCTTTCTTTGTAATACAGAATGCCGTCTTCTACAAAAAACAGGTTGTTGTTCTGTACCTTTACCCCGTTCACCTGTCCGTCCAAAGACTGGCAGTTTGCAAACGCGCCGCCTTCAATCCAGTTCACGGTAGAGCGGATTTCCACGCTCCTTAAATTGCTGCAGTCCATAAATGCTTCATTCTGAACCGTGCGCACGCCGCCTACGCCTGAGAGCTTTTCACCAAGCGTAATGCCCTGTAGGGACGTACAGCCATAGAAAGCCCGGAATTCGATTTCTTCTGCTGCCAGATACCCGGATGCCGCACTGCCTAAATTCCCATTAGAAGAAGAATGGGTATACGTCTGAATTGATGTCAGGTTCGTACAGCCGCTGAATGCTTCCTGCCCGATATAAGTAAGCGAATCCGGCAGAATCAGCTCCGTCAGGGACGTACAGCCGCTGAATACCCCGCGCAGCACACCGCCAACCGGATAAGACAGTCCGTTTTCATGGTCAATCATGCTGGGAATCCGTAAAGACCCTCCCTGTGCAAATGCCGTTATATTATAACGCTCCACATTCGCAATAACGCCCTGCGCAGTTCCCGTAAATGTATAAGTAAGCCCTGTCCCGTCATCCGGCGTAAAGCTTCCCTGCGGGACGTCGTTCGGGTTAACTGCTGCCGTTCCGTTCCCGTTTTCATTCCCGCTCCCGGAGCCGCTTCCAGACCCAGACCCGCTGCCGGTATTATTCTGCGACGCTGATGCCTGCCCTGCCTGCAGCACTACGCTGACGGCAAACACAAGCATAAACAAAAGCCCGGCGCGCCAGATTTTCAGTTTCTTTATTTTTTTCATTTCCATATCCTCCAATCCTTACAGGCGCTTCATGGAAGGCTTTTTCACCCCGGCATTTTTCAGCATCGTTTTATATTTGGTTATCTGAGAATGATAGGTATAAAATACTGCCTTTGAGCTTACCCCTTTAAATGCCTTATTATTCATTTTGACAATCGATTTGCTTTTCAGCTTAATCTTAGACAGGTTTTTGCAGTCATTAAACGCCTTTGCACAGATGCCTGTCATATTTTTGCCGACAACCAGCTCCCGGATGCTTTTATTATCTTTGACACAGTTTGCCGAAATCAGTGTAACTTTATAAGTAACACCGCCGTAAGAAACCACCTCCGGTATGTTGACAATGCTGACCTCCGCTTTGACAAGCCCGATAAATTTCACGGTCGGATTATCTGCATTTGCCGAGCTTACCTGATACTTGTTGTTGCCCTTTTCAAACTGCGTGCCCTTTTTGGCAGGCTTTACCGCATTTGCGCCAAGCGTTTCGCCTGTCTTATTGCTGCGCCATTTTACATGTACGGTAAAATCCTCGGTCACCGGGTCTGTCAGGTCTTTGTCCCATTCTGCCGTATAGCCGGACATCGTCCATGCCGGCGGCACGACGGTCTTGCCTTCATCGGTCGGCACGACTTCCGTTTTATCATTAAAAGTATCTACAAAGGTTACGTTAAACAGCTTGTTCCATACCTGATATACCCTGGTATCTCCGCGGACAGCCGCATAACTGCCGCTCCAGCTCATCCGGTACCCTTCCCGCTCCGGTATCTGCGGCGGCACCGCATCCTTGCCTTCCACCACTTCCTGGGAAGCTATCAGGTTGGAATACGTGCTGTTTGTATAAAATCCTACCGTATACGTGCGCTCTGCCGTAAGGCCGTTTGCAGCCGCATACACAGCCGCCTGCGAACCATTGTGGCACAGTACGGTTACTGCCGTTCCGGTAAATACGCCGCTTCCGATAGAAGTCGTGCGCATCGGAATCGTAATCTGGCGCAGCGCCTCGCACTGGGCAAATGCGCTGTCCCCCAGCGTCGTAACGCTGGCCGGCACCGTAAATTCCGTCAGCGCCTTGCAGCCCTGGAACGCACGGTTGCCGATGATCTTTAATTCATCGGACAGCTTCAGTGTCTTTAACGATTCACAGCCCTGGAACGTGCCGTTATTAATAACCGTAACGCCGTCCGGAAGCGTAACGTTATCCAAAAGCGCATCGCCCCGGAATGCTTCCGTGCCAATCGTTTTCAGGCCGGATGGCAGGGTAACGGTTTTCAGCTTCCGGCAGGCCGTAAAAGCATTGTCCCCTACCGTGTTTACCGTATCAGGAAGTGTAATGGTTTCCAGGGATTCCGACCCCCAGAATGCACCCTTGCCAATATCTGTCAGCGTCATAGACACCGCATCCGGCACCTTGTATTCTTTTTCCGTTTTTGCCAGAGGGTACTGCAGCAGCGTGTAAAGCCCTGTCCCGGCCCCGGCCGTATAATAGTACAGCGCACCGTCCACGACCTTATACCGCTGGTTTCCATCCAGCACCTTAATCGTATTCAGGGACACGCAGTCCGAAAATGCATAATCCCCAATGGAAGTCGTCGTAGACGCAATCGTAATGTCCGCCAAATCATGACAGGCAAAAAATGCCCGCTCGCCAATGGAACGGATGCCGTATGCCTTGCCGTCAGCATTAATGCCGCCTGACATCGTTACCTTTGTAATGCCGATATTGCCACTGAACGCATCGTCCGCAATGCCTGTAACCTCATATGTCACCGCATCATCCGGCTTTTGCGAGTTATTCCCGCCGGATGAACCGTTATTATTGTTATTATTTGGCTTTTGATATGTGATTTTCGTTGGAATCGTAAGGTCTTTGACCGCACCGTGGTAGCCGGTAATCGTCGCTTCATTGCCGGAAACCCGGAACGTAAATCCGGCCACGGTCGTGCGGCCGTCGGACGATTTGTCTTCCACCTCAGAGCCGGAGCTCGTTGCGGCTGCCTGTGCCGTATTCCCGAATTCGAATGGTATCACAGCAGCCGACGTAAGCGTTACGGCCGCTGCAAGCGCCGCTGCCCATATCCTCTTGTTCATTTCCATCCCCCTGTATCATATTTTATTTCTTTTTATATTAGGAAATTATATACTATCTGTCCATTATCTTCAAGCCGGAACAGCCGGAAATAACTGGAAAAATACAGCAGACCGTTACTGTTCACTCCGTGGCCAGTAACCTTCGCAAAAAAACGCATCTTTAAACCGTGTAATTCAGCTGGCTGCCGGAAAGCGCCTGTGCCAGCTGCTGTACAAGCTGCTGGTTCTGTCTGGCAGCTGCAGCTTCCGGTGCATCCGTACCGCCTTCGGACGGCTTATCTTCCGGCTTTGCAGCCTCGGTCTGCGGCTTTTTGGCCGGCTTTGCCACATCCAGGTCATTGCGCACAAACATGCTCTGTGTCCGCTTTATCTGCTTTTCCACCTGAGTGACGAACTGCGCATCATCGGCAAACAGCTTGCTGACCTGGTACCTGCCCGTGCTCTGGAGCGACTTTTTGTCTATCGCCAGCTTCCCGCTGTTCTGAACGGAAATACCGATGTCATCCAGCTCATCTGTAAATTCCTTCGAAACTTTTTTCAGCTGTGCCAGATAGCGGTCTGCATTTTCATCTCCCAGCGCTTTTGCAGAATCCACATAATTGTTATAAGTATTGACAAACGCTTCGACTTTCTTCACCAGTTCTTCGCCGTCGCCTTCATCATAATCAAAACTGCCCATCTCGCGGACTGCTTTGCGGATGGCTTTCATGTCCGCCATGGCAAGGCTGTTCGGTGTCTGCCCGGTACGCCCGTTTTTCGTCGCCCCAAACAGATTTCCTTTATAAAACTGCCTGACATAACCTGATACTGCAAGACTCATATCGATTCCCCCTGTTCTGCATTTCCAAACCATTCTTTTATCAGGGACGGACAGCAAATCCTGCCAGCATGCATTCCTGCACGTCTTTTCCATATTCCTGGCCGGCTGAGTGCCGTTTCCCTGTCATATGCCTGTTTTTCCATATAGTATATTTCGTCCATTTGTAACATTTTGATAAGGGTATTCTTGCATTTTTACATTAGGAACATATTAAAAATTTCATGTATTACAAAACTTTTGACAAAAATTCCCGCGTCCTGGCATGCTGCGGATGGTCAAACACCTGTTCCGGCGTGCCCTGCTCTAAAATATGCCCTTCATCCACAAACAGCACGCGCGTCGCCACTTCCCTGGCAAATCCCATCTCATGCGTAACGACTGCCATGGTCATGCCGTCTTTTGCAAGGCCCTTCATAACCTCAAGCACCTCACCGACCATTTCCGGGTCAAGCGCGGAAGTCGGCTCATCAAACAGCATCATTTTCGGCTTTAATGCCAGCGAGCGCACAATGGCAATCCGCTGCTTCTGCCCGCCGGACAGCTGTCCCGGATAAGCACCTGCTTTTTCAGCCAGGTTTACAATTTTTAACAGGCGCATCGCTTCTTCCCGTGCTTCTTCTTTCCCCATCAGCTTTAATTCCAGCGGGGCCAGCGTAATATTGTCCAGAATCGTCAGGTGCGGAAACAGGTTGAAATGCTGGAACACCATGCCCATCTGCTGGCGGATTTTATTAATATCCACGCCCTTTTGCGTAATGTCCGTGCCGTCAAACAGAATCTGCCCGCTTGTCGGCTGTTCTAAAAGGTTCATGCAGCGCAGAAACGTCGATTTGCCGGAGCCGGACGGCCCGATAATGGCTACCTTTTCCCCGGCCCTGATATGCTCTGTAATATTGTCCAGAACAAGGTGTTTCCCAAATTTTTTCGTAAGCTGATTAACGGCGATCACTTTCCCGCAGCCTCCTTTCTACGATTCCCATAACCCAGGTAAAGAACATGACAATGGCAAGATAAATCATGGCTGCCGCAAACAGCGGAACGAACCATTCATACGTCGCTCCCCCGATAATTTCCGCTCCCCTGGTCAGGTCGTTCAGTCCTATGTACCCGCAGATAGACGTTTCCTTCAAAAGCGTGATGATTTCATTAATCAGTGCCGGAAGCGTGTTTTTGAATGCCTGCGGAAGAATGATTCTTTGCATCGTCTTTGCATATCCAAGCCCGAGGGAACGGCCTGCTTCCATCTGGCCTTTATCAATGGACATAATGCCCGAGCGGAAAATCTCAGCCAGGTATGCCCCGGAGTTGATGCCGAACGCAATCGTCGCGGTCATAATCTTGCTTTCTACATTTGCCAGAAAGAAAAAGTAAATCAGCAGCAGCTGCACCAGTGTCGGTGTCCCGCGGATAACAGTCAGATACAGCCTGCAGACAGCATCCAGCGCCGCCATGACAAGGCCGCCCGGCGTCTTGTCTTTCCTGAAATTCTGGTCATGGGCGGAACGGATAATCGCCACCAGCACGCCAATGACAAGGCCGATAAGCAGCGCGCCCGCTGTCACCTGCAGCGTGATTTTTACCCCGTCCGCAAAATAGCGCCAGCGCTCGTCCGTAATAAAATAAAAATCCATTTTTTCGTACAGCGTATCAAAGAAATTCAATGGTTTTCTCCTTATATAGAACCGGAAAAAGAGGGCCTGTAAAATGCCCTCCGTTTTTCCATATTATTCAGTAACAATGTATTTATCAATAATAGACTGGATTGTCCCGTCCGCTTTCAGCTCTGCCAGCGCCCCGTTCACAGCCTGCACAAGCGCGTCATTGTCCTTGGCTATCGCCGCTGCATAGTCTTCCACGGCATACTCTGTTTCCAGTATTTTCAGCCCTTCTGTACTCTTTACAAACGAAAGCGCCGGCTGGTTGTCGATAATGACAGCATCTACCTTGCCCTGCTTTAACGCCATGACAGCATCTGCACCCTTGTTATATGCTTCCACGCTGTCCTCGCCGAAATCCTCTTTTGCATAAATATCCCCGGTTGTTGCAAGCTGCACGCCGATTTTCTTTCCATTCAGGTCGGCTATCTCGCTGATTTCCGAATCCTCTGCCACAATGACAGCCTGGATTCCGGTTGCATAAGAGTCTGAAAAATCAACGGATTCGAGGCGTTCCTCGGTAACTGTCATGCCAGCCAGTCCCATATCTGCCTTGCCCTGTGTGACCGCAATAATAATCGAGCCGAATTCCATATCCTCAATTTTTAATTCCAGTCCCAGTTTTCCCGCAATCGCTTCTGCGATTTCCACGTCAATGCCGGTAATCTTATTGCTTTCATAAAACTCGTATGGCGGAAAAGCGGCATTTGTCGCCATTGTCAGGACGCCTTCCTTTGCTGTTTTCAGCCCGGCAGGAGCTGTACCGTCATTCGTATCTGTGCCTTCAGCGCCTTTCGAACCTTCTCCTGCGCCGCCCTCGTCTGCGGCTGCACTGTCTGTGTTTTCATTATCAGCCTGGGTAATTTCTGCACTGACATCCGTTCCTGACGAAGCGCTGCTGTCATCCGCTGCGCTGCCGCACCCTGCCATCATTGCTGCTGCAAGCGTACAGGTTAATAAAGCTGCTATTAACTTTTTCATTATATTTATCCTCCTTTTGCGGACTGCTCCGCACCGATATCTTTGCCATTATACCTAATTATGTATAAAAATGCAATACAAAAAACAGCAGCCCCGTATTTTTCCAGAGGCTGCCATAATCCTTTTATTTAAAATATTTCTGAAAGGTTCTCATGCATTCCCGGATATCCAGCGGCTTAGTCAGATGGTCATTCATCCCGCACTCGAAGCAGCGCTGTGCATCATCCGCAAAAGCATCCGCGGTCATCGCAATAATCGGAAGGTCTTTATCCGGGCGGTCCAGCGCGCGGATAGCCTTTGTTGCATCGTAACCGTTCATAACCGGCATCCGCACATCCATCAGGACGGCATCATAATACCCCGGCTGTGACTCTGAAAATTTGTCCAGGCATTCCTTTCCGTTCTGTGCCCAGACCAGCTCCATCCCGGTAGATGAAAACAGTTCATTTGCAATCTCCCAGTTGATATCAATATCTTCTGCCAGAAGGACACGTTTTCCTGTAAAGTCATTGACTTCTTCATCCTCTTGCAGAGCAGGCCCGTCTCCATCTGCGTACTGTTTCAGGCGCATGTATAATGTAGATTTAAACAGCGGCTTGGAAATAAAGCCTTCGATGTCCGCATCAAACAGCTGGTCTTCCATTTCGCTCCAGTCATAGGCCGAAATCAGGAATATCGGAATATCCGTCCCGACCTGCCTGTGAATTTCCTGTATCGTCTCAAGCCCGTCCATATTCGGCATCTTCCAGTCAATCAGCACAAAATGATAATCATCGCCCCTGCTGTGGCGCTCCGCAATCATTTCCACGGCCTTTCTCCCGTCCATAATCCAGTCTGCATGGACACCCAGCGCTTCCAGGTTTGCCACGGCGCTTAAGCAGAGCATTTCATTATCATCTACAACCAGCACGTTCCATTCCGGCAGCTTCATTTCATCCTCGGGCTGCTCTGCCTTTTCCAGGTCGACAATTACATGGAAGCTGCTTCCTTCGCCCTGCCTGCTGTGAACCTCTATCCTGCCGCCCATCAGCGTTACAATGCTTTTTGTAATCGAGGTGCCAAGCCCGGTACCAATTGTTTTTTGTACCTTCTCGTTTTCTTCTTCCCTTGCAAACGTGTCAAAAATCTTTTTCTGGAATTCTTCGGACATTCCGATTCCGGTATCTTCCACCATAAAATGCGTGCAGACAAATCCTTCCCCTTTCTCCGATGCTTCCTGCCACAGATGCACGTCAATGCGCCCATACTCCGGCGTAAATTTAACGGCGTTGGACAGAAGGTTTAAAAGCACCTGGTTTAAACGGACTGCATCACAGCAGACACTTTCCGAGAGAATATCCCGGATAAATATATCAAAGTACTGGTTCCGCTCCTTTACCTGCGGCTGCATAATATTTACAATATCGTCCATCGCTTCCCGCAGCGACATCTGGCTGATATTTAACGTCATCTTTCCGCTTTCAATTTTGGACATATCCAGCACGTCGTTAATCAGCCCCAGCAGATGCTTGCTGGACAGGCGTACTTTTTTCAGGCAGTCTTCCACGCGCATGGTGTCCTGTGCATTGCGCAGCGCTATTTCGGTCATGCCGATAATGGCATTCATCGGCGTGCGGATATCGTGGCTCATGCTTGATAAAAATTCGCTCTTTGCCATATTGGCCCGGACCGCAGCCCGCTCCTTTTTATTCAGCTCCTTCATCTGCTGCATGGAAAGCCTGTAATACATGATAAATATAATCAGCATCGTAAACAGGATAACCATCGCAGAACCAAGCATAATCATAACGCGCACCGTGTCCAGCTCGCCAATGCGCTGGTCTAAAATTCCGCTTGGCATAATTGTAATCAGGTACCAGTCTACGTTTTCCGAAATCGGCGTGCCATACATATACCTTTTTTCCCCGCCTATGGAAACAACCGTCACATAGGTCGAAAACGTTTCCAGAGCCTCTTTCAGTTCCCTCTGGTAATCTTCGAACGTTTTGCCGTTGTGTTCCCCGAACAGGGCCTTGATTCGGTTAAAATAATTGTTCCGGTATACATCGTTGCTGCGGATGACAAAAGAACCGTCCCTGTTTATGACATGATAATAAACCCTGGAATCTTCTTCTTCCAGAAAAAGCGCCTGTTTCAGATAATCCATCGGCAGGGCGCCTATCAGGGCCGTACTGGTTTTGCCGTCTTTCAGCGGATATTCTGCGGACCTTGCCAGAACCAGGTACCGCTCGCCGCCACGGTCAAGAGCCATTGCAATGCCGCTTCCGTTTTCGTCCAGGCTTTCTAAAAGCCTGTCATAATTGGATATTTCCAGATATCTTCCTTCAATCCGTTCTTCTTCTCCTTCCCTGGAATAAATGCCCATATATGTAAAGTCCCTCACGCTTGTGCTCAGGCGCAGCTCCTCAAGCATTTCTTCCCCATAAGCAAGCTCCCCAGGCGGGGTACGCTGGATAATCCCGCTTATCTGGTTCAGGCGCAGCTGCGTAATCGACGTAAATTTCTGCTGAATCTGCAGGCTTACCTCTCCCATATATATTTCGCTGATGTCCTCAACGGATGTTTCTGTCTGTCTCTGCATGTAAAAAATAACACTTGCAAAGACAGCAAAGCATACAATCAGGACACTGACGATGCTGACGGCAAAAAACCTTTTTATTCTTTTATTGAGCATTGTATTGATTCTTCCTTTTTCAACCCGGTCTACATTCATCGCAAACATAGCAAAACACCATCCAAAGCCTTTCCGTATATTGGCAGGCAGTGCGCCACCTTATAATAAATCATATAACATCTGCTTTCAAAAGTCAACTCAATGTCTGGCAGCCAGAATAATTGTCCCACAAAATCGTTACTGTTCATTCCGTGACCAGTAACCTTTGCGAATGGGATTTGCTCTCTCCTGAATCACTTTCTTACGGATCTGGTATCTGCCTGGATTTTTTATGATTTTTTAAGAAATAAATCATTTACCTGGCAGATTTTATTCAGTATAATATAATCAGAATTATAGTATATAAAAAATCCAGACACAGAATACAGAAAGGACACAGCTATGACCAGACCTGACGGAAGCATGGAGACGCTCAGCGCCCTGCAGGCCACGGCTGACACCCGGGGGCTTGACGCCCAGAGCAAGGCCGTCCTCTACAGCCCCGAGGTCCTGGCCGTCATCCTGCAGGAGACCGTTTCGGAGTACCGCGGCTTCTCGGCGCGCGAAATCATGGATTTCATTGAGAAGGATTCCTTTTCCGAATCCGCCGAGGTCTCGCCCGGGCGCACAAACACGCGCCTGCGTGCCGACAGCCCCGAGTTTGTCCAGCTCGGCGAGAAGACCTCTTTCTTTGACCTGGCATTCCGTGCTAAAAACCCGCTCCTTTCCACCTCGCGCGTCCTTGTGAACCTCCACATCGACCTTGAGCCGCAGAAAGACTACCGCCCCGGCTACCCCATTGAAAAGAGGGGCATCTACTACCTTGCCAGGCGCCTTTCTTCCCAGCTCCCCCTCGCCACCGGCTCCTCCGGCTACGGCTCCCTTGAGAAATGCTGCAGCATCTGGATATGCAGGGACCGCGTCCCCGTAAAGGAGCGCTACTCCGTTTCCTTTTACGGCTTCGAGAACACCAGGAACCTCGGCCCCTGCAGCGTGAGGCGGCAGGACTTCGACCTGTTTTCCCTCGTCATCATCCGCCTCGGCAGCAGCTCCTATGACGGCAGCCCGGATGACAGCGGCTACCGGCTCCTGCGCTTCCTGAACGCCCTGATGTACCCGCACCGCAGGGACTTTATGGACACCGTGTCAGACTATATTGATTTTTCTGCCAATACTGAGCTTTGGAAGGAGGCGGTTCGCATGAGCGGGCTTGGAGAAAGCATTTTAGAGGAAGGCATTGAGATTGGCCGCAGGAGCGGCATTGAAATCGGCCGCAGGAGCGGCATCGAAATCGGTCGCAGGAGCGGCATTGAAATTGGACATAAAAGCGGATTGGAAGATGCCATGTGCAGTCTTGTCCAGTTTGACTTAAAAGACAGCATCCCGGCTGACAGCATTATCAGCAAGCTCCAGAATTATTTCGGGCTTTCACGGGAATCCGCGGAACAGTATTTCCGCAAATTTGCAAGATAATTTCTGCCGAAAATGACTTTGAAATACATTTTTCAGGAAACTGGCTTATCAGCAATAAAAGCCGCATGGTGAAAATCCTCTCCCGGATTTTCCCATGCGGCTTTTTTCAAAATGATTTTCCTGCATGTCAGATACCAATTATTTCACGTGATTATTGCCCGCTATCTGCATTTACAGGGAAATTCCCTGCTATCCAGCATAGCACATTTTCTTAAACACTGCACACAACAGAGCTTTTCCCTGTTTTTTATGCACAACCGGGCATTCAGACACAGTCCTTCCTGATTTGCTGCTGCAAACTGCCTGAAACAGGACAGATTACAAGCGCATGCTTTATACAAATACCGCTTTTCAGTACACTGGCAATCCTATTTTCAGCCTGGCAGACAATCTCCATTCCATTTGTCTCAGCATTTTCTAAATATACTGCCTTTTCAGCATGCCTGCCAGACAGATTCCAGTATTTTCCCAGCTGGCTGTCATTCCTTTACTGCATGACGAATTCTCGCGTTATTCGCATGACATCATTCAACGACCAACGTTTCGCACACTGACAGACTGTCCACGGCACTCCTGTCAATTCCTTTACCGCCTGGCGAATTCTCGTGTTATTTCGCCATCACAGCATTCCATGACTGCCGCCAGGCATACGGGCAGTCTATTCACAGCTGCCTGCCATTTGCCTGCTTATTAAGGGATTCCCATGTTACTCGTCGCGGTATATCGACAAATAAAACATCGGAATTTTACGCTTGCCGAACTTGAAAATGATAACCGTATAGTCGCTCGATTTTAAAAGCGGGCTGCTACGCTGCAGCATAAAATTCGCGTATTTTTTATTAATCCTCATAGTAAAAACTTCCTGTCGCATAAAGGACTGTGGTATCTCTATAATTGTTCTGAACAAACACGCGATAATTATTAGTTGTGGAAATAGGGAAAGTATAGGATGCCCCTCCACGCCTCTCTACATACCATGCATTTCCATCATCATCCATAACACCAAGCCAATAGTACTTATCACTTGGCGATACAGAAGTGGATGCTACCATTGTCTGGCCTCTATTTATTTTAAACTCACCACTTACATATCTTGTATTAGGGTTTACATACCAGTTTATATTATAATGAACTCCAGCAGCAAATGATACCATATCCTGATCTGGCGCAGACACTACCTGCATGCCTTCCATATCTAAATCTTCTATACGGGCATAATGAAGCACAGTGCCATCATCTGCAACATATGATACTCCCGGCTGCAAACCCATAGCATCAATATCTGTCCGGTCTTCTAACCTCTGATAAACCACATTATGCACATCTGCCGCCATCTTAGCCGATGCATATGCCGTCGTGGAAGATGTAAACATAAAAGCCAGCGTCATGACTGCTGTTACGATTTTCCCCGCTGCCTGCACCTTATGATAACTCCTCATAAAATCCACTCTCCTTGAAAACATATTGTCGTCCTTCTTTAAAGCTGAAATAAAGGGGCATTTGCTTGTACTATTCTTCCCGTCGGGTATCAGACGCATAATGCTATCATAATATGCCTTTGAATGATACAGGCATCCCATTTTTTCCAAAGCAGATACATCCGCCATAAATTCGCTCCACCGGTTCAGCCTGCGGAACACATAATATGCAGCCGGGTTAAAGCAGTGAATCAGCGTGATAATCATGCCAAGCGTCTTATACTTTACATCCCCATGCTTGTGATGTGACAGTTCATGGAAAAATATCAGTTCCAGTTCTTCTTCTGTATAGTCATTTTCTGGCAGCAAGACCTGCGGGCGCAGCCAGCCGCTGATCAGCGGCATATCCAGTGTTACATTTCTGATTAATTCCACCCGGCCTGCGCGGATATTCATTTTTTCGCATACACGCCGAAAGACCCTGTTCACCTGAGGGTCATCTTCTGGAATGTTATCTGCCAGTTTTTTATGCCATAAATAGCATTCCGCCGCATAATATGACAATAGGCCGCCTGACGCGAGAAACCAGGCAGCTGCTATAATCCCTAATGGTGCGGTAAGCTTGCTGGAATAGGCAAATACCAGCTTCCAGACTTCCGACTGTCCCTGAAACCACTTGCGGTAAGTCAGCAGGACAGCAATATATCCAAACGGAAACAGAAACATCAGGCATATCCAGCGCAGCGTTATGTAAGCTATTTTTGCATTCACTACTACAAAAAAATTCCGTAACATCCTCCATACAAGAACCAGCAGAGAGCTTGTTACGGAACTAATAAACGATGCAAAAAACAACTGATTAATCAAGTTCATTGATTTTTTTCTTTAGTTCCTTTCGCTCTGATTCGCTCAGTATTTCCTTGCCAAACAATCCGCAGACAAATGCGGACATGCTGCCTCCATTCCAAAACTGAACATAATCCTTTAACACATCATCTTTGTATTCTTCTTTGTCAACTAATGGCTGATAATAAAAACATCTTCCTTTCCGATACATCTTAAGGTAGTCTTTTTTTACAAGTCTTGCAAGGAATGTTGATACCGTCTGTGTCTTCCAGTTCTTTCCATGCTTTGTATTGACCATTTCCGTGATTTCCTGCATCGATAAATCCTGCGGACTGTCCCAAACGCACTTCATGACAACCTTCTCACAATCTGTAATTTCCTTTGCTCTCATATTCCATCCTTTCTCAACCATGCCTATAGCGTACTACATATGCTGGTTGCGTTCAATAATTATTTGTGGCTATAGTTTTAAAGCGCAAATGCGCGTTAATAGCATTTATAAAAATATAACCGGGCGTGTACATCATAGTATAGCCGAAAAAAGCCCAGAAAACAAGAGAATTTTATCGATATTTCTTATGTTTTTTCATTTATACATATTTTTTTGTCGCAACTTACATGTGTGCGTCAACTACTATTGTATCTAAAAAAGTACAATTTATGCATGGAAAAATCTTTCAAGTACGCTTTTTTTCTTGTCTTTTAAACGAATAAAAATACATTTTCATCAATAAATATTATTTCGTGTGCAGAAAAAAATACAAAATTTTCCAAAATAAAATATTTTTTCCAAGATTCTATCCTTCCGTATGAAACATCTGTTACAAATTGTATGCAAAAAAATACAAATTTCTTCACAAAATGTTTGTCGTTTCAGGGTATATTTAAAAAATAATACAGAAAATAAAACATTTTCTCCTGTTCCCCAAACAGGACACTCTGCTGTCATGTTTCCTGTGTTATCCTGACAGCACAGCAGAACTTCCAGATAAGGAGACGCCATGAAAATAGACAGGCTTATCGGCATTCTTTCGATACTGCTTCAAAAAGATTCGGTTACAGCACCATACCTCGCCAGCCGGTTCGAGGTTTCCAGGCGCACCATCAGCCGGGATATTGAACACCTGTGCAAAGCCGGCATTCCCATTATGACCAGGCAGGGTGCGGGCGGCGGCATTTCCATTATGGAAAACTACAAAATCAGCCATACGCTGCTGACCAATACAGAAATGCAGGATATCCTGGCCGGACTGCGCAGCCTCGACAGCATCAACGGCACCAACCGGTACGGACAGCTTATGGAAAAGCTCTCTGCCGGTTCCTCGGACTTTATGTCCGGCGGCCAGTCCGTGCTCATTGATCTCTCTTCCTGGTACAAGGATGCTCTGGCCCCCAGGATCGAACTGATCCGCCGTGCCATCGACAGCTGTCTGGAGCTGGAATTTCTCTACTACAGTCCGTCGGGAGAAAGCAAACGATGCATCGAGCCATACTACCTGATCTTCCGCTGGTCAAGCTGGTATGTGTGGGGATGGTGCAGGAAACGGGAAGATTTCCGACTTTTTAAACTAAACCGCATGGATTGTCTGCAGGAGGCGGACACCCCTTTCGTTAAAAGACCCGTCCCCCTGCCGGATCTGAAAAACGAACGGATCTTTCCCGGCGGCATCCGGGTGAAGGCTCTGTTTGACGCTGCCTGCAAATGGCGGCTGGTAGAGGAGTTCGGGACGACGTGTTTTACCGAGCAGGCAGACGGAAAACTATTGTTTCACGCAGATTATACCCATAAAGAAAACCTGGTCACGTGGCTTTTGACCTTCCGCGACCAGGTGGAGCTGCTTGAACCGGTGGAAATCCGCAAAGAGCTGCAGGCGGCGCTCAGAAATACGCTGAAAATATATGACTGATCAAAACAGCCGCCTGCCCTTCGCCGGCAATGTCCGACATCTTTCCATTATCTTTTATCGATTTCCTGATCAGGCCAGTTCATCTTTTTATTCATAAAGACCCAGATCAAATAGATAGGTATATTCATATTCCCCTTCTTTCAAAAGTAATGCTGCTACCGTTCCTGAAACACATCCCGCGCACAGACAGTCGCATTTTGTAAGCAGCATCGTCGTAATCAAATATTCCATTCCATTTGCATAAGCTCCACCGCGTTCATACTCTTCTCTGCCTGTTGATCCACCATGATACTCTGCATAAACTATTTTATTTGCAATCAAATTACTGCCAAATTTCTCTGAAAACAACCGATAGAACTCCGCATCCTCTGTCGCCAAAAAAACCTTCGTACAATGCTGCCTCTCAAAAATCTCCTCAGCCTTGGCAACTGCCTGTTCCGGAGTGGGTTGAACGGGGTGATTTTTAGGTTTTCCATTAACGTAATCCGTTCCTCTGCATTTTACTCCTAATATTTTGTCCCCTTTTGAAAACAGCCTGGCGTACTCCTCCTCCACATTCTGTTTTGCCACGTCGCTTAATTTCATATACTGCCTGACCAGTTTTTTCCAATGTTCAAGTTCTCCTGTTCTGCCATATAAAAAATCTATGTTCAGATAAGGAAACATCTCAGGAACCGCTCCCGAACCAATAATTATATTTCTGCTGTGTTTAATATCCTCCAGGGAATAACCACACGGCTGCTTAAAAAAGTATTCCCACGCATTCTCCTTACCGATCTTATCTTCTGTAAGATAAATATTAAAATCATTCTGCATATCAACTACTGGAACATATCCATTTTTTATTGCATCGTCTATTCTTTGTAAATTCGTCAAAAACAGGGAAAACAAACCACAATACCAGTCTCGCCTTCTAATCACATAAAAAGTCTTATCCGGATTTCTGCCCCCCCCCACACGTTTTCTGTGTTCTGTCCAGTACCGTTCTCTTCTGTTTTCCTTATATCCACGATACCACTTTAAAGCTGTGTTCCTCCACATATACGACAACATATTATAAACTGTGTTATGTTTCATTCCCTGATTATTCCTTTCCCTTTACACTGATTGTCCTTTTCATAGCGTTACCCATTATAACCCATGCCATTTGGATATGCAAATATTTCTAACCTTCTAATTGTTATTTTCAATGATAATACCCTCAGTGAACAAAGGAATACACGTCCTTTATTCACTGAGGGTATGGTAATTATCTCAAAAAAGCCTGAATTACTATTTTTGAGAAAAGGAATCCTCCTATATATCCTAAAAACGGAGAACCGTGAAAAAGCAGAAGAAATTTATAAATCAGAGCCCCTGACGGTCATAATAGTCTTTGACCGCCGCCCTGACCGCTTCCTCGGCCAGAACAGAACAATGCACCTTATGCGGCGGCAGTCCGCCCAGAGCCTCCGTCACTGCCTGATTCGTCAATCCCAGCGCCTCTTCAATCGAGCGCCCCCTGATCATCTCCGTCGCCATGGAACTGGAGGCGATTGCCGACCCGCAGCCAAAAGTCTCAAACTTAACGTCCGTCACGATATCATTTTCAATTTTCAGATAGATCTTCATAATATCGCCGCACCTGGCATTCCCCACTTCTCCCACGCCGTCCGCATTCTCGATCACCCCCACATTACGCGGATTTCTGAAATGCTCCATCACCTTTTCACTGTATAATGCCATGCTCCTTTGCCCTCCTTCTATATCACAAACTCTTTCCTGCCGTTTACTTTATCCTTCCACAGGGGCGACATATTCCGCAGATAGTCAACCACCTCCGGCACAGCCCGCAGGATCTCTTCCACCTCTTCTTCCGTATTGTCCGCACTGAGCGACAGCCGCAGAGAACCATGCGCCACCTCATGCGGTCTGCCGATCGCCAACAGCACATGGCTGGGATCCAGCGACCCGGAAGTGCAGGCGGAACCGGATGAGGCACAGATCCCCCTGTCATCCAGCAGCAAAAGCAGACTTTCTCCCTCAATGCCCTCAAAGCAGAAGTTTACATTGCCGGGCAGGCGGCTTACCCTGTCCCCGTTCAAGACAGCGTGCGGAATCCGGGAAAGCCCGTCGATCAGGCGGTCACGCAGCCGAAGCAGCTTTTCCCTGCTGCCTTCCATATCCGCACAGGCTTCTTCCAGCGCCGCCGCCATTCCCATAATAGCCGGCACATTCTCTGTACCGCCGCGTCTGCCCCGCTCCTGTGCTCCGCCCTCGATCAGATTCGTCAGCGGGATGCCCTGCCTTGCATACAATACCCCCGCTCCCTTTGGCCCGTGGAACTTGTGGGCCGAAAGCGAGAGCAGATCGATGTTCTCTTCCCGCACATGGATCGGAAGATGCCCTGCTGCCTGCACCGCATCAGTATGAAAAGGCACCTTATGCTCCCTGCATATGGCCCCGATCTTCGAAACCGGCATAACGGACCCGATCTCGTTATTGGCATACATGACCGTCACCAGACAGGTATCCTCCCTGATCGCCTGCTCAACCTGTTCCGGATAGATCATGCCGTTTTCATGAACCGTAAGCAGTTCTATCTCAAAGCCCTCTCTGCGCAGTCTGTCCAGCGTATGTAATACCGCATGATGCTCAAAGGCTGACGAAATAATATGCTTCTTTCCTGTTCTTTCCCCGAATCTGGCCGCCGAGAGAACCGCCTGATTGTCCGCCTCACTGCCGCCGGAAGTAAAATAAATCTCTTCCGCCGCCGCATCGATACAGGCCGCAATACGTTCCCTGGCGGACTGCAGAGCCTCCGCCGCCTTCTGCCCCGCCCCATACAGGCTGGACGGATTCCCCCAGATCTCTTCCATATAAGGAAGCATCGCATTGATGGCTGTTCTGCTCATTTTCGTAGTTGCCGCATTGTCTGCATATATCATATCTGTTCCCCTGCCTTTCCTGTTTTGTTTTCTATTTTTACTTTTGTCTCTGTCTCTGTCTCTGTCTCTGTCTCTGTCTCTGTCTCTGTCTCTGTCTCTCATAGGATATCTTATTAAACCTACTTTGTCAATAGGTTTATTGGTATATTAATATACTAACCTTTTACCAATAATAGGAAATAATGTTTATCAGCATGAGCTTTTATATTGCGAGATAAATGATATGCATAGATATAGTGTTGAAGAGGGTCAGCTTAAAGGATATAATGATAATATCCTATATATTATCGGAGAAATAAGAAAGAAAGGATGGTTTGAGATGGAATCTGAAGATAAAAAAATAAATGATTTAGAAATGGCCAAAAAGCGTACCCACAAGATTTTGATTACAGATATGGCTATCGAAAAAGTGCCGTTAATTAAGTATAGAGAGATCCCTGAAAGTGAATATTTAATGTTGCAGGAATTGGCAAAGGAAGTATTGATGGTTTCTAAAAATGAGAATGATTCTAATGAGGTGGCACTTACCTATAGCCTCGATTATAGAAATCTGATTGCCGAAGGAAAAGAGTTTATGGGAGTTGCTTTAGGGGATGAACATTCGGTTGATCCTTGCATGAATACAGTAGCATATCATTTGATAGCGACTTCTATTCAATGTGTTGTTATTGTACTTCATAATCATCCATCATTATCGAAATTCTCATTGGAAGATGTAAAATTTTTTCTTAGCAATAGAACTGTTAAAATGATGGTAGTAGTTACAAACTTGGGAAATATTTCATATCTTGTAAAAAAACAAAATTATAACCACAAAAAAGCGATAGAAATATATAATCACTCGGTTAGTGTCCATAACAAAGGAAATAATCTACATGATTATCAGAAGGCTGTATTCTGTTTTCTTTCCAATTGTTACGAAGCGAATATTGTATACGAAGATCGTTAGGAGGTGTTAATATGGCAAAAAAAGCTATTTTGAGTGAGAAATTAGAAGATAATAAGGCTGCTGCTGAATGGGGGATCAGACAGGCAGAATTAATCAAAAAAAGTGAAGATATAACACGGAGATTAGCAGAAAAATATATACCTATTATTCTATCGCGTAATGAAAGGAACAATTAGCAGTCAAAAAAGCCGACTTCGGCCATAGATCCCGTGGAGGAATCAAGGCTGTTTGAGTAAATCTACGAGTATTCCCGTGAAAAAACAGCGGTCATCGTGACACACAGGATGGCCCTTGCAAAATTGGCGGACCGGGTACTGGTCATGAAGAACGGAAAAATAGTGCAGGACGGAACACATAAACAGCTTAGTCTTGGTCTAAACCTTTGCTGCAAAAGGACTCAGCTGGAAAAAGACTTAGCTGCACAATGACCACTTATAAACCATGCATGTACAGAAACAGAAATGAGGCTTACCATGATCTCAACCAAAGGAAGATACGCCCTGCGTGTGATGCTCGACCTCGCACAGCAGGATCCGGACCATTACACACCGTTAGACGAAATTGCCACCCGACAGGGAATCTCCAAGAAATATCTGGAGATCATCTTAAAGGTCCTTGTCCGGGAGAAGCTGCTCAAGGGTCTTCGCGGCAAAGGCGGCGGTTACAGGCTCACACGCACCCCACAGGAATACACCGTCGGCGAAATCCTCGAACTGACAGAAGGTTCCCTCGCCATCACCGCCTGCCTGCAGGCCGACGCGGAAATCTGTGAGAAAGCGGACACCTGTATGACGCTGCCCATGTGGAAACAATTTGACAGGATGGTGCATGATTTCTTTTACCACATTACACTGGAAGATCTTTTGCAGGGAAATATCGGCAACACGACACACAGATGTCATGTTTAGTATGCTAAGATTCCTGTAAAGTCAAAGACCCCGCGGCAGACGACAGGGTATCAAAATTCCAGCACAGCAAGCTGCTGGGTATTTGACCCCGCGGCAGTCGCCAAATATCCATGCAGGCATGGCTACCTGGCTCGTTGCTTCGCGGGAATAAAACATCTGCAAAGGAGCGGTCTCTATGAGATACCAATGGATCGACGAATATCTACTGAACAAGCGAAGTGTTACCAAAGACCTGCAAAGCGACTGGAACTGGATCCGCTATCATATCGGCGGCAAAATGTTTGCCGCTGTCTGCCTGGATTCGGACGACAAACCATACTATATCACCCTGAAGCTGGAACCCGAAGAAGGGAATTTCCTGCGGCAGCAGTTCGAAGACATCCTGCCCGGCTATTATATGAATAAACAACACTGGAACTCTGTGAAGCCGGACGGCGAAGTTCCCAACGATCTGTTAAAAGATCTGCTGGACAAGTCCTACCACCTTGTTCTCAAAAGTTTCAGCGGAAAGAAACAGCGGGAAATCCTGGGCTTAAGCTGCTGTGGTTCTGACTGCAGTGCATGCAGCTGTTTCGGCTCCATGTGTCAGGGCTGCAACGAAGCCAACGGCAAAGTATTCCATGCCCCTGCCGGCAAAGCCTGCCCCATTTACAGTTGCTGTGTACAGAAGCATAAATTCGCCACCTGTCTGTCCTGTGACAGCCTGCCATGCGACATCTGGCGCGGCACAAAAGACCCCGCCCTTTCCGAACAGCAATTCGAGGCTACCATCCAGGAACGTGTCAACAATCTGAAAGGAAAATAGAGGAAAACCCATCCATGGCATTTGATTACAAGAAAGAATACAAAGAGTTCTATCTGCCTCCCAAAACACCCGGCATCATCGACATTCCGGAAATGAATTATATCGCCGTCAGAGGCAGCGGTGACCCCAATGTGCCAGACGGCTCCTACAAAACAGCGATCGGCCTTCTGTACGCCATTGCTTTTACGATCAAAATGAGCTATAAGGGCAGTCACAAGATCGACGGCTATTTCTCCTATGTAGTTCCGCCGCTGGAGGGCCTCTGGTGGCAGAATGGATGTGACCGGATTGACTACTCTCATAAGGAAGATTTCGAGTGGATCTCCATGATCCGCCTGCCTGAATTCGTGACCAGAGAAGAATTCGACTGGGCCATCCGCGAAGCCTCTGAGAAGAAACAGAAAGATTTCTCCACAGTGGAATTCTTCCCCTACCGGGAAGGCCTCTGCGTACAATGTATGCACATCGGCAGTTATGACCATGAACCCGCAACCATAGAGAAAATGGAACTGTATGCCGCCGAAAACGGCTACACTGTCGATATTTCCGATACACGCTTTCACCACGAGATCTACTTAAGCGACCCCAGAAGGGCCGCCGAAGAGAAGCTGCGGACCGTGATACGGCATCCTGTCAAATAACGACTACACAGACAAGCCCCGCCCCAGGCAAAGAAACACCGGCCTGGAGCGGGGCATTTCCATACAGAATCTACTCCTCTGTACAGTACATTACCCTGCAGCTTTTTTACAGAATCTTCTGGGCCTTGTAAACAGATTAACCGTTCCTCTGGTCCGCAGAAGTTCACCGATAAACCCGGTCTTGTCCACATAGTAAAAATTTTCCGTATGAAACTCTCTGAAAAATTCAACTCCGATCGGAAGTTTTCTCTTCTCTGCCATGCGACTGCACACTCCTTTCCGAAGTCTTTTCCGCTCTTATAATTATATCATACCATCTTCGTATCCTCCTGTACTATAATTTTTTAAAATATTTTGCCTTAAAACATTGACAAAACCCCTGCGAATGTTGTATTATTTTAGTTGTTCGCAAATCGAAGCGTGGCTCAGCTTGGTAGAGCGCTGCGTTCGGGACGCAGAGGTCGCAGGTTCAAATCCTGTCGCATCGATTCTTGGCAGGGGCATGAAAATAGCTTAGACACTGGGATTGCAGAGTGTTTAGGCTATTTGCTTTTTATCCTGAAAAATATTCTGTCACGAATCTTATCAGGGATAGGGTAGCTCCATTGGCTTGCATCTGTTTTTGACCTGTCTTTTGCAATCGTAGATTTTACCCTTGATACCGTATGTTCAATATACAGTTTTCCATCTTCATGTAGGGCATTCCCTTTTAAAGCTAAAATTTTTTTGCAACAGGCTATATATGGCGTTTCTGCCGACAGAAAGAATGTTCATGCATTCTGTTGGTGTTAAAACGTCTGGATACTCTGCTAAATATCTGCTGTTTGAATTGTTTGTGCTGTTCCTTCCTGTATCATGCTTTTTCATAGGTTTTGCAATTTTTACTTGTCTGCTTGCATTAATCATAGGCAAATCCCTCCTTAAATTCAATTTATAATCTAACTCTGCTATCTATCATCCATCTGACTTACTGATTGAATGTTTCAAGCAGCCTTGTAATCCTGCCAGAAACATTCAATCTTTCTGGTACTGTAACCGTTCTGCTTGCAAGGTTGTTCCTCTTTGGAGAAAGGGATTGCCGTCCTTTCGGCAAAAAGAAATGTATGTTTTGGAATTTATCTCGTTCATACATTCTTTCTCAATGTTTTTTATAAATTATTCTCGTTATGCCATTGAAAGTTGGATATGGTGGAATTTTTCTATTTTGGATACTTGCATTAGGGCTTTCTTTTGTAACATCGGAAATTATGCAAAAGATTCCATTACTGAGTAAATATGTTGTATAGCAGGCGCAGCCCTTGACTAACAGCTCATTTAGCGATATTCATAGCCACTCCCTAAAATACTAGTTAATAAAAAACAAAAGCATGACTCTTGGCATAGATTTGGGAAAAGGCGGTTTGTGCAAGGAAAATGTGAGGAGCGTGCTTCCTCCCGTTTCAAATGTCTTAACTTTTCTGGCAACATGGAAGTAAGTCTGCAAAGAATATTTTTAGAGGTCAGCGAAGATGCTGAAAAACATGAAAGAAACGTTAGAATATGAGATTGAAGCGCTGAACAAGGTTTATTTTTGGGGCACTGCTCAAGGGGTTGACTCGTATAAAGGAATAGCAACGCCGCCCATCTACCAATCAAAGTACAAGGGCAGCAGCAAGTGATATTGTAATACACCTGCCGCTGCCCTCTTTTATCTAATGTTCATTTCTGGTAAGATATTACTTCTGTAAGAAAGTTGCCGTTTTTGAAATACCAGCTTTCTTACAATTTACCTTAAACTTATTAAACTCTTTCTTTGACATTTTCTTTGGAACAGTCACTTTACATTTTGCATTTGTCCCTTCAAAGGCTTTTGAACCAAATTTCGGGGTCTTAGATGTCTTGAACGTAATTGTTTTTAACTTCTTTAATTTATAAAATGCCTTTGTTTCAATCTTCTTTACGTTGGCTCCGATTTCCACGGTGTTAAGCTTGCTTGCCTTCATAAATGCTTTGGAAGCAACAGCCGTGACTTTAAATTTGACCTTTCCGATTTTTATGGTAGATGGGATCTTGATTTTTGTTTTATTCTTTTTGCTGACCCCCACTACAGATACCGTGCCCTTTGTGGCATGAGATTTTGTAACTTTATAAGATAAATCTCCAATCGTCTTCTTATACCCTACGCTTGGAAGCGTGATCACCGGACTCCATTTTGCATATAATTTCATGTTTTTGGTTATCTTGGTAGTGAAAGAAAATTTGTTCTTACAAGCAGAGTCTGTATGCCAGCCTTCAAACTTATAATTTGATCTTTTCGGAGTGACATTTTTAATTTTGCCATTTTTATCCACGGTCTGACTAGCCACTTTGCTTCCGCCCTTACTATCGAAAGTGACCGTAAAAACGCGAATCCATTTTGCAGTCAAGGTAATATCCTTGGTAATTTGGGTAGCGGAAAAATCAAACTTCTTACCATCGCTGCCATACCAGCCGCCAAGGCGATATCCTTTCCTTGTCGGAGCTGGCTTCGGCTCTTTTGCTTTTTCACCTTTTGCTACAGACTGCGCAGGCACTTGTGTTCCATTATTGCTGTCAAATGTCACCGTATATTTAAGAGGTACTGATCCACTTTGATGCAGTACTGCAATTTCATACAGAACCAGTTCTTTCTCTGCCCATTCTACTCTCACAGCATAAACATCTCTCTCTTCGCTGATATCAAATGAAGAAAATGATTGTGTTAAATTTCCAATCTTCTCCCATTGATCCTTTCCTGTACGAATCGATACCTCTGCATTGCTGATATTATTTCCATTCTGCAAGATATTAATTTTCTTGACGTTTTTCGTGCCTTCCGAAAGATTGTAGATCAGGGCTCCGCTGCTAATTCCATTTGGCCTGAATGCTGACGTCAAATTATTATCTATTAAATTCTGCGGCTCCATGCCTCTTTGCAGAAAAACATCTCCTGTCAATTCAAATGTCGGATCATTTATAGACGGTAAATATTCATTATTATTAATCTCAATTTCAGCTATTTCCGCATAACGTCCAGCATTTCGATCTGTAAAATAAAGCCTCAGATATCTTGCCCTTACAGGCTGATCCAACGTTCCGCCCACATAAGCGTAATTAACGTCAATTGCCCCTTCGCCGGCTGTCCAGCCATTATCCACAGATGCAGAATCAAAGGTAGCGTCTGAGCCATCTCCATTAATCTTGATCAACGTTGCCCACTCTGTGCTGTCCGGCGTCAGCGCTGCCTGAATCTCTGCCTTTCTTGGATAATCTTTTGCATTGTTAGCCACCCATGCTTTCACGGTGCGCAAATCCACTTCCTGACCTAAATCATAAGTAATATAATCTCCTGCAGCTGCAGCAAAACAATACTTCGCCGTGGTGTTTTTATCTCCATCAAACCAGTTTCCAGTGGTTCCCTGGTTTCTAGCATCCTGATCCACATATTCTTCTGGCTCCTTGGATGCTGCTTCAAAATGGATCGGCTGCACTTCGTCCAACGCAACCTCAAACGAGGAAAGACTGAATGTAACTGCTTTGTCTGTCTGATTGACCAGACGGATATAGCGAGCGCTGCCCTTATTTGCATCCGTCCACTCACTTTCATTAACAGATTTCTCAAGCGTCAAAGAATTGATCCCTGTTCCTTCTGCCTGAATGGAGGCAACTGCATGGATTCTGTCAAGCTTTAAGCCTATATATTCATTTGGTTGCAGAACCGCATTCTCTTTGGGGAATATTTTTGCAGATTCCTCTGCATATTCTACACGCCATTCGGCTTGTGCATTGGTTATATTCGTATAATCCATGGCTATGCCTTCTGGTTCATAGACATAGCTGTAAGCAGAGAACTCACAGAACATCACCCATTTATTGACTTCTACATCATTCACAAGCCTAATATATCTGGCCATTGCGCCTTTGAGATTTATCTCATACGTATACGGTCCTGCCACGGTATCTGTATAAGATGCAAGCTTCTGCCAACTGCCTTCTTCTCCTGTTTCTGAATATTCTACATGGTATTTGCTCCATTTATCACCGCTTGGGGTGCCACCATTCATACCGCCGACAACGGCACGCACTCTGCCAACCTGCTTCACTGCACCCAAATCGAGCTGTAAATAATCCCCCGCCAAAGAGGTGTCTTGCTTTTGCGTAGACGGGTTATACCATACCTGGCTATTGGAATCACCGTCTGTCATATTTGACTGCTCGCCTGAATATACCGTCCATCCTTCTGTCGTGCTAAAAGAAGCTTCATATTTTTCTCCGACAATAGGTTTGCTTCCACCCAGTTCACCATCTACATTATAACCAATCTCCCGAATCGTAAGCCATCTGTCTACATGCTGCTCTGCACCTGTTTTCAGGCATTTCCAACGGAATCCTCTGATTTCCATCGCTTTAGGAAGATCCATTTTTACATCCTCTCCAATACGGGAATCTGGCTGGATATTCTGATCAAATGCAACCCAAGACTTACCATCCAACGTGTATTCCATAATGCCTTCAAAAATAAAGTTCTTCGGTCCGCTTGGCGCTGCAAGGGCAATGCGAATGTTTTTAACTTCCACAGGTACATTAAATGACAACCCTACAAAATCTCCAACTTGCTGTTCTGCTGTAATTTCATAAAATGTTGATAAACTGCCGTCCATGGTCAATGCTTGATTGGCGCTGGTGTTAATTTTGGAGCCACCCACCTGTGCAATTAATTTCTTTTTCACCGGAATATTTTCTGGATTTACCACTTTTGCCGCTTCATCAGAAACATATTCTAATGCAGTTTCCACAAATGGCATAATATAACGTCTGCCTCCCATTGCATGTTGCACGCCGTCTGGATCCACGAATGTATAAGTATTTGATCTCTCGTAGAGCTCTTGCGCTTTTGCAAAATTCTCATAGACAGCCAAATCATTTCCAGACTGAATTGCGTCAATTGCCTGCATCAAATATATGCCTGCCTCTGACACATCTGATAAATTCGATGCATATGGCGTCAACTGCAACGCCATGCGCTGATTCATGCCATTTCCATCTTTAATATAATATTTAATATCATCTTTGATAATTGCAAGCTCCGTCTTAATGGTATTGATCTCTTCTGCAGTTAGCTCACTGCCATCTTCTATCTTGGCCTGAACCGCCAACAGAGCGTCTTTTATATTTAAAGACTCCTCGAACTTCGCACCCGTCTTATCGGCCTGCCCCTGACTCTGCGTGATCATATGCTGACAAATCCCTTTCAGCTTTTGGGAAGACTCCGTCTCCTGCGCTGTCATATGATCAATATATTTAAAGGAATCCTCCCACGCCTGATCGCCCTGAGCCTGGGCGTTCGCTCCTCTCCATATATTCCAACAGAAATCTGCCCCAGTGAAAAGTCCTACCTTTGAAGGCTCTGAATCCTGCATTGGATTGAAAATAATGCCATGATATTTGCTTCCGTCAAGGTCTGGCTTTAAGATCGAGTTATGACCTCCCATTACTAAACTGTTATGCGTATTATCATTACATGGCCAGTTTACCCAAAGATATGGATAACGACCTGGTGATTTTTTCTCGTTTAATTTTTGATAAAAACGATCTGCAAAATCAGTGGTCACATCGCCCCAGATTTTCCCTCCGGTCATCACGATGCGGACGTTGTCTCCTACCCTGGCATGCAGCTCCTGAATCTTTTTAACATCGTCATTATTACTGTCTGTCATATTATTTGAGTATGCCATCCAGCCAGGACAGAACAAAAGTTCAGTTTTCAAATCTGAAAATTGAGGATCTGACTGCTGTTTTGTGACCAGCCATTCGGAAATATCGTTTAATACTTTTACTAAAATCTCCGATGCGATCTCCCAATCCCAATCTGCATATCCGTCATCCTCTAAGATCGCAATCTGCCTAACGCCTGCATTAATGACCTGTTCAAATTTTGCTTTTAGATCCTCGATATCTTGATCGTAGGTTGCCAGCGCAATCTTATCTGTGTAAAACGGATGCAAGGCATACACATAATAGCATTTGTTTTCATTGCCCACTTTTGCCAGATCTTGAATTTGAACCAGCGAATTCTTTTCCCCTGTTTCTGGATATAAATCACGCCACTGCGTTCTGTGATAGGGATCATCTTTCGGCGCAAATACATACTGATTCATCTTAATTTCGCCGCCATACTGCATTAAGTCTTTGCGGTCATCATGCGACCACGGATTGCCATAATAGCCTTCGATGAATCCACGAAATTCAATCTCTGCATAATCCTTTACCGTCAGTTTCTTTACGGTCTTATCGTTCTTTGAAACTTGTTCTAAAATACGCTGAAGCGTGGTAACTCCCCGGAACGCCGCATCTGTGTCTTCTCCTAGTATTACAATCTGACCGTCTGAAATATTTAAAATATATTTGTCAAACCGTTTTTCAGCCGTAATGCCGTCTACTTCGCCTGTAAAAAATGCCTCTGCGCCGAGAGTGCTTTCGTAAGACGAGACGTCGCTTTTGCCATAGACGCCAACCACGAGCCTCGTATGATCGCCGTTAGCTGTTGATGCTTTTGACAGTCCTAAGATATTCAAAGCCTGCTCCGCCTTATTCTTGGTATAGTCATCAATGCCTTCTCCATAGGTCACATCCACTTCTGTTGTCAGAACTGCCGCCCCGCCATCATATGAAACAGCCTGCGGCGTAGGATAAATCTCATATTCATTTTCCCCCTCACGCACTGCTGCGGCTGCTGGTATAAAAAACGCCAGCGCTAGTACAAATAAACCCGCAACATACATTCCAGCTCTTTTTGTGAATTTGATTGTCTTCATACTCTTTCCTCCTTTTTTGTTGAAATCGTCAACTTTGTTTTGATTTTTTGCTTAGTTTTTAGCAAATTATAACAAACAAATTAAATTTCGTCAATATATATTATTTTTAGTTTCCTAATTTTATTTTTTAACTAATATTTTAACACAAAAAGCTTTTATGACTTTAGTAATTTAGATATATTGCACAAAAAGTGTATGAAAACTCCCTCAGGAAACACACTGAATTTATTTATACTAATTCTGTATGCTCTGGCTTCCACGATATTAAATTTTTCTAAAAAGCCAGCGGGTTAAGCTTCGTGCGATGTTTCAGATAGCCAGGGTTTAATATTTCCGTTCCCGGATGTGCAGTTTTCATATACAATAAAAATGTAGAAATAGGAACCTTTTACAATTTAAAATATAAAAGATACTTTAAGTTAATGACATTGTCAAAATTCAGCACTTTTTTGACAATGTCAGAAAACTTCAGACTAAGAAAAGCTTTGAAAACACTGATGTTTACAGTAATAAAAAAGTATAAAAACCAACTTATCATTCACACTGACAAGCAGGGTGCAAAAACGAACAGAGAGTTGACTCATTTAAAAAATGGTTGGCTCTCTGTATTTATATACTTTTGATATCAATTTAGCAAGCATGTCTTTATTCCGCTAATAAAGAAGAACTTACTTAAAAGCGGCCTGTATGTTCCACGTTGAACCTCTTTCTAATTCTCGATATCATGACTTTTCTTGTGTTGAATATGTATTCCTATATGACCGATACCCAGAATAAGCGTTGATATTAACATACATGCAACCTTTCCATAAATTCCCAACATGAAAAATGCAATAACCGGCAGAGTTGCCCCGGCAAGTGGCATCCCTAAAAAGCCACTGTAAAAATCTGATAATTTGCGTTCACTCCGAAAATAACCCATCCACCATGCTTCGTACATTATCATTAAAATGAAAGCTGCAATCAGCCATAAAGACCAAAGCGTCCATTTATATATATTAAAATCGGTAAATACCAGCGAACAGCAACAAATCAATATTTCCCCCAATCTTTCAAAGAGCAATAGGATTTTGTTTTCTTTTTCAGATATATACCCCTGTGGCTTTCTCTTTGACCATATGTGTAACCTAACAGAATAAATGACAAAAAGGTATTTGTGAGTGGGAACATCCGTGAGAGGGGTGGGAAATGCCGGGAAACCCCGTGAAATATAGGGTTGTGGCGAATTTGAAAGGGAGAAAATAAAGCATCTTTGACAGCGATTTTGTGAATAGGCTGTTAAGATGCTTTTTTATATGTGTTTAAGGAAGGAGAACGGAGGAGAGTGCAAGGAAGCATTGATTTTATAGGGTTTCTGCAACTTTCCCCCGTTCTTTAAGGTTGTAATGATATTATACATTAGATTTTCGTGCTTGAAAATAGTGAAAGCGTTATAACGGGGCGTTATTGCGTTACTGATTTAGAATTAGAAACATGGGTGAGTACCGCAAAAGCCCCTATAAATAAAAGGTTTTTTGAAAGTAACGCTTGAAAAAATAGGCGTTACTTGTCAGCAGCAGTATCCGGCATGTGGGAGCCGGATTGGATAAAATCAATTCTACAAAATGGAGCTTTGGAATTGTATGTGTAGAATTGCCCCATTTTACAAGCTTTTAGCCCACTTTGGGGAAATGTTTCCCTGAAAAACAATTCTACATATTTTGGGTGACAAGTAACCCAAAATAAAGCAAAAAAATTATCCTACCATGTTACCTTTTTCTGTATCCGTCAATTCGGATGATTTTGCACTTGTCTCTCTTGCCTTATGGGTCTTCCGTAGCTTCATCTCCAATAGTCCTAAGAGTTCCTCTTGGTCATCTTCAGACAGTTCCCGGAAACCATCTAAAAGCTTTTTTTCGTTTCCGAAGATTTCAATATTCTTCGTTTCCGAAGATACTCCAGTAATAAGATATTCCATGCTACAATTCAAAGCTTGTGAAATTGAGAAAAAAGCAATAGCAGATGGGACTCTGCTTCCGTTCTCGATCTGACTAAGTGCTCCGGATGTAATGCCACATTCACGGTGCATATCTGTTTGAGTAAGCCTTAATTCTTTTCTTCTCTCTCTGATTCTATTTCCAATACTATCCATACTAATATCCATGATACCTCACTTTCTGCATAATCGAATAAAAATCACCGTATCCGAAGAAAAAGGCTTGACATTCTTCGGATACGAAGATATACTTATACTTGCAAGGGGGTTACTTGTAACCCAATAAGCATATCAAATTTCTAAGAAAATCTCAATAGCCGGAGTTCTCCGGCACAAAGAAAGTCACCCGGTTCAGGGTAGTGGAGGAATTAAGAAAGCAGGAGGAATGGAACGAGTGAAGAATGGGAAAGCCCCTACACGGGAGCAGAAAAAAATTATGAAGGCTCATGGACTGATACCGGAAAACTGGCTTGTAGTGAAAAACCTTCCTGAAACTTTGGAGGTGGTAAGCCGGACAGCATTGAAAAAAGTCGGTCAGAAACCAAGGACAAAGATTGTATCAAAGAGCCTTTGATGTGAGGTGAGCAGATGGCAACAAAGCAGACGAGACTGACACCCTTTGGGAGGAAAGTCAGGAAAAGGCTCATAGACAAGAACATGACACAGGTGGAGCTTGCTGCTTTGCTTGGATGCAATAAGCAGTATATCCACAAGATTTTAGTCGGTGAGCGTAGTGGGAAGAAATACATTGAAGCAATATCAAAGATACTGGAAATTGAGATGGTGGCATGAAGGAGGTGAGATGATTGGCTGAAGCATATGTCACATTGGCTGAAGCGGCGGAGCTGGAAGGGGTCAAATATAAAACAATGGCACAGAGGCTGTCGAGGAAAAAACAGGCATTTGAAACCAAGACCGAGAAGTCAGAAACGGGCGGAAGAGATGTGGTGCTTGTAGCAGTCTCCTCACTATCCAAACAGGCAAGGAACGCATGGAAGGAAAGGGAAAAGCTGAAATCCTTCACGGAAGAAGTTCCGGAAGGGCAGGAGGCGGCAGAGCAGAAGCCGGAGGTGCCATGGTATGTGAACATGGACATTGACTGGTACATTGAAAACTACAAGGAGAGATACTACAAGGCTGTGGAGCTTGGGAACGTGGTCAGGAAGTTCCTTCAGTATGACGAAGGGGACAGGACAAAGTACGCTGAAGAGTTCGCACAGAAGCACCTTGGGAAGGGTCAGAGGACTCTGTACCGATACACCAAGGCATACCTTGAGGCATCCGCATGGGCGGACAAGCTTCAGAAGGAGGACGGGGCAGGGTATGAGTTCTTCAAGGTTCTCTGCCTGTGCAGGAAACCGAAGGAGACCGGATGCTTCCCAAGCATCAAGCCGGAGGTCAAGCAGGTCATCAAGAACATATGGTTCAATGAGGACTTTGCCCGGAACCAAGGCACCCGTGAGATGCTCTATGAGAAGCTGACAGCCATTGCCAACATAAACCTGAAAGCCGGGATGACGGAATGGGAGAAGATACCGTCCTATCAGACGGTAGTGAGGTATATCAACTATCTCATGGAGGATGAGAACATGAGGAACGCCTACTTCCTTGCATCCCGTGGCACCCGTGAGTACAAGAATAAGGTCATGGTGAAAGGGAGCCGGGATACCAAGGGGCTTCAGGTGATGCAGATAGTCATGGGTGATGAGCATACCTTTGATTGTTGGGTGAGCTACAAGCAACCCAATGGCAAGGTCATAGCAATCAAGCCACACTTGGCTGCATGGGTGGACATGCGGAGCAGGGTCATCATGGGTGATGTCCTCTGCAAGGATGCCAATTCTGACATCCTGAAGCAGAGCCTCCTCAAGATGATTTATTCAGAGCCGGGAGGGGTTCCGGAGTATCTCTACATAGACAATGGCAAGGACTACACAGCCAAGACCATGACAGGAAGAGACCGGAATGACCGGAGCGGCTTGAACTTTGACAATGAGACACAGGGCTTCTACAAGAGCATAGGCATCAAGGATGACCACCGGGCTCTGCCTTATGAACCATGGAGCAAGGGACAGATAGAGAGGTTCTTCCGCACCGTCTGCAACAAGTTCACACGTTGGATGAAGTCCTACACGGGAACGCTGACGGGCTCAAAGACCTCTGACAAGGTGGAGAAGGACATCAAACGGATGCTTGAAAGGGGAGAGCTCCTGACACTGGAAGAGTTCTATGAGAAGTGGCATGAATGGCTCACTACAGTCTACATGCACACGGAGCATTCCGGGCTCAAGAAGATGGGAGAGACCTACAAGAAGCCTTATGACTGCTTTATGAATGAGGACAGGTACTTCAAGGCGGCACCACCTAAGAGCTATGCAACCATGTTGATGATGAAGTCAGAAAACGTGCTTGTCCGCAACATAGGCATCACCAAGTGGGGATATGAGTACCGCTCTGATGAGCTGTGTGACTATATCGGGCGGAAGGTTGACATCAAGTATGACCCGGATGACATGGCTGTCCTGTATGTCTTTGACCAAAAAGGCAAGCGTATCTGTGAAGCGTACTGTCAGGAACTCCTTCAGATTGCCCCGAAGGTGACACAGAAAGCACTTGAGGAACACCTGAAGATGCAGAAAAGGCAGCAGAAGCGTGACAGGGAAAGACTTGAAGAAGCAAGGAGACCTTTTGAGGAACTTAATGAGCAGTATGTGGGCTTCAATGAGGCAACAGGCGGCATTGACCTGATGATAGGCGGAAAGAAGCAGGATAAGGCGGCAAAAGTCATAGCAATGCCAAAGGATAGAACTTATCAGCAGGGCTTCCGGGCAGAGAAAAGGGAGGATGATGAGCAGGACAGCGAATACATGAGCAGGCAGGCGGAGAACGCACTCAAGAAGCTTAGAGCCATAGGTGTGTAACAAAAAGCGTATGGCAGGAATTAGTGAAGGAAAAAGGAAAGGAAGGTTGTAACTATGGAAGCATTGAATACCTACAAAGCGGAGAAGACACTGGCGGAGCAGATGAATGAGAGATTGGCGGAGCTGAAGATGACCAAGGCGGAGGCAGCCCTCAAGATGAACTATTCAAGGGCGGCACTTAGCCAATACCTCAATGGGAAGTATGCAAGTGACCCTACCGAACTGGAAAAGAAGGTCAGGGAGTTCCTTGAGGCATCCGGAGGAGTGGATGGCGGTCAGGAACAGGAAGGCGGCAAGGCAGGGGCAGGCATCCTCAAGAAGAAGGTGGAGTTTTTTGAGAGCCGAGACTTTGTACAGACTATCGGAGTATGCCAGGCATGTCAGGAGTATATGGGGCTTGGGATAATCGTTGGGAAGTCCGGTCAGGGAAAGACCCACGCACTGAAGAAATATGCAGAGCTGCCGAGGGTGGCATACATTGAGTGTGATGACACCATGGCTTGCCGGGACTTGGTGGAAGCCATTGAGAACGGGATAGGGCTCCCTAGAGGGTATGGAGGAACGATATGGAAAAGGGTCAACCGTATCCGGGAGTTTTTCAATACCAATGAAGGCTTCCTGCTCATCATTGACGAGGCGGACAAGCTCATCAACAAGTACACGCAGAAAAAGATGGAGATACTCCGGGGCATTTTTGACCAGTCGGATGTGGGCATTGTCATAGCCGGGGAGCCGAGGCTTGAGACAGAGCTGAAAGGCAACCTTGCCCGTTTTGCTAATCGGATGGACTTTTACTATAAGCTGAAGGGGCTGTCCAAGAATGAGGTGGCGGACTACCTTGAGGGCTATGAGGTCGAGGAGGCAGCCATGGGCGAGATGATAAGCCGGGCAACCAACACACAGAGCGGATGCTTCCGCCTGTTGGACAGGACACTCAACAACGTGCTCCGTATCCTGAAGCAGAAAGGCGAGACACGGATAACCATGAAGATTGTGAGCGAGGCATCCAGTATGATGATGCTGTAGGAAGGAGGGAGCACATGAAGAAATTGGAGGTTGTAATCAAAGGCGAGCATGAGGAAGAGATGGGGCGTGAGATGCTGTCAGGCATCTATGGTGTCATTCAGAATTATGGATACACGGATGTGTCTGTCCGGGCGGATACCATTGCAGACAGAGGATGTATTCAGATACCGGAGTTCCTGAAGCCGCATGTGCAGAGCGTAAAAGAGAGGAGGGTGTAGCATGGCAGGGAACACATCACAGCCGAGCATCAAGAGGGTATGGGGCATTGCAAAGAGCCCGGAGCTGAAGCTCACGGATGAGGAGCTGCATCTCCTTGTACAGGCACACACGGGGAAGGACAGCATCAAGGCTCTCAACAAAAGGGAGCTTCAGACGGTCATCCGGGTGCTTGGCAGCATGAAGGACTCTGTGAAGAAGTCGGAGCGTGGGAAGCACAGTGGAGGGAACACATCCACGGAGAACCAAAGGAAGAAGATATACAAGCTCACACAGGAGCTTGGATGGGACAAGCCTGCAAGGGTCAATGGCATGTGCCGGAAGATGTTCGGGGTCAGTGCTGTGGAGTGGTTGGACTATCAACAGTGCTCTAAGCTCATTGAGGCACTCAAGAACATGGTGAAGAGGCAGGAAGAGAAGGAGGGACAGGATGCAGGACTGCAAGCTGATAGTGACAGTCAGGGATGACAAGGTGAATTTTGAGGGTCAGGACATCAGCGTTGAGGAGCTGGCACAGATAGCAGGCTTCCTTCAGGTGTTCGTTGGCATGGAAGGGCTGAAGCGTGGACTGGACATGGATGATGTGAAGAACAACATGCTTGACATCCATCTTGCCGCCATGGAAACGCTTGAAGAGCAGCTTCGGAGCGATATCCCTGACCCGGATGGCAGTTAAGGAGAAGGAGGCGGAGAGATTGAAAAAGATACAGTTTGTATGTGACAGGTGCGGAGCTGTCCTTGAGAAGACAGCTATCAAGATAATACCAAACGTAGTAGAGCTTGACGGGGAAGATATTCTGCATCCAGTGGATGAAGCCACACATGGGATGCACTTCTGTGCAGCGTGTACGGATGCCCTCCTGAAGTTCCTGCTCCCTGAAAACAAGCCTCCACCAAAGCCAAAGGAAAAGCCTGCAAGGAGGAGAAGGCTTGATGCAGGCAGGGTGATGGCTCTCCATAATGCCGGATGGAGCAATGAGGACATAGCGGCTGACATCAGGGCAGAGCCGGAACAGGTCAGGCAATGTATCTACTATCAAAAGTACAAGAAAAAGAGTCCATCAGTAGCGGACGGAGAGGAGCAGACATGAGCACAGCATATAAGAAGATGACAAGCCACGGGTCAATCAGCATCCCGGTGGCAATGCGGAGGGAGCTTGGCATTGAGCCAAAAGACCCTATGGTGGTGGAGGAGCATCAGGGGGAAATCAGGATAAGACCGTACACACTCCGCTGTAACTTTTGCGGCGTGACGGACGGGGTGCAGGAGTTCCATGGGAAGGGTATCTGTGGAGCCTGTGCAGCAAAAGCATTTCAGAAGTTAGGAGGCGGACAGTAATGGGAGAGCAGACAACAAAGACAATGAGCAACGAGCAGCTCATTGGGGCATGTGTGGAGCTTGACAGGGAGCAGAAGAGGAGCCGGGTTCTGATGAACAGCTACAAGGCGGAGCTTCAGGCGAGGGGCTTGGCTCTCATGGAAGACCACAATGTGAGGTATGTGAAGTTTTACGGTGATGAGGGCAGTGCTGCCATCACGGACAGCATGAGCCTTGACATCCTGAATCCGGACAAGCTGAAGGAGCTTGTGGGAGCAGGGGTATACAGTATGAAGGTCAAGGAGGAGACCAAGACGAGCTACAAGTTTGACAGCAAATTTGAGAAGGCTCTGAAGGCAATCTTTACAGGGGACTATACCTTTGAGACCACGCTTGCAGAGTTCCTTGATGAAATGAGCATTAAGCCGGACGAGAAGCAGAAGAAGCTCCTGCTGAAGAAGCTGAAAGGAGAGTTTGAGAAGGACAAGGAGACCCTCATCTCCGTCTTGGTTCAGGAGGGGCAGGAGACACCGGACTTTGATGTGGAGTTGTGGTACATCTACCGTATCAAGAACGGGGAGCTCATCCGGGCTTTTCTCCCGGAGGATATGATTGATGCAACCATTGAAGGCATCCGGAAGAGCATCTTGGTGGAGACCAAGACATCCATCACATTAGACTATGACAGTGAAAAGGAGGAGTAACCATGGAAGAAAAGAAAGAGCTGTTTGATGAAGTGGCAACCGAAGAGGAAATCAATGAAGCGGATGGTCAGCCCATCTACCACGCAAACGAAGGCGAAGGCGAAGACGAAAGCAAGGAGGAATAATCATGGCAAAGAAGAAGATATGTATTGATGCCGGGCACTATGGCAAGTACAACAGGTCTCCGGTGGTTCCGGAATACTATGAGTCGGATATGGTGTGGAAGCTCCACCTGATGCAGAAGGAGATACTGGAAGGCTATGGCTTTGAGGTCATCCTGACAAGGGGCAATCAGGCTACAGACCGGGGGCTCTATGACCGTGGATATGCAGCAAAGGGATGTGTGCTCTTCATCAGTGACCACTCCAATGCCTGCGGTACGGAGAGCGTGGACTATCCCGTGGTGTACCGTGGCTATGACAACATTGGGAACTGTGACAGTCTTGCCCTGAAGCTTGCAAAGGTGATAGCCTCCACAATGGGGACGGTGCAGGCAGGAAGGACAGCGACAAGGAAGGGCTCATCCGGAGGAGAGTATTATGGCGTACTTAGAGGTGCGAGGGCTGCCGGGCTGTCAGACTACTACATCCTTGAGCACTCATTCCATACCAATGCCAAGATGACCAAGTGGCTGCTCAATGATGCCAACCTTAGAAAGCTTGCTGAAGAGGAGTGCAGGGTCATAGCGGAGCATTATGGGATGAGCAATGGCAAGGCAGAGGATAAGGGCAGCATGACCAAGATAACCGGGAAGGCGGAAACCACAGCGGAGCAGATGGCGGCATACATCAAGGCAAAGAATGGCAGCGTTGCACAGAGCGTACTTGACATGATACCGCTGTACCTGTCTGAAGGAGAGGCGGAGAATATCCGTGGTGACATTGCTTTTGCACAGAGCTGTCTTGAGACAGGCAACTTCACCTTCTCCGGGAGTGCTGTGAAGCTCTCACAGAATAATTTCTGTGGCATGGGAGTGACCAAGAACGGGGAGACCGGGAACAGCTTTAGCACGCCACAGCTTGGCATCCGGGCACAGGTGCAGCACCTCAAGGCATACGCCAACACCACGAAGCTGAAGCAGGACTGCATAGACCCACGCTTTGACCTTGTATCCCGTGGCTGTGCCCCGTATGTGGAGTACCTTGGAATACAGGAGAACCCGAAGGGCAAGGGGTGGGCTGCCGGAGCCGGGTATGGCGGAAAGATACTGAAGATACTGGATGCCATCAAGGGAGCCGGGAGCGGTCAGGCAGGAAGCGGCGGACAGGACTCCGGCAAGAAACCGGATGATGGGGACAAGCAGCAGGCAGGCTTCACGCCATACCTCATCACTACTACCTGTGACGTATTGAACATCCGCTCCGGGGCAGGAACCGGGCACAGCGTGGTGGGAGCCATCCGGGAGAAGGCAGGCAAGAAGAACAAGTACACTATTGTGGAGGAAAAGGACGGATGGGGCAGGCTGAAGTCCGGAGCCGGATGGATAAGCCTCTCCTATACCAAGAAAGCCTCATAGTAGTGGGAAGGAGGCGGAGATGACAGCGGATGAACTCACAAGAGCCCTCATTGAAGAGACCACGTTGGAGGACATATCAGAAAGCTACCGCCCTGTGGTGGAAATCATAGGGATTGAGAAGTTCATTGAGCTTAGTGAGTACGCCAAGGGGGATGAGCTCTACTTCCCGAAGACAGAGAACATCATAGCCCCGGCAAGGAACAGGCGTATCAAGAAGGAGTGGAACGGGTACAACTCAAAGCAGCTTGCAGAGAAGTACAACTTGACCACCAAGCAGATAGGGAACATACTGAAGGACGAGCCAATGATAGGGCAGATGAGCCTTTTTGACATGGATAACGGAGAGTGATTTTCCGGAAATGTTTCCCCTAAAGAGTCTTTCACAATGAGTATAAGATAAGAGCATGTACTTAGTACATGCTCTTATTGTTTTGTGCGTTATTCTCAAAAAAAATGACAGAAAAGGAGTGGTTTGCATGACGAATTTCACAGCGGATGTATCACAGATTATCGTCTTCATTGGTGTCATGGCATTTATCGTGTCGGTCATCACGGAGGCACTCAAAAAGTGGACATGGTTTGACCGGAAGGTGCCCACAGCACTGACCGTCATCCTCCTGTCCCTCATCCTCTGCCCGGTCTGCCTGTTGGGGCTTGCGGCATATTACGGGGTGGCTATTGAGTGGTTCATGGTATTTGCATCATTCATAGCAGCCTTCATTGTGGCGTTGGTGTCCATGGATGGATGGGAGAGGGTCATGGAGCTTGCAGAAAAGCTCATCAGGAAGTAGGAGCCTATGGATTATGTTATATCTTTCTCTGATGTGATGGCAGGGGTCATCACCCTTGGCTTGGGGGTGATAACCTTCTTCATCAAGGGGTGGATAGGAAGCCTCAAGAGCAGCACAGAAGAGATAAAAAAGCAGATTAAAGAGAATGATGACAAAGTGAATAAGAGGATTGACAAGTTGGAAGAGGAGACGGATGAGGACATAGCAAACATCAAGCAGGAACTCAATAACATCAAGGGTGATTTTGCTACCACGTTTGTGCTCCGTGAGGACTTCTTCCGTTCCATGAACGGGGTGGAGGACAGGATGAGGAGCATTGACAGCAAGATTGACAAGCTCCTGATGCAGAGCAGCAGAAAAGAGTGAGGTGAACAAAGTGAATGACTTAGAAAAAGCAGAAATCAAGCAGAATAAGGCAATCAGGGGGTACATCATCCGGTGCTTGGTGAAGGGATACAACAACACAGCCCTCACAAGGCAGTTATCCAATGCCATGATAGCAGCCGGGCTTATCATATCCCCGGACATCAGCAAGTATCTTGATTACCTTCAGGGAGCCGGATATATCGAATTTACCGAGGAAAAGGTCACAGCCTACAATGCCTATGCCAATGATGCGGTCATCAAGCTCACCAAGGAAGGCGTAGACCTTGCGGAAGGTACGATTGAGGACAATGGGGTTGATGTCTGATGGGCGATAAGAGAACCAAGCAGAGGATAACCTCAAAGATTGACGAGCTCCCTGAAGGCTTGCGGATGAAAGTGGATGTGATGCTTGCTGACACATCCAATACCTATGAATACATTAGCCAATTCCTGAAAGGGGAGGGCTATGACATATCAAAGTCCAGTGTGGGGCGGTATGCCACCCGGACAAACAACGCCATGCAGAGGCTCCTTGAGGCACAGGCACAGACGGACAGGCTGATACAGGTGGTGAAGGAGAACCCGGAGGCGGACTACACGGAAGCAGCCATACTCCTGACCATGAACGGGCTCCTGAACAAGGTGGCAACCGCAGAGGAGGAGTTCAATGAGATGCCGCTTGACAAGGCAGGAAGGCTCATTGCCTCCCTGTCCCGGACAAAGGTATACAAGGACAGGGTAAGGCAGGACATGAGGCGGAAGGCTGACATTGCCTTCCGGGAGATGGAGTCCGAGATGCTCAAGGTCATCAAGCAGGATGGGAAGTCAGCGGAGCAGCTCAAGGAGATACTGGCAAGGGCAAAGGAGCGGATGATGGAAGATGATTGATATTGACAACTGGATGAGGGAGCTTGAGGAGGACGGGGACACAGAGGCAAGGAGCAATGAGGAGTATCAGACCAAGCTCTTTGAGGAATATGTGCTCCGGGGCTCTGACCATCAGGAGGAAAGGAAAAAACTGAATGAGAGGTACCTGTCCGGGGAGGAGCTCATGGGCGAGCATGGGCTTAGAAAGGAGCTTGCCGCCTTTGACATGTCCTACTTTGGGAGGGCGTACCTTCCCCACTACTTCATCCGGAAGTCCCCACACTTCCATGAGGAGCTTGACGGGATATGGAGCCGGGGCGTGATGAAGGGGAGGAACCCCCTGAAGGAAGCCAAGGTCATCTCAAGGCTGAAGGGCTCCCGGCAGGTCGTGGCGGCTCCCCGTGGTCATGCGAAGTCAACCAATTTCACCTTCAAGGACAGCCTCCATGCCATCCTGTACGCATACAAGCACTACATCCTCATCTTGTCTGACTCATCCGAGCAGGCGGAGGGCTTCCTTGATGACATCAAGACGGAGCTTGAGGACAATGGCAACATCATTATGGATTTTGGCTCCCTGAAAGGGGAGAAGGCATGGAGGACAGGGGTGATACTGACCAAGACGGACATCAAGGCGGAGGCAATCGGCTCCGGGAAGAAAGTCAGGGGAAGGAGGCACCGGAACTGGAGACCTGACCTCATTGTACTGGATGACATTGAGAATGATGAGAACGTCAACACGCCGGAGCAGAGGCGGAAGCTGAAGAACTGGTTTGACAAGGCGGTCTCAAAGGCAGGGGACACCTACACGGACATCATGTACATAGGCACCATACTCCACTATGACTCCCTGCTCAACAACGTGCTTCAGAACCCAAGATATAAGACCAAGAAATACAGGGCGGTCATATCGGAAGCAGCCAATACAAAGCTGTGGGATGAATGGGAGAGCATCTACACCAATCTTTTCAATGAGAACCATGAGGAGGATGCAAAGGCCTTTTATGAAGCACATGAGGAGGAGATGCTGCTTGGAGCTGAAGTCCTTTGGGAAGAGAAGCTGTCCTATTATGACCTAATGGAAATTAAGGTCTCTGAAGGCGTGGCATCTTTCAACTCCGAGCTTCAGAATGACCCGATTGACCCGGAGAGTGCAACCTTCAATCCTGAATGGTTTGATTACTACGAGCCGGAGCTCATGGACTTCTCAAGTCCGGAGTTCGTATTCGTGGCAGCAAATGACCCGTCACTTGGAAAAAACAAGAAATCAGACACAAGCTCCATCATCAACCTTGCCCTGTCCACCAAGACCGGGTACATGTATGTGGCGGATGCCTCCGTGGAGAAGCGGAAGCCGGATGTCATCATTGATGATGTGTTTGAGATGAACCGGAGGCTGAAGAGGGACTACAAGAAAGGCTTCTACAAGTTCGGCGTGGAGGTGGTGCAGTTCCAATACTTCTTCAAGGAGGTCATGGCTGCCAAGTCCGCAGAGGAAGGGGAGTATATCCCAATAGAGGAGATACAGTCTACGGTTAACAAGGTGCTCCGCATTGAGTCCTTGCAGCCCGTCATCAAGAACAAGTACCTGAAATTCAACCGGGAGCACAAGACCCTACTGAAGCAGCTTCAGGAGTTCCCCATGGGAAAGAATGATGATGCCCCGGACGGTCTTCAGATGGCGGTGCAGCTTGCACAGAGCATCAAGGCGGTGGCATCAAAAGCAAATTACAAGACAGTCCTTCGGAGACGGTTCCGGATGGGCAAGGGTGCCTATTAGGAGGTGTGACACAGCATGACAAAGAAAAAGAAGAGGAACCGGAACAAGGGGACACCCTTCAATCCGGAGACAGATACAGGCATAAGGAGACCCGTGACCGCAAGGGTGGCGGTGGGGGATGTCAATGACAAGTTCTCTGACTACCCATCCAACGGGCTGACACCACGCAGGCTTGCCCGTATCTTCCGGGAGGCGGATGAGGGCAATGTCAGGGCACAGATGGAGCTCTTTGAGGAGATGGAGGAGAAAGACACCCACCTCTTCTCACAGATGCAGACAAGGAAGCTTGCTGTGACAGGGCTTGATTGGGAGGTGCAGCCATTCTCACAGGATGAGAGGGACAAAGAGGTTGCTGACTTTGTGGATGAGCAGCTCAAGGGGATTGAGAACTTTGACGAGGTGCTGATTGACATGTTGGATGCCATAGGGAAGGGCATCAGCATCATGGAGCTTGCGTGGACGGTAGAGGATGGGAAGAATGTCATTGAGGACATTGAGTATGTGCATCCCAAAAAGCTTGTGTGGGACAGCACAACGGATGAGCTGAAGATATGCACCGGGGAGTACCCGTCAGGCGTGGAGCTCCCGGAGAATAAGTTCGTGGTACATAAGTACAAGGCGAAGTCAGGACATGCAAGCAGGGCAGGCATTATGAGGGTGGTCTCATGGATGTACCTGTTCAAGAACTATGACATCAAGGATTGGGTGAGCTTCTGTGAAGTGTTCGGTATGCCGCTCCGCCTTGGAAAGTATGATGCTTCTGCTTCAGAGGATGACAAGAAGCAGCTCATGGAAGCCATCATCAGCCTTGGGACGGATGCAGCCGGGATTGTGCCGAGCTCCACAATGATAGAGTTCATTGAGTCGCAGAAGACCACAAGCGTAGAGATATATGAGAAGCTTGCCCGGTACTGTGATGAGCAGATAAGCAAGGCAATCCTTGGACAGACCCTCACATCAGACAGCGGTGGGGGCTCCTATGCACAGTCAAAGACTCATGATGAGGTCAGGCATGACCTGACAGTTGCGGATGCAAAGGCTTTGGCGGTCACTATCCGCCGAGATATCATCAGACCGCTTGTGGAGTTCAATTTTGGGACGGATGTGGACATCCCCTTCTTTGGCTTTGACTGCCATGAGGTGGAAGACCAGAAGGAAGTGGTTGAGATATATAAGACCCTTGCCTGTGACATGGGGCTTGAGATACCGAAGAGCCACATATACAAGAAGTTCAACATACCGAAGCCGGAGGATGGCGAGGAGGTACTGGAACCGCCACGGACAGGGATATCAGCACAACCGCCGCCAATGGAGGAAGCGGAGGAGCTGAAGCTGAAGCAGCAGGAAGGGCAGACAGAACAGGGACAGGTTGATGCAATCGTATCCGCAGCCAACAAGCAGGCGGAGGGCATCTTCAGGGAGATGGTAAAGCCCATTTTCAAAATGATTGACAAAGCGGCGGACATGGATGAGCTGCAAAAGGTTCTGAAGGATGAGAAAAAGCTCCGGGAACTGTATCAGGAAATGGAGAGCCCGGAGCTTGATGACCTGATACAGCAGGGCATCTACCTGTCACACCTGATAGGGAGGTCAATGGACTAATGGATGTATTGTATGGACTGGCAAAGGATTTTGTCTTCAAGGAGGCGGTGGCGTTCCTGAAGGGGAAGAAGGCACTGACAAGTGAGGAGTACAGGCTGCTTGATGACGAGAGCCGGGCAAAGGCTTTCACCGTGTCAGGATATACAAGCCTTGGAGTCCTTCAGGAGTTCCTTGACTGCCTGACGAAGGCAGCCGAGGAGGGAACCACCAAGGAGCAGTTCCGGGAGGACATGAACCGCTTCCTTGAGGAGCATGGGTATGAGGGCATCAATCCATGGAAGAGTGACAACATCTTCCGGACGAACATGCAGACAGCCCTCAATGCAGGACACTATAAGAGCATGACGGATGAGACCACAATGAAGATGAGACCATATTGGAGGTACCGGACAGCCGGGGACGGTCATGTGAGGGAGTCACATGCAGTCATGGAAGGCAGGGTGTACCGGGCGGATGACCCCATATGGGATATATGGTACCCACCCAACGGGTTCCGGTGCCGCTGCATGGTGGTGAGTCTGACCAAGAAACAGGTGGAAAGGATGGGATTGCATGTTGAGACAGATGCACCGTTTGACATTGACTACTCCACGGGGGAGATACTCCCGAAGTTTCCGGACAAGGGCTTCTCCAACAATCCGGCAAAGAGCGTATGGAAGCCCGACATGACAGGCATCTCTCCGGAACTTAGAAAACTGTTCTGGGAGCGGAAGCAACCTGAAACCGGAGAAAAGGACTAGGAGGCTTTTTAAGGGGGCAGATTGTGTCATGGTGGGGGAAATTACGCTTAGAAGCATAAAGGGGCGTTATAACGCGATATAACGCTATTAAAACGCAAAGGAAAGAGGTGTAAGGCATGGCAGAGCTGATAGCATGTGCCGGGCAGGGTGTGGAGCTCTCCGGTGTGCCTACAGAAATCAAAATACTCCCCCTTGGGAGGGTTCATTCTCAAAAAGGGGACTTCACTGTGGATGATGAGAGCTTTGAACTCATCCGGAAACAGTTCAAGGACAGGAAGCTTGACCTTGTGATTGACTATGAGCACCAAACACTGTCAGATGTGCAGGCTCCTGCAGGCGGATGGATAAAAGACCTCTACAAAGGGGAGGATGCCATCATTGCCAAGGTGGAGTGGACAGCAAAAGCCGCCGAGTATCTGAAGAATAAGGAATACAGATACCTTTCCCCGGTGGTTTTGGTGCGGAAGAGAGACCAAAAGGCGGCGGCAATACATTCTGTCGCACTGACAAACACGCCTGCTATTGATGGGATGTTTGCACTGGTGAACTCCCTTGACATAGAGGACATATCAGAAGGAGGAAAAATCATGGACTTAAAAGAACTTGCAAAGGCATTAGGGCTTCCGGAGACCGCAACGGAAGAGGAAATCAAGAAAGCGGTAGAGGATGCTGCAAAGGCATCGGAAAAGCTCAAGGAGATGGATGGAAAGAAGCCGGGGGAAGGTGACGGGAAGCCGGGGGAAGGGGAACCGAAGCCGGACGGGGCGGACATGGTGGCGAACAGCACCATCCTCTCCATGCTTGGGCTGAAAGCGGATGCCAAGACCGAGGATGTGGCGGCTTCCATCATGGCACTGAAGGCAGGAGCCCCGGATACACAGGCAGAGCTCCTTGCACTCAAGCAGCGTATGCAGGAGAGGGATGCAGATGAAGAGGTTCAGAAGGCATTGAAGGCAGGGAAAATCACAGCGGCACAGTCCGATTGGGCGAGGTCATACGCACTGAAGGACATGGAAGGCTTCAAGGGCTTTGTGGACAAGGCTCCCGTGGTGGTTCCTCCGGGGAAGCTTGACCTGAAAGATGCCCCGGCAGCTTCCGGCTCTGATGAGGTGGATGTAGCCATCCTGAAAAATATGGGAGTATCCATGGAAGATGTAAAGAAGTACAGCAAAAAGGAGGACTAAGAGATGGACAGGACAGGAAACGAGAGGACAGGGAACCGGATGCTCAACATCCCGGTGAAGGGCGGAGCGGAGCTGACGGAGGCAACCATGGCAGCTATCAATGGGGATGGATATGCAGCCCCGGCAGCCGCTTCTGCCGGGCTTAAAGTTGCCGGGTGTGTACAGAGGTATTGCGACAACCGAAACGGGGCGGACGGTGAGCAGACGGTCAGCGTGAAGCGTGGGGTGTTCGTATGGGACAATGACGGAACCATCAAGGAGACCGACATCTTGAAGCCCTGCTATGTCAAAGACGAGCGGACAGTGACCATCACAGCGGATGGCTCAAGCGTGGCAGGCATCATCTTGGAGGTGGCGGATGACGGAGTGACCGTTGACATGATACAACAGATTATCACGGTAGAAGCAGCGAAGCCGGGAACCGTGACACAGGAAGGAGAGTAATCAGACATGATTGTTAATCAGGCGAATTTACACGGGCTGTCCGTGGGGTATTCCACAGCTTTCAACAAGAGCTTTGACACCACGCAGTCCAATTATCAGAAAGTTGCAACCGTGGTACCGAGCACCACGGGGGAGCAGGACTACAAGTGGCTTGGACAGATGCCGGGCATGAGGGAATGGATTGGCGAGAGGGAGATACAGGCTCTTGCAGCGTATGACTACCTCATCAAGAACAAAAAGTTTGAGATGACCATAGGAGTACCGAGGGATGACATTGAGGATGACAAGTACGGGGTATATACGCCGCTCTTCTCCAACATGGGGGAAGCTGCTGCCCTGCATCCGGATGAGCTTGTCTTTGGTGCAATGATGAGCGGCTTCACGGAGAAGTGCTATGACGGGCTCTCATTCTTCAATGCAGCCCACAAGGTAGGCAAGGAGACCTACAGCAACCGGAGCAACAAGAAGCTGACAAGGGAGTCCTACATGGAGGCAAGGAGCTCCATTATGAGCATCAAGGGAGACAAGGGCAAGAGCCTGAAGCTTGTGCCTGACCTCTTGGTAGTGCCCCCGGCATTGGAGGAGGAAGCCCGGCTTATCTTGGAGGCTGACCAGATTGAAGGCACCACCAACGTGCTGAAGGGGACAGCAAAGCTCCATGTGGAGCCTGCCCTTGCAGAGCATCCGGAGTATTGGTTCCTTCTGTGTACCAACCGCTTCCTCAAGCCCTTCATCTATCAGCTCCGGAAGAAAATCAAGTTTGTGTCCCTGACAAAAGACACGGATGAGAACGTCTTCCTGTTGGATGAGTTCCTGTACGGGGCAGACGGGAGAAGCAATGCAGGATATGGCTTTTGGCAGATGGCATATGGCTCCACCGGGGAGGCAGAGCCGCAGGCACAGGGATAGAGGGTAGGTGATGGGAATGTACTGTACCGTGGAAGAGGTTCTTGAAATGATAAAGGATGACATGATGAATGTCATCATTGGAGATGAGTACATAGAGGATGAGCAGGAACGGACGGAGAAGATTGCAACGCTCTGTGAGGCTGCCATATCAGATGCTTGTGCCGAGATTGACGGGTACCTTGCCAAGCGGTACAGCGTTCCCTTCAGAAAGACACCCAAGGTCATCAGCAAGTTTGCAAAGGACATATCCGTATATAACCTTGTGTCAAGGACAGGCATAGACGAGAGTGAACGGGAGAAGACCTTCCTGAACCGATACAATGCAGCCATCAAGTTCCTGCTTGATGTCGCAAAGGGCATCATAGACATAGGCATTGATGAGAAATCAGGAAGCAGCGAAGCAGCCAATGGCTTCAAAATGAAGTCTTCAGGTCGGGTATTCTCAAGGGACAGTATGAGAGGATGGTGATGGGATGTCATCAATCAGGGCAGAGCTGTCCGGTGACACTGATGAACTGCTCCAACGCCTGAACCGATTGGGAAACCTTGAGACCCGTGGGGTTCTGAACTCCATAGCGGAAGGGCTTAGGACTTCCACGGTGGAACGCTTCACGGAGGAGAAGTCCCCGGAAGGGAAACCATGGAAAACCTCCATCCGTGCGAGGGAGGAAGGCCGCAAGACGCTCACCAAGACCGCACAGCTCAAGAACAGCATCCGGTCAGAAGTGAGTGAGAGTGGACTTGCAGTAGGCACCAATGACATCAGAGCAGCCACACACCAATTTGGTGATGAGCGGACAATAAGAGCAAAAAACAAGAAATACCTCACATTCAAGATTGGCGGACAGTGGAAGAAGGCAGCCTCTGTCAAAGTAAGCATACCACCGAGACCGTTCTTGGGTGTCAGCGAGCAGGATGAGCAGGACATCAAGGATGCCTTGGAGGAAATTTTTGAGGAGTAGGACATGGTAAAGGAGAGGAACTACATAGTAGAAACGCTGAAGAGCTCCGGCATCAAGAGTCAGGTCTACACCAATATGAAAAAGCTGAAGCAGGGGAACGAAGTCCACGTTGGTGCAGTATTGCGAAACGGTGAGACATTCACACGCTCCGGCTCAAAAAGAAAATTTGTAGACCAAGAGGGGCGGCAGAAGCGTAGGGTCAAGCTGTGGGACAGGAACACATCACTCCATGTAGTGATAGCTGACACATCTGAGGAGAAAGTGGAGGAAATCCTTGAAGAGTTTCTCCGGAACCTGAAGAAAGGGATAGATGTGGACGGGAACTGGGTCAATATCGTGGTCGGTGAGGCGGACTGGGTAGAAGAGGGTGACAGCATCCTGAAGGCTAAAGTGGCGGTACAGTTCGACATCACTTTTGAAGGCGGTATTTATGAGGATAGAGACATCAAGCCAATGGACATTGGCTCTGTCGGATAAGGAGGAATAATCATGGCAGAAATGAGACAGGCTGCATCCCTGAAAAGCATTGAGGAGCTCAAGCAGAAGCTTGGCGTATCGGATGCGGTATTTGAAGGAACGAAGGCAGCCAACGGATGGAAGAGCGGAAGACAGGTGGATGAGCAGGAGTTCAAGGAAGCCTGTGAAGCCTTCCGGAAAGCCCCGGTCAACGGGAGCATGGAAGACAAGGAGGCGAAAGGATAATGTATGGAGATGTAAATGTAAAAGTCGAAGATGGCAACCTTGGGCGTAGCAGCTCAACGGGTACCGGGACACACATCAAGATAGGCATTTCCAATGTGGAAAGCAAGGCACCCATCCTGATTAGCGGCACAATGAACGCCAAGAAAATCAAGGAGAAGGTAGGGAACACTCCGCTTGCTGATGCCTGCATTGATGCGGTGGAGTGGGGTGCATCCTCCACCTACTGCATCCCGGTGAAGGCAGGGACAGCCGGAACGGTTGGAGAAATCAAGGAGGAAAAGAAAGGGTATGGCAGCTTTGAGGTAAAGGGGAGCCCCAACAACGCCTATGACATTGTGGTTGAGGTCATGGATGCCGGGGAGTGCAATGAGGGAAGCTTCAGGTATTCCCTGGACGGTGGCAACACTTTCACTGAAGAGATGACCATACCTGTCACCGGAGAGGCGGAACTGGAAGCCACCGGGCTCAATGTGAAGTTCACGGATGCGGAAGGCGGTGACAGCTTCAAGGAGGGAGACCGCTTCACGTTCTCCACAACCTCCCCGTCTATGAGCAATGAGGCGGTCATCAATGCGGTGGAGAGCCTCATCAACAGCCCCATTGTGTTTGAGTTCGTCCATATCGTGGGGGTATCCGCCAAGGCTCTGTGGGCTTCCCTGTGTACGCTTGCCAATGACTTCCTGACGAAGTACAAGAGACCCCTGTATTTTGTCTGTGAGGCAAGGGGGAAAAGGGCGGATGAGAGCCTTGAGGAGTATGTGAATGCCATGCTTGAGGAGCGGAAGGGCATCAACAACATGTATATACAGGTCGTATGCAGCAACTCCCGGTATCAGCGGATGGATGGAAGGGTGCAGGACATCAACAATGCAGGCATTGTGACAGGTCTCTATGGAAGAGCCAAGGAGTCACAGAGCATTGGGGAGGTGAAGAGCTTCCCTATCTCTGAAGCAAAGATACAGAAGCTCCTCCCTGAAGGGATTGAGGACTATATTGAGACCTTGGACAAGGCAAAGTTCGTGACCATCCGGCAGTACATTGGCAAGGAGGACTTCTATGTGACCTCTGCAAACATGATGTCACCGGAGGGAAGCGACTATGCCTATGCTGAAGATGTCCGGGTATCAAACAGGCTTGTGAGGGCGGTCAGGGCGGAGGCTCTCAATGAGCTTCAGGTGGAGATTGACCCCGGAGACATTGAGACGAGCATCACCAACATTCAGGAGCAGCTCAATACTCCTGTGGAGGATGCCATCCGGGGCAAGATTATCAGCTCCGGCTCCGTGGCAATCGACACGGAGAACCTCAACATCCTTGTGGATGAGAGCCTTGACATCCGGATAACCTATGTACCTATGGGGCATGTGAGGGAGATGAACCTGACCTTTGCAGTAGAGAACCCCTATGCAGCATCTTAGGAAGGAGGTAGAGATACATGGCAAATAAGCAGCTAATCAATGGAAAAGTGTATGACTGGTCAAGCGTGACAATCACAGCTTCCGGCATGGAGAACATGGAGCCCATGGAAATCTCCTATGATGACGAGCAGGAGAGCGAGCCTATCTATGGCAAGGGCGGAAAAATCAGGGGATACGGTACCGGAAACCAGAAAAACTCCGTCAAGCTATCCCTGCTCCGTGAGGACTTCAATGAGATGTGCAGGGTCATCCAGTCAAAGGGATACAAGAACTTCTACAAGTATGTCATCCCGAAGATTGTTGTGAACTATGCAGATGAAGGGGCGGCAACCTGTACGGATGTCCTGACCAACATTGTGCTGTCAAAGCGTAGCTTCAAGGCGGCACAGGGGGACAAGTCCATGAAGGTAGACCTTGACGGTATCGCAATGGGCGGCATCAAAATCAACGGTCTTGATGCGTAACTGATAACAGAATAAATGACAAAAATGGAGGTATGAACATGAACGAAGCAAGAGAACAGGAGCTCATCAGAGCAGGGAAAGAGGCAGAGCAGACGGGTGATGTGGAGAGCCTGAAGAGGAAATATTCCGGGACGGATGAGAAAATCTACACGGTGACAACAACAGTACAGGTGGATGATGACACGGAGGAGGAGTTCTCCTACCTGTTCAGGAAACCGAAGCCGGCATCCTATGACCGATATGTGAAGACCATCTCCAACTCCGTGACAAAGGCATCCAAGAGCTTTGTCTTTGACAACATCATTGATGAGCAGAGGGATGAACTCAAGAAGACCGTGGAGGAATACCCGGCAATCACTATCAGCCTTGCGGACAAGCTGCTCCGTATGCTTGGGCTTGCGGACACTACATCAGTAAAAAAGCTGTAGAGGATGCCAAGGAGCAGTTCAAGAGCAGCTTTGTGAGCTATGGGAAGATGGTCATATACACCTACCTTCCCAAGGAACTGCTTCCGGAAAGCTTTGAAGACCTGACCTTTGATGAGTTCTTTTCCCTGTATGGTCAAGCGGACTGTGCAAGGGACATGAGGATTGAGGATATCGAGGCAGGGGTAGCAAAAGGGATAGCGGACAATTTTGAAGACGAATAAAACAAGCCCCACAGCCGGAAACTGTGGGACTTGAGCACACCTCTATGAACTTCTGAAGATAAGTATACCACAAATTGGGAAAAAAGCAACAGGGAGGTGGTTGCATGGGTATGGAGTCTGTATACAAATTGTCTGTCATCCTGAACTTGGTAGATAACCTGTCCGGTCAGATGGGAGGAGTCGGGGATAACGTGTCAGGCGTTGTCAACAGGCTCAATTCCGCTTTTGGAACCATGCAGAAGGCAGGGGCGGCAATGGCAGGGATAGGGGCAGGCATCACCGGACTCTGCATGAAGACCGTCACATCCACCTTTGACACACAGAACGCACTAGGGGAGCTATCCTCCCTTGGGGTGAAAGACCTGAAGGCGGTGGAGGATGCGGCAAAGAGCTTCTCTGACACATGGGCAGGCACAAGCAAAGCGGACTTTATAACGGCATCCTATGACATAAAATCAGGAATAGCATCCTTGACGGATGAAGGCGTGGCACAGTTCACGCAACTGGCAGCCCTCACGGGAAAAGCCACAAAATCAACAACGGAAGAGATGGGCTCACTGTTCGCTACAGGGTACGGTATCTATAAAGGCTTTTATGATGATATGTCAGACCTTGAGTTTGGGGAGATGTTCTCTGCCGGGATAGCAACAGCGGTTAAGAACTATAAGACATCCGGCTCCGAGATGGCGAGTGCCATATCAGCACTTGGAGCCACAGCGACAAACGCCAATGTCCCACTTGAGGAGCAACTTGCCATCATGGGACAGCTTCAGACCACAATGTCCGGTTCTGAAGCGGCAACGAAGTACAAGTCATTCCTCAATCAGGCATCCAGTGCCGGGGAGAAGCTTGGGCTGACATTCCTTGACACCAACAACCAGCTCCTCTCCATGCCGGAGATACTGACGGAGCTGAAGAGCAAATACGGGGACACCATAGATGCGGTAGAGAAGAGGGAGCTGAAGGAAGCCTTTGGGACGGATGAGGCGGTAGCCCTCATTGACCTGCTATACAACAATGTGGAGACACTGGACTCCGGGATACAGGACTTGCAGGGGAGCATGAAGAGCGGCATCTCTGTGACGGAGGAGATGGCGGAAGCCATCAACAACACGCCGGAGCAGAAGTTCCAAGTACTGAAACAGCAGATACATAACAACGTAGAGGAACTTGGCAACGGGCTCCTTCCGGCAGTCAACAACACCATGGACAAGGTGAGCGGACTGATAAAGAAGGGCTCCGAGTGGATAAGCAACAATCAGGAGACAGTGCAGAGCATAATGAACATAGCCCTGAAGCTTGGCGTATTCCTAGCGATAGCAGGAAGCGTGATGGGTGTGGTGGGCAGCCTTGGGAAGCTCTTCCTGTCAGCAAAGAACGCCATAGGGCTTGTGAAGACCGCTGTATTGGGAATGAACACAGCCTTCCTTGCATCCCCCATCACATGGGTGATAGTCGGGATAGTGGCACTTGTAGCTGCCTTTGTTGTCCTATGGAACAAGTCAGAAGCCTTCCGGAATTTTTGGAAGGGGCTGTTTGAACAGGTAAAGTCAGCAGTCATGCAGGCGTGGTCATCTATACAGCCTGCCTTGCAAAACCTAGGCGGCAAGCTCAAGGAACTATGGCAGGCGGTACAGCCAATCATACAGATACTTGAAAAAGTGGGGGCAGTTGTCCTAGTGGTGCTTGGTTCCACGTTTGCCGGAGCTATACAGGGAGCCTTGTCCGCACTGACACCGCTGATAGATGCCTTTTCGAGTTTCGTATCCTTTGTCACCAACGTGGTGAACGCTGTAGTTGCTCTGTTCAAGGGCGATTTTTCGGGGGCTATGGACTTTGCCTCCGCCGCTGTCGGTGACTTCAAGAATTTTATAGAAAACGGGTTCAACGCCATCCTCTCTTTTATAGGCGGATTTGCTTCAGGCTTCCTTGATGCAATAGGCGGAGCCTTTTCCGCCATAGGCATTGATGCAAGCGAGACCATAACGAAGATGAAGGACACCGTGAAAAACGGGCTTGAGGCAGTCAAGGGCTTCTTTGGGAATATCTTGGGGGCGGCATCCGACACCGTGAAGGAAAAGCTTGGGAACATGAAGGCAGCCTATGAGGAACATGGCGGAGGCATCAAAGGCGTAGCGGCGGCAGCAATAGAGGGGGTGAAGGGATATTACACAGCAGGCTTCACATTCATTGACAACCTGACGGGCGGAAAGCTCACGGACATCAAAAACAAGTTCAGTGAGAAGATGTCCGGGGTGGCAAATGCGGTGTCAACCGGGATGTCGGCGGCAAAGAACTATGCAAGCACACAGCTCTCCAACATGCAGGCGGCATATCAGGCGAGCGGCGGAGGCATCAAGGGGATAGTATCCGCAACCATGACGGGGGTACAGGGTACCTTCAGTGCAGCCTACTCCGCCATCAACACATTAACAGGCGGAAGGCTTGAGAGCATACGCTCCACCATAGCATCCAAGATACAGGCGGCGAAAGACACGGTATCATCCGTCTTAGACGGTATCAAGTCGGCGTTTTCCTCAAAGCTTGAGGCTGCAAGATCGGTAGTATCCGGTGCGATTGAGAGAATAAAAGGAGTCTTCAATTTCTCATGGAAGCTCCCGGACTTAAAGTTGCCACACATCAGTGTGAGCGGCGGAGAGGCACCTTTTGGCATTGCAGGAAAGGGCTCACTACCTAAGTTCTCCATCCAGTGGTACAGGGATGGCGGCATCCTGAACGGGGCAACCATCTTTGGAGCCATGGGCGGAAGCCTTTTGGGAGGGGGAGAAGCCGGAGCTGAAGCGGTGCTGCCATTGTCAGAACTGTGGAAGCAGATGACCGAGGTTGTCAGGGGCGTGGTCAAAGGTGAGAATGAAGAAAGCGGTGACAGCGTACAGCAGACCGGGGCGAACATCACAAGTGCCCTGACATCAAAGGCTGCATCAGTACGCAAGGAAAAGGAAAGCAGCACAACAACCAAGGAGACACACACAACCGAGAGATGGGGCAGGGAAGGCGGCACAACCATCCATCAGATAAGCTTCACAGTAGACATCAGCAAGATTAAGGACTTGCCGCTGCTCTACAAGCTGATAGATGAGCTGAAGGATGCACAGAACCGGACGGACAGCCCCTCCCCGGCAGCCACATAAGGAGGTGAGGCGGTATGCTGTATGTACAGGACAAAGTGGTGAAGCTTGGCGGCGTATATCTGAAAGGTCAGGTCACAAGCGTGGAAGTGCAGGAGGCAGGGAGCGTGTATGTGGCACAGGATGAAAAGGGCAGGTTCAAGAAGTCGCAGCCTGTAGGCTATGAAAATGCCAAGGTGATGATAGACATACTGCTTGAGGATACCAAGAAAGCCACGACATTAGAACAGCTCACGGAGATGCAGAGGCTTTTCAAAGCATATGGTCAGAATAAACCCAAGCTGCTCCCTATCGTCAATGAGGACTGTGCAGCCCGTGGCATATCGAGCGTATATTTCAAGAACCTCACCTCCAAGAAGGTCATATCAGAGAGCAAACGGATAGCCTCCTTGGAGCTGTGGGCTCCTGATATAGCCGGGATAAAGGTCAAGAAGAAAAAGAGCAAGAAGAAAACAAAGAAAAAGAGCAGCAAGAAGACAAAAAGCAAGAAGCTGAAGAGCAAGAGCCCGGCAAAGGACAGCCGGAACACGCTCAAGGCTAAGAAGATAGCAAAAAGGATTGTGAAGTAGGGAGGTGACTGGCTTGGGGGTCAAGAAGCTAATATCCCCGGAGTTTAAGGTGACAGTAGGGGACTATGAGGTGACTGAAGGGATAGAGGTTGAGTGCTTCTCAAGCAAGGAGTCACACATGGACTGGTGCCGGGTGGAGCTGTCCCCACAGCTTCAGGGAGTCCTGAAGTTCAAGGATATGGATGAGGCAAGCGTGGAGCTTGGCTATGAGGATGACTTTGACAGCCTGATTGAGGGGTATGTCAGGTGCGGTGACACGGACTACTGGAAAGAGATAATGATAAAAGATGACATGATGAAGCTTGACAGAGTGACCATCAAGGCATCCTTTGTAGACTGTGAGCCACAGGATGTCATCCGGTATGTGCTGACCTGTGCAGGGATTGAGGACTATGTGCTGTCTGATGAGAACTATGGGAAGAAATCCCTCTTTGTCATTGACAGGAAGAGCGGCATCAACACCATAGCAGAGGTCAACAGCTCATGGGGCATCAAAAACCCGTTCTTCTTCCAAAAGAAGGTGTTCTATTGGGGAACCAAGGAAGAACAGGAGGAGATGTATGTCCTTGAGGAGGGGGAGACCATCCTGTCCCTGAATAAGTATGGAGACCTTTGGGAGGCAGAGACAATAGCCATCCCTTGGATACACCACAGTCAAGAGGTTGAGGTGCAGCACAGCAAGTACAGCGGCATTGTGACAGTGGAGAAGACCATAGTGAGGAGTGACGATACCGGGGCGGTACACATGTACATCTATTTTGCAGGAGGTGAGAAGGATGTCTGACATGATGAAGATGTTTGTGGAGCAGGAGCTTGGCAATCAGATAAAAGAGAATTATCCGCACATGCAGTACCCTCCCTGCCTGTATGCAAAGGTGGTAGCGGTCAAAAGGAAAGGGGAGGAGCTGTATGAGGCAACGCTCAAAATACTTGACAAAAACAAGCAGCCGGACAGCCGCTTCCCGGAAGTCCCGAAGGTGGCAACGGACATACCAGTCCTGAAGGATGAGACCGTGGCGGTAGTCCTCATGTATGGCGAGTGCAAGCCCTATATCATAGGGAGGTGCTTCTGATGCAGATAACAGGTGCGAATGACGTTGACATCATGCTTGATGAGGATGGTCAGCCTGTGTCAGACGGGAACGGGGACACATCCCTTGTATCAGATGATGAGTGTTGGCTGCAAGACATCAGGAATGAAGCGGTGACGGAAGAAGGCGAGCTCTTCTATGAGGACGAGGAGGGGGATGGAAGCTATGGGTGGAGCCTGCTTGACTTCATGCAGGGGGAATATGATGACTTCACACAGATGGAAATACAGCAGCGTATCCGTTCCAAGCTGTCCAAGAGGGACTATATTGATGCCGGGAGCATACAGACAACGGTGGACTTTGACGGTCACTTATACCATGTCAGGGTAGCCTTCCGGAAGAATGACAGCAGCAAGGAGTACAGCATTGACATTGAGAGCAATGGCGTGGAGGTGATTGTGGAATGATAGATGAGAGCATCATGGAAAAGATTATCCCTATCCCGGATGAGGATGAGGAGATGGAAAAGGTGCAGGGAGAGCTTGAGGACGAAGGCTTCCCCATAACGAACTTCAAAAAGGGCGGCATCTTCTACCACCTTTGCCGCATGTTAGTGACCATATACATAGAGCTGAAGGAGCTTGCCCGTGTCATAGTCAATAGCTGCTTCATCAAACATGCTGAAGGTGACTGGCTGAAGATTAAGGCAGCCGACTATTCAAAGCAGCAGAAGGAGGCAAAAGCGGCAAAGGGCTATGTGACCATATACAGGAATGAGTATAACAATGCCCTTCAGGTGACGAAGGGACATTGCTTCAAGACGGAGCCGGATGCCGGGGGCAAGGAGCTGAAGTTCTACTGCTGTGAGAACACGGTCATTGATGCCGGGGAGCCTGTAGGAAGGGTGCTTGTGGAGGCAGAGGCACCCGGAACCTATTACAACATAGCACCGGGAAGGATAACCATATCCATGATACACTGAGCTGGTATAATAAAGTTGTAACACCAAACAGGAAATAAATGATATATTCAAT
>OFGA01000166.1_pt1 | contig 61348 bp, 60 predicted proteins | sample 1521471 | NCBI WGS metagenome assembly OFGA01 (sample SAMEA3504086, study PRJEB24116) | mouse gut metagenome | biome: mouse gut; feature: mouse-associated habitat; material: faeces | place: Denmark | collected 2011 | reverse complement strand
TAAAGCTGAAAAATAAACACGCCGAAAAGGTGGCGCAGGAGAATTTAGACGCTGCGAAAGCACTGGCGGAGGAAATTGGCACAAAAGAAGTTACGGTTGCCATTAAAACCGGGGAAGGTGGCAAGACCTTCGGCTCCGTTTCCACCAAGGAAATTGCAGCGGCAGCAAAGGAACAGCTTGGCATGGAACTGGACAAGAAGAAAATGCTGCTCCCGGAAGGGGGGCTGAAAGCCCTTGGAGCCTATGAGGTGGGGCTGAAGCTCCATCCGCAGGTAACAGGTACCTTAAAGGTAAAAGTGACAGAAGCGTAACGGCGCACAGGAGGAAGGTATGGAAGAAGCTGTATTAAAACGGAATATGCCAAGCAGCAAGGAAGCGGAACAGTCCGTCGTCGGTTCCATGATTATGGACAGGGAGGCCGTGATTATGGCTTCGGAAATCCTTGTGCGGGAAGATTTCTACTATCAGGACTGCGGAGTCCTGTTTGAGTCCATGCTGGAACTTTATAATGAGGAAGAACCCATTGACGTGGTGACTTTGCAGAACCGGCTCCGGGAAAAAGACGTGCCGGAACAATTGAAGGACATCAGCTTTGTGGGTGAAATGGTAACATCCGTGCCTACTTCTGCCAACATTAAGCATTATGCCAATATTGTGAAAGAAAAGTCTATGCTCCGCAGGCTGATCCGTGTCAATGAGGACATCGCCAACCAATGTTACCTAGGCAGGGACAGCTTGGAGGATATTCTGGCGGATACAGAAAAAAAGATTTTTGATCTGCTCCAGAATAGGGGGCATACTGATTTTGTCCCGATTAAGCAAATTGTAATCAATGCGCTGGAAAAAATTGAACAGGCCTCCAAGACGAAAGGGAATGTGACTGGAATTGCCACAGGCTTTATGGACTTGGATTACCGGACTTCCGGCTTGCAGCCATCAGACCTTGTACTGGTGGCTGCAAGGCCTTCTATGGGGAAAACGGCCTTTGTGCTGAATATTGCCCAGTATGTGGCTTTCCACAGCGGCCTTTGTACAGCTATTTTCAGTTTGGAAATGTCCAAGGAACAGTTGGTAAACCGCCTGTTTTCCCTGGAATCCCGTGTTGACGCCCAGCTTTTGCGCTCCGGCAGCCTGGCGGATTCCGACTGGGAAAAGCTGATTGAAGGGGCAGGCACTATTGGGCGTTCCAACCTGATTATAGACGATACCCCCGGTATTTCCATTTCAGAGCTCCGTTCCAAGTGCAGGAAATATAAGCTGGAGCATGATTTAAAGCTGATTATTATTGACTACCTCCAGTTAATGTCCGGCTCCGGCCGTTCCAAATCGGATTCAAGGCAGCAGGAAATCTCAGATATTTCCCGTTCCTTAAAAGGCCTTGCACGGGAACTGAATGTCCCGGTGGTAGCCCTTTCCCAGCTTAGCCGGCAGGTGGAGCAGCGCCCGGATCACAGGCCCATGCTTTCGGACCTGCGCGAGTCGGGAGCCATTGAGCAGGATGCGGACGTGGTGATGTTTATCTACAGGGATGATTACTATAATAAAGATACAGAGAGAAAAGGAATTGCGGAAATCATTATCGCCAAGCAGAGAAACGGCCCTATTGGCACAATAGAGCTGGTATGGCTGCCAGATTATACAAAATTTGCAAACTTACAGAAATAAGGGGACAGGGCAGAAGGTGCCTTACTTTGAAACTACATATCAACTTACACTACAAAGGAGGACAAGCCAGGCAGGCATGTCCTTTTTTTACAATAAAAGTGATATTCGGAGAGACAAGAAAGGAGACGGATTATGAAGCAGGCGGAAAAGATTTACATGATTTCAGATGCAGCGAAGCAGGTGGAAGTGGAGGCACATGTGCTTCGGTACTGGGAGGAAGAGCTGGAGGTCCCGGCCAAAAGAAATGAAATGGGGCACCGGTATTATACGGAAGAGGATATCAGGAGATTTATACGGATCAAGGAATTAAAGGAGCAGGGACTGCAGCTTAAGGCAATACGCCATATGTTAAAAAACGGTGACCTGCAGACACCGGTGCTGCTCTTTGACAAGCCGGAGGGACAGCAGGGGGCGGAAATGGCCGGGCTGTCCCAGTCAGAGCTGGATATGGGGAAACGCCATGTGGTGATGGTAAAAAAGGGGGAATTTCTGCCAGTGGAAGAAAAGACAATGGCATTGCAGGAGGAAACCAGGGAACAGAAGAGCTACCGCCTCCAGCAGCTCCTGAAGGATATGATCGCGGAAGCAGTGCAGTGCAATACAGAGGAAATCTGCCAGGATATCAAGGAAACCCTTTTAAAGGAGCTGGATTACCAGTTCCGTCTCCGGGAGGAGAGGGAGGAGGCCAGGGAGGAAGAGCGGGCTGCCAGGCAGGAAGAACATTACCAGCAGATTGATGAGCTTATCCGGTCCTATGCAAGGCGGGGGAAGAGAGGGAAGCGGGTACGCAAGGATGCTGCCGCCCGGCGGGAGAATGCCCAAAAGGAAGCGTTGCAAAAGAAGGAAAACAGGATGAGAAAGGAAGCGGAAAAGGAAACGGAGGAAGAGGAAGCAAGAATAGAAGAAACTGGGATTGGGATAGAAGAACCGGAGATGGAAGAAACTATTGAACAGGTAAATGAAGAAATAAACGAAGCAGCAGATGAAGAAATGGTAAAAGAAAACCTGGCAGGGAAAGAAACAGCAAAAGAGGATGGGCCAAAGGAAGAAGAAAACCAGGAGGAGATGGCTGGGGAAGCGGAAGAACAGGAAGAAAACGGGAAGGAAAAGGCTAAAAGCAAAGGATTTTTCCCAAGGCTTTTCTTAGGAAAAAAGCGTTCAGTCCTATGACTGAACGCTTTTTAAGGTTGTGCGTTTATTCTTCTGAAATCGCGCCTACAGGGCATCCGCCAGCACAGGAGCCGCAGCTAATGCAGGTATCGGGATTGATTTCAAACTTTCCGTCTCCCTCGCTGATAGCGCCTACGGGACACTGCCCTGCACAAGCGCCACAAGAAATACAAGCGTCACTGATTACATATGCCATGATAAATTCCTCCTTAAAATATGTTTAAGTATTTTGATATTTTATTATCAATCTCTTAGTACATTCTAATATAAAATCTCCGGGAATACAAGTAAAATATCCTTAAATTACTGTGAAATTTAATGTTTTGCCTGTTCTTCCCGGCGCTGCCGGATCCCGTTTAAGATCACAGCCTTTTTCTCCACCACTTTATTCTTATCCATAGCAGGGACGCCTGCAAGCTTGTAGGGGATAGCCAGCTTTTCGTATTTGGATTCGCCCATGGTGTGGTAAGGAAGCACGTCCAGGGCCTTTAGGTTGCTGAACTGGCCGATAAAATAACCGAGCTTAAATAAATCATCTTCCTGGTCTGTGATGCCGGGAACAATCACGTGGCGTATCCACATATCCACATGCCTTTTGTTCAGGTAGGAGGCAAATGCCAGGATCCCATCATTAGGCTGGCCGGTAAGCTCTTTGTGCTTTTCAGGGTCTATGTGCTTGATATCCAGCATTACCAGGTCAGTGAGCGCCATCAGCTTATCCAGCTTTTCGATGAAAGGCCCATTGTCGGGTTTAAAAGCGATGCCGGAGGAATCAATACAGGTATGCACATTGTTTTCCTTTGCAATGGTGAACAGGCTAATAAGGAAATCCACCTGCATCAGGGGTTCTCCCCCGGTGACAGTGATCCCGCCGTTTTTGTAAAAATCTTTATTTCTTTTATATTGCTCAAATATTTCCTCTGGCTCCATCATGGTACCGCCGGTCATTGCCCAGGTATCAGGATTGTGGCAGTAAGCGCAGCGCATGGGGCAGCCCTGGACAAAGACCACAAACCGCGTTCCGGGCCCGTCTACAGTGCCGAAACTCTCCAGTGAATGAATTCTACCTTGCATAATAGATTCTCCCTTCTTACTTTCCATATCATATGGGTGTTTACTACAGTATAGCAGATTGGGGGAAAAATTCCAATCTGTTGGGGAGAAATTCCGGGAAAGCAGCAGGGAGTGCCAGGGGAATCCGTTAATGGCAGGGCGGTAATGCCCGGGATAATTGCCCTGATTGGCAAATTCGTAGAAGAATTTATGATAAATATATAATATTTAATGATAAACATTAAATTATTATTGACAAACGTATATCGTTATATTATCATGAAAGTGTAACAGGAAAGAGAGGTATATGCCGGGCTGGAGTCATTGCACAGAATAAGCCTTTGCAGCCCCAGACAGCCCCAAGGAGCCGCTGTTCTGGAGGCAGGGCAGATAGCCTATGGTCAGGCTCCGGGGAAGAGAGGGAAAAATGAGTGAGGGAAATTTAAAGGTGCAGAAAATTCAAAAGAGCAGCAGGATTGCCCTGAAAGCAGCCAGGGCGGTTAAGGTGATATTGATTGTGGCGGCAGTCCTTGCGCTGTCCACGGGAGCTATGATGATTGCCTTTCAGGATCCCATTAACAGGGAGGTGGAGAAGGCAGTGTCAAGGGGGGACTTCACCCGGGAGGAGATTATGCCCAGGTTAGAGGACAGTGCAGGCTTTGAAATGCATTTGGTAGCCCATTTAACAAGGGACGGGTACTTTTCCGAGGTTTTAGGGACTTATCTGTTTACCATTGGGATTATGCTGGGCCTCTTTGCGGTGGTCATGCATTTTATAGGCAAGGTGTTCCAGGAAATCCAGGTAAGCTATTCCCCATTTCAGCCGGGGATAGTAAAAAGCGTGAAAGTAGCTTTTATAATGATTACCTTATTTTCGCTGGAAAGTAACCTGTTAATAGGAATTACAGTTGGGTTCTCCCTGTGGAGCGTAGTGAATATTTTTGAGTACGGATGCGAGCTGCAAAAGCAGTCGGATGAAACGCTGTAGAAAGAGGGTGGGTGTCTTGGCGATTATATTAAGATTAGACCGTATGATGGCGGACAGGAAAATTTCCTTAAATGAGCTGGCGGAAAGGGTGGGGATTGCCAATGTGAATCTTTCCAATATTAAGACAGGCAAGGTCAGCGCTATCCGGTTTTCCACATTAAATGCGATCTGTGACGTGCTGGACTGCCAGCCGGGAGATTTGCTGGAATTTCAGAGAGACGGTAAAGGGGACGGGAACCAAGAGGGGTGAGAAGTAAGGCTTCACGTTAAAACCTCCGGCTGTAAATAATGCCGGAGGTTTTAATATTGTGCCTAATAAGCAACTTGCAATGCTTTATTAGCGATTTAGATGTTGATCCATGGAATGCGCTGGTGCTTATACAGACTCATGGAATGTACGGGAAATAACGTCAGCCTGCTGTTCGGGTGTTAATTTAATGAAGTTAACAGCATATCCGGAAACACGGATTGTAAGCTGAGGGTAATTCTCAGGATGCTTCTGTGCGTCTAATAACATATCTCTGTTTAACACGTTTACATTGAGATGATGTCCGCCTTTGGTTGCATAGCCATCTAATAATGATACTAAGTTATCTACCTGTGCTGTGTTTGACATGGTAATTTTACCTCCTTCTATTAATGGAAATCATCCAGCCCATCTTCCAGGGTAGGTACGCTGCATGCCAGGGGAGTCCTGGAGCAATCCGTACATCCCATGGTCTGGACATTTTTAGAGTCCTCTTTGGTTTCGTCGTAGTCCACATTTACGTGCCCTACACCCATTGCCATACCGGAATCCAGCATATGAACAAGGTCATCAATCATTTTTTTGTCATCCATTGCTTTGTACCTCCTGAAAGTGGAATGTTTTTTTATTCTTATTTGTTCAGGTCAACTTCAATGTCGCCTGCAAATACCTGGTCTTCTTTTCCAAGGGCTCCGGGAATGATGGTGAAGGTATTGGAGATACCATCCTGTGCATCATTGAAAGGAAGCTTGGATACAGAAGATAAGGAAGCTACTGCACCGTGGGTGTCACGTCCGTGCATAGGGTTAGCGCCAGGTGCGAAAGGCTGTCCTTTCTTACGTCCGTCAGGTGTGTTGCCTGTTGCCTTACCATAGGTAACATTGGATGTAATGGTAAGGATGGAGGTTGTAGGAACACCGTTCCTGTAAGTATGGTGTCTTCTGATTGCTGTCATAAATTTGTGTACAACGTCCTGGGCAATGGTGTCAACACGGTCGTCGTCGTTACCATATTTAGGGAAGTCCCCTGTTGTCTTGAAGTCTACGATGATGCCGTCTTCGTCCCTGATAACCTCTACCTTTGCATGCTTGATAGCGGATAAGGAGTCAGCAACGATGGAAAGGCCGGCAACACCGGTTGCAAAGTAACGCTTAACATCCCTGTCATGGAGAGCCATCTCAGCTCTTTCATAGCAGTATTTGTCATGCATATAATGGATGATGTTCAGGGTGTTTACATAAACATCTGCCTGCCATTCCATCATATCAATGAATTTGCTGTATACATCATCATAATCAAGGACATCCCCTGTAACAGGACGGTATTTAGGGCCAACCTGTTTCTTGGTAACTTCGTCAACACCGCCGTTTAATGCGTAAAGGAGGCATTTTGCAAGGTTAGCCCTTGCGCCGAAGAACTGCATTTCCTTACCGATAACCATGGAAGAAACGCAGCATGCGATACCGTAGTCGTCGCCGTGGGTCACTCTCATAAGGTCGTCGTTTTCGTACTGGATAGAGGAGGTCTGGATGGACATCTTCGCACAGTATTTCTTCCAGTTTTCAGGAAGCCTTGTGGACCAAAGGACTGTTAAGTTGGGTTCCGGGCTGGGCCCTAAGTTGGTAAGGGTATGGAGATAACGGAAGCTCATCTTTGTTACCAGAGGACGCCCGTCTACGCCTACACCGCCCAGGGATTCTGTTACCCATACCGGGTCACCTGCAAAAATCTGGTTGTATTCAGGGGTACGTGCGAATTTCACGCAACGCAGCTTCATAATGAAGTGGTCAACAAATTCCTGGATTTCCTGCTCGGTAAAGGTACCGTTGGCAAGGTCTCTTTCTGCGTAGCAGTCAAGGAAAGTAGAGGTACGTCCAAGGGACATAGCCGCGCCGTTCTGCTCCTTCACTGAACATAAATATCCAAAGTAAGTAGCCTGGATTGCTTCTTTTACGTTAGTAGCAGGCCTGGAAATATCACAGCCGTAGGAAGCAGCCATCTGCTTCATCTGCTTTAAAGCAACCATCTGCTCGGAAAGCTCTTCCCGCAGGCGGATAACATCGTCTGTCATAACACGCCCTGTAGAGTCTTTCTGTGCCATCTTATCTTCAATCAGCCTGTCGATACCATACAGTGCCACACGCCTGTAGTCGCCGATGATACGGCCGCGCCCGTAAGCGTCCGGAAGGCCTGTGATGATATGGGCGGAACGGCATGCCCTCATTTCTGCATTATAAGCGTCAAAGCAGCCTGCGTTGTGGGTTTTTCTGTGTGTTGAGAAGAACTCACTGATCTCAGGGTCTACTTCATAACCATTGTCTGCACATGCCTTTTCAGCCATTCTGATACCGCCGTAAGGCTGCAGGGAACGTTTGAAAGGCTTATCTGTCTGGAAACCAACGATGGTCTCTTTGGATTTGTCCAAATACCCAGGGCCATGAGACGTAATTGTGGATACAACCTTGGTATCCATGTCAAGAACGCCGCCTGCTTCACGTTCCTGTTTCTGCAATTCAAGTACCATCTGCCATAAGTCTTTTGTGTTTTGTGTAGCTTCTGCCAAGAAGGACTCGTCACCCTCGTAAAGGTGATAGTTTCTCTGAATGAAGTCACGTACATTAACCTCATTTTCCCACTTGCCGCCTACAAAATCTTTCCATTCTGATCTCATTTTGCGTAAGCCTCCTACTAAAAATATTGATTGTGTATTTGTCCATAAAAGTGATACTTTTACCGTACTTTCATTATATGGTACAAAGTCATTTCCAGTCAAGGCAAAGAGTGTACTTTTTTATAAACAAAGTATGGATTTTACGGAAATTTTATATTTTTTTTGTAAAAAGTGCAGAAAAGATAAATTCTTCCGGAAGTTATCGGCGCCTGGCAGGTAAATTTGCCAAAAAAGGGGATTTTTGTGGAAGGGACAGGTTTAGTCTTGCCATTAACTGGGCAAAGTATTATACTGAAAAAGCCGCAGGTTTTCATAATGCCAAGTGCCGCGGCGGAAACGTGGATGATAAGGAGGTATTGAGGATGGCGCAGATCAGTAAGGATATGACAATTGGTGAAATTTTAAGGGCGAACCCGGATGTTGCCCCGGTTCTTATGGAGGCAGGGATGCATTGCCTTGGCTGTCCCTCCGCACAGGCAGAGAGCCTGGAAGAGGCGGCCATGGTCCATGGGATGGATATTGATGATTTGATGGCGAAGATTGGGGCGTTATAAGCCTGGCCGCCGCCGCAGGGAATTTAATAAAACGCAGGCCTGCCTTTTGGGGCGGGCCTGCGTTATTTTGTGCATATGGATACCTGGAAGGAATATGCCGGCCGGCGCTGGCGGGTGCCTGGCACCGGGAGGGGCTTTCCCCTGCCGGATTTCCTTCACAGGGCTAATACCTGCAGCCTGTAGCGGGCCGGTTTATTTTTTCAGGAATCCCTTTAGGGAATCCACCAGGTCGGAAGTCTTCTCCACTGCAAGTTTTGCTTTTACGCCCTGGATCACCTGGTCGATGGCTTCCTCAGGAAGGTCGATGCCAAGTACGCTTTCTAAGGCTTTCACCGGGTCGGTTTTAAACTGCTCCTGGAGGGCTTTGTCTTTCGTGATTTTTTCTACTGCCTGTGTGATTTGTTCTTTCAGGTCCATTTTTCTGTTACTCCTTTTTATTTATTTTTCCTCATCTGCTTGATTGCCATCAGGCATGCCAGCAGGAGAAGGATACCGATAGGGAGGGGAAGCCAGGGGTTTTGGGCAAAGCCCGCCACCACATAAGTAATAAAGGAAACCCCGGCGGCAACCAGTGCGTAGGGAAGCTGGGTGGCCACATGGTTTACATGGTTGCATTGGGCACCGGCGCTTGCCATAATGGTAGTGTCTGAAATTGGCGAGCAGTGGTCCCCGCACACAGCCCCTGCCATGCAGGCGGAGATGGAAATGACCATCAACTGTGGATTGGAGCTGGCAAAAACTGCCACAACAATAGGGATCAGAATGCCGAAGGTACCCCAGGAGGTCCCGGTGGAGAATGCCAGGAAGCATCCCACAAGGAAAATGATCGCAGGCAGGAAGTTCACCAGCTTCCCTGCGCTCTGTTCCATGGCTGTGGCAACGAATTCTGCGGCCCCCAGGCTGTCTGTCATTGCCTTTAAGGTCCAGGCAAAGGTCAGGATCAAAATAGCGGGTACCATGGCTTTAAAACCGGAGGGCAGGCAGTCCATGCACTGGCTGAAGGAGAGAACCCTCCTTGCCAGGTAAATAAGGATGGTGGTGATCATAGCCAAAATGCTGCCCAGGGCAAGCCCCACGGAGGCGTCGGAGTTAGAGAAAGCGGAGATGAAATTCTCCCCGTCAAAAAAGCCCCCGGTGTAGACCATCCCAATGACACAGAAAAAGATCAAGACTACAATAGGGATGATCAGGTCGGCCACCCGTCCCCTGGTGTTTAAGGGGGCTTCCTCCTCCTGGCCGGAAACGTTGCCGCCGGAGGTAAACAGGTCACCCCTTAAAGCGTTGGCTTCATGGGCGGCCATGGAACCGAAATCAATGTTCAGCAGAATGATGGCGGCCATCATTACCAGTGTCAGCAGGGCATAATAGTTGTAAGGGATTGCCCTGATAAAGATGGAAAAACCGTCCTCCCCCTCCACAAAGCCGGACACGGCGGCAGCCCAGGAGGAAATGGGGGCGATAATGCATACCGGGGCGGCGGTGGCATCGATCAGGTATGCCAGCTTTGCCCGGGAAACCTTATGCTGGTCTGTTACCGGCCTCATAACGCTGCCCACAGTTAGGCAGTTAAAATAATCATCAATGAAGATCAGCACACCCAAAGCCACAGTGGCAAGCTGTGCGCCTGCCCTGGTCTTGATTTTTTCCCTGGCGAATTTCCCGAAGGCGGCGGATCCCCCTGCACGGTTCATCAGGCTTACCATGGCACCCAGGATCACAAGGAATATCAGGATACCTACATTATAGCTGTCGGAAAGCACCGACACAAATCCGTCATTGAAGATGTGGAGGACGGCGCCTTCAAGGGAAAAACCGGAAAAAAATAAACCGCCCACCAGAATTCCCACAAACAGGGAGCTGAAAACTTCTTTGGTGGCCAGGGCAAGCACAATAGCCACCACAGGAGGGAGCAGCGCCCAGAAGGTGGCGTACATGGATGGCGCAGAACCACCCCCATCGGCGGCAAGGGCCATAACCGGCGCAACCAGGCAGCACAGCGAAAGGACGCACCCGCCTGCTGTGAGCCCGCCTTTAAATTTTTTCATATTTCGGACCCCTTTCATAATTTGGTAAAAACGTATTTACGGTAATCAATTCATTTTAGCATTAAAACCTGCAAAAAACCAACTTTTTTTGACAGGAATCCCATAGACGGCAAGTTGTGCAAGCGATAAATCCTCTGGTTAGCAAATTGTGCGGCCAGGGGGACGGGCTTTTGGGGAATTGGCCGCAAAAAACCGCCTCCAGGCGATGCCCAAGGCGGTATGCGTTTTGTATGGGACCTGTAAAGGGCGTCCGGCACGTATTACCGGAGGGCACACGGAAAAAGCTGCCCCTTATCAGATACAGGATAAGGATTGCAGGGCCGTGTTCCTTACAATGGGTTCAAAGTGCTCTTCCAGATAGGCTTCCGAAGCGGGTACGGACTTGATGCATGAGCCGTATTCTGAGAGAACGTTGCATATTTTATTAAATTCAACAGGCGTATGGGCGCTTTTGGAAAGTGCCAGGAGGTAGGAGCCGTCCTTTTGCTTATACAGGGAATTGACGCCGCTGTAGAAGTTAGAGAGCACATGGGCGGAACCGATCACCTCCCGCAGGCTTGCAAAATAATAAATCCTGGTAAGCTCTGCGGATACTGCATCCTGGAGCTTTTTCTGGAGGGCGTTCTTGAAGGACTGGCGGGCATCCCCGCTGCCTGCATCCTCATTGGCGCTGCCTTCTGCGGAAGCTGTCCCTGCCCTGCTGTTTTGGATTTTTTTGAACAGGTCGAGTACCTCGTCCGCGCCCTCTGCCAGGGTATCAAGCACGTCGTCTAAAGCGTTGTCTTCCTCGTGGACAGATGGCGCAAATTTGGAAAAGCGGGTATCTAACTCGTCGGGATCCTCCACCTTGGTAATAATCAGGACGATACACTCGGAATTCAGAGGGATCGCTTCTATCATTAAAGGAATGTCTTCCGCCTCAAATCCAAATTCAAAAGATGCCTGCTGCATCATGTCACGGAATAAATCTTTAGCTTTTTCGGTACCGTAAGCAAGTTCGCTGAGCTTGAGCTCTCTGTCCGCCAAGTCTTCTCTGGTAAGGGTACAGCGAATCTGGTGGTCGTTAACTTTTTCGATTTTCATAATTATCACATCCTTACTATTAAGATACTGTTATCTTGCCGTTTGGTGACACATACAATCACTTAAAAGTATATTATACTTTGTGCGAAATTAAGTCAATAGGGCAGAAAAACAGTTTAAAAAAATTTTATAAAATGGGTGTATATTGCTGATTTCTAATGTATTTGTGAAAAATAAATAAAATATTAAAAAAACTACTTGCAAAAATTGGCAATAAACACTATAATCAGTCTCGTAAGGTGCTTCCGGATAAATTTCTGTATCAGAAGGAGGCATGAAACAGGCGTTTTATTTACACGAATCTAAGTAAATTAAATCATGGGAGCCAGCCCTGCCATTGGGTTTTTAGGCAAGCGGCGGTTCCATCTATTCCCTTCAGGCCGCAGGCCATTTGGTTATTCTTTATTTTATTCCATTTTTAAATTTAGGGAAGGGAAGTCTTACAGGCTTTGTGCTTGTCGCGAATATTTCTATGGATTTTCATCTGTTATAATTCACCCCAATTGGAAATTCGCAGCGGTAATTTTTTAGATACGTATCCGGCATCTTATCTGTTTCTATTATCGTCATTAAAATAAAAACTATAATCAGTTTTGGGATTAATTTATCTTTGTGGCACGACATATCACGTGGGCCTTTTGGAAATTGCCAGGAAATGCATCCCAGGACAGATGGGAGAAATTATGGCTTCGAATTGTGAAATGGAAACCTCTTTGCTGAAGCTGCGGCTTGAAAAGCTAGAAAGCGAAGGGATTAAACTGTACTTAAACGGCGCCCCGTCCACTACGGACTATATTGTAAACAGTTGTGTGAATGAAGATACAGTTTACATGCCAGACTATGTAACGGATGAAAAGGGCAAAGTGAAAGAAATCAGGTATGACAGGATCGTCTTTTGGTGACTGGCGCCTAGATTTTTCCGCACACCGGGGGCCGGAGGGAACATGCGGCATAAAAACCCCTTATAACGATAAAAATGTAACAGGATTTTTCCGGTGCCCGGAAGGTGCGGATAAATTGTAATAAAAAGTCAAAATTGGTAATGACGGTATGGGAATAGTCTGCTATAATATAGGGCGATTGGAGGATGCAGGATGAAAAAAAAGATAATACCCGTGCTGGTGGCAGTCGTCCTTATTATAGTGATTGCGGGCGTGAGCTTAGGCGCGATGTTTTTGGAGAAGTATTCTTATACGAAAGAACGCGCTGACTTGTCTGCCTATTTCCATATGGCAGGGGAGCAGGATGTGGCCATTGTGCTGCAGGATGAGCTGATAGGGGAACGTGCCAGGATTTTTGACGGCGTGTATTATTTAGATTTGGATACGGTCCATAAGTATTTTAACAGCCGTTTTTATGAAGACCAGGGGGAGGGGCTTTTGCTCTATACGCTGCCAGACCATATAGCCCGTACCGTGATTGGCAGCAATGTGGTAACCGGGAAAGAGGGGGAGATGGCCTATGAATATGTTCCTGCCCGGTATGAAGGGGAAACACTGTATATTGCAATAGATTATGTAAAGCAGTACGCCAATTTTTCCTATGAGGGCTTTGGGGAGCCTTTCCGGCTGCAGATTTACAACCAGTGGCCGGAGCGGAAGGTGGCAGAGGTAAAGAAGGATACCGCCGTAAGGGTCCTGGGCGGGGTAAAAAGCGAAATCCTTAAAGACCTTCCCGCAGGGGAGAAGGTAATCCTTTTAGAAGAGATGGAAACCTGGAGCAAGGTAAAGACAGGGGATGCCATTATCGGCTATGTGGAGAACAAAAAGCTTGGGGAGGCAAGGCAGGAGCTTCCCATACCCGTTACGGACTATGAAGAACCGGTATATACCAGCCAGGCCAGGGATTATAAGATCAATCTGGGGTGGCATGTGGTGTCCGGGATAGGGGGGAATGATACCTTTGAGGCAATGACGGAAAATGCCAAAGGGCTGAATGTAATCTCACCTACCTGGTTTAAGGTCAGTGACAGCGAAGGCAATTTTACCAGCTTTGCCAGCCGGGATTATGTGGATAAGGCCCACGGGAAGGGGCTGGAGGTATGGGGCCTTGTGGAAAACATTGAGTATAAGGACAGCATTGACATGTATGCGCTGCTTTCCTCCACAACCAAAAGGGCAAAGCTCATAGAGGGGCTGGTGGGCGAAGCGCTTACCTATGGGCTTGACGGGATCAATGTGGACTTTGAACAGATAAGCGCGGACTGCGGGGAGCACTATATAGAGTTTATCCGGGAACTGTCCATTCCCTGCAGGGCCAACGGCATTGTCCTTTCGGTGGATAATTATGTGCCTACAGAGTATACGGCACACTATGACAGGGCGGAACAGGGCATAGTGGCAGATTATGTGATTGTTATGGGATACGATGAGCATTATGCAGGGAGCCCGGAGGCCGGAAGCGTTGCGTCCATTGATTTCGTGGAGGATGGAATTGCGAAAACAGTGGAACAGGTTCCCCCGGAAAAGGTCATTAACGCGATTCCCTTTTACACCAGAATATGGGAGACAAGCAATGGCCAGATCAGCAGCCAGGCAGTAGGGATGGAGGCGGCGCAGGAGTATGTAAACGCCCACAGCATTTCTGTAGAGTGGGACGAGGCAGCCTGCCAGAATTATGGGGAATATACAGAGGGCGGCAGCCTGTTCCAGGTCTGGCTGGAGGATGTGGAATCTATCCGTGTGAAGCTGAATGTAATGGATAATTATCAGATTGCGGGAGTGGCAAGCTGGCGCCTTGGCTTTGAGAAACCGGAAATCTGGGACGAGATAGGCGCATATTTAAGCAGATAGGCAGGATTTGCCATTGATTGAGATAAGCTGTGGGGTATACCCACAGCTTATTTTTCATACATTGAAAGGAGGAAAATGATAGTCGAGGCATGGCGTGACAGAAAAGCAAAACAGGATTTTAAAGCTGGTGATGGTGGGGATACTTTTATTTTCCATGTTTGTGGTGGCAAGGGAGGGAGCTGTTTATGTGAGCGGTGTGCAGGTGGAGAACCGGAAGGAAATCTGCATTGTAATAGATGCAGGGCATGGGGGAGCGGATCCAGGGAAGGTGGGCGTCAATGACCAGCTTGAAAAGGATATCAATCTGCTGGTTGCCCAGAAGCTGAAACAGTTCCTGCAGGCGGAAGGGATCCGTGTGGTGATGACCAGGGAGGGGGATGCCGGTCTGTACGAGGAAAGCGCTTCTAATAAAAAGGTACAGGATATGAAAAAGCGCCTGGAGATCATAGAGGCCGCCGACCCGCTCCTGGTGGTGAGCATCCATCAGAACAGCTACCATGAGGAGTATGTAAATGGGGCGCAGGTATTTTATTACACCACCAGTGAAAAAAGTAAGCTGCTGGCAGAGACCCTGCAGGAACAGCTCCGGAGCCTTGACCCGGATAATAAAAGGGAGGCAAAGGGGAATGACAGCTATTTTCTTTTGAAAAAGACGTCGAAGCCTATTGTGATCGTGGAATGCGGCTTCCTCTCAAACCGGGAAGAAGCGGCAAAGCTTTCCAGCCAGGTTTACCAGGAACAGCTTGCATGGAATATCCATATGGGAATTATGAAATACCTTAGCGGCCATCCATAGATTTTGTTTGGGCTGCAGGCGGTTGTCCTATGGTGGGGCGGCTGCCTGTTCTTTTTGGTGGGGGGCGGTTTTCCTGGTGGCAGAAGGAAAGGGGAAACATGACATACATTTGTCCCCTTTTTCGTGGTATACTGGTTTTAACGTGAAGGGTGAATGGTTATTTATCACGAATAAAACCGGAGAGGAGATAGTGGATGAAGCTTGATCGGATGCTGGGAATTTTATCTATCCTGTTGCAGCAGGAAAAGGTGACAGCTCCCTGGCTGGCAGAGAAGTTTGAGGTTTCCCGCCGCACCATCAACCGGGATATTGAGGCGCTGTGCAGGGCGGGGATCCCGCTGGTGACGGAACCGGGGGCGAACGGCGGGGTTTCCATTATGGAGGGGTACAAAATTGACCGGGCGCTGCTAAGCAGGTCAGATATGCAGGCAATCCTGGCAGGGCTCCGCAGCCTGGACAGCGTCAGCGGCACAAAACGCTACGCCCAGCTCATGGAAAAGCTTTCCGCCGGGGCCTCTAACCTGCTTGCCGGGGACGGGCATATTTTCATTAATCTTTCCTCCTGGTACAAAGCCTCCCTTTCCCCGAAAATGGAACTGCTCCACGGGGCGGTCCTGGCAGGGCGCAAGGTATCCTTCACCTATTTTGCGCCCAAGGGGACGTCCCAAAGGACTGTGGAGCCTTATGCCCTGATTTTCCAGTGGGCAAGCTGGTATCTGTGGGGGTGGTGTGAAATAAGGGAAGACTTCCGGCTTTTCAAGCTCATGCGGATGACGGGGCTGGAGATGGGAGAAGCTTTTGAGAAACGGGCGGTCCCCCTGCCGGATCTTTCCCCGGAGCGGGTGTTTCCCGGCGGGTATCAGGTAAAGGCGGTCATCCAGCCCCAATATCAGTGGCGGCTGGTGGAGGAATATGGCCCCGAGAGCTTTACCGTCCAGCCTGACGGGACGCTGCTCTTTTCCTTTGGGTTTACGGATAAAAACAGCATTGTAGGATGGATTGCTTCTTTTGGGGAGGGAGCGGAGCTTTTGGAGCCTGCGGCATTCCGGAAAGACGTGCTTGCCTTTGCTGAGGGGATCCGGAAAAAATATCTGGAACCATGACAGACAGATGTCGTGGTTGCTTTGATACAATAGTGCCATCAACAGAAAGGATGGACGAAAGATGGAATATGAAATCGTAACATTGGAGGAAAAAACAGTGGCGGGTATCGCGGCACGGACAAATAATGCTGCGCCTGATATGGGGAGTGTGATCGGGAGCCTGTGGGGCTGCCCAGGGTTTTGGCTGTGATTTTGAGGAATACCAGGATGGCAGTATGGAGAACAGTGAGATTCATATTTATGTGGGACTGAAGGAGGAAAAGACAGGGATGGTGGAATCAAGGTGTGGCATTTTGTGCGGGGAGTGTGAATATCGCGGGCAGATGAACTGTGGGGGCTGTGTACATATTGAAAAACCCTTCTGGGGCGAGAGCTGCCCGGTGAAATCCTGCTGTGAGGAAAAGGGGCTGGCCCATTGCGGGGAGTGTGAAAGCTTTCCCTGTGGCCTGCTGAATCAGTTTGCTTATGATGAAAAGCAGGGGGATAATGGAAAAAGGATCGTCCAGTGCAGAAAGTGGAGGGAAGCATAAAGGGTGGCGTTTGATTACAAAAAGGAATACAAAGAATTTTATATGCCAAAGAAGAAACCGGGGCTGGTAACTGTGCCGTCTATGAATTTCGTTGCGGTGCGGGGCAGGGGGGACCCTAATGAGGAAGGCGGGGAGTACAAGCTGTCTATCGGGCTCCTTTACGGGATTGCCTTTACCATTAAAATGAGTAAACTTGGGGATCATCGGATGGAGGGATATTTTGATTATGTGGTTCCGCCCCTGGAAGGATTGTGGTGGCAGGAGGGTGTAAAAGGGGTCGATTACACAAGAAAGGAAGACTTTCAGTGGATCTCCATGATCCGGCTGCCGGAGTTTGTGACAAAGGAGGAATTCCATTGGGCGGTAACAGAGGCGGCGGCAAAAAAGAAAGCTGATTTTTCAAAGGCGGAGTTTTTCACTTATGAGGAAGGGCTGTGTGTGCAGTGTATGCACATAGGCTCCTATGACGATGAACCTGCCACCATAGAAGCAATGGAAGGATTTGCCAGAAAGATGGGGTATGCGCCGGATATGGAAGGCGCCCGTTATCACCATGAGATCTACCTTAGCGATGTGCGTAAATGCAGGGCGGAGAATTTGAAGACCGTTATACGCCATCCGGTGGCGGCAGTGGGGGAGCTGGCTGCAGGAAAGCAACTTTAAGAAATAATGAGAACAAAAAACTCACTTTAACAGGGTATAATAATTCCCTGATAAAGTGAGTTTATTTTTTTCTTGGTGGAATTGTTCATATTTTGGTGTCATCCATATGTTCAATTAAAAGAGAATAGGTTGAAATAAACTGGGTATGAAGAAAGGTATGTGTAAAGGGCAGGATAATGGCATCTAAATTGCTTTCAGAAAACAGATTTATGTGAGAAAAAATAAGGAAACAGCGGATGGCGGCTCCGTCGCAAAAGGTATACTTTTTGCAAAAATATTTTTGCAGTAAAAATTACATAAAAAATAGGATTAATTTTCTTGAAAAGTTGACGATAATATATTAAAATAAAGGTGGCTTCCGTGGCAGAACGCCTTTTGCAAAAAGTATACCTTGTGCAAATGGTATAATAAGCGCGTTTCGCAGGCAGGCTCATGGAAGTGGAAGGATGCAGGGATGCCGTCAGGGACAGTATGCAAAACAATACATCAATATAATAAAGAACCGATTGCTAAGGACGACATGAAAAAGCTATTGGAGATTGCTGGCGATTATGCAAAGGTGAAGGAGTATGTTTATGGCCGTTATAGCGGGATAGGCAGCCTGTCTAAAATTTATCCCGGGTATACGGTACAGAATGAAATGATAGCGACTGGGCTGAGAGAGGAATTGGGGCTTCCTTTTGTATACTTTAACCTTGCTGTTTTTGATGCCTTGGGGGACATTAAGGCACAGTGGACAAGGACTAGGGAGGCAGTGGCCCAAAAGGTGGGCAGCAATGGGCAGTTCTCTGATGAGGAAAAGCATTACTTAAGATACTTGCTAAAAGTTAATAATGCCTTTGGGGCAGTGCTGAACTGCCAGCCTGTTAATTTGAAAGCGGGGATACAGAAGAAATATGGGCAGCTTTCAGGCAGCGTGGATGTGAAGAAGCTGGATAATTACCTGCGGCGGCAGGTCAGGCGTTTGCATGTAAGGATGCATGTTAATAGGGCGGAGGGGTTTTCCCTTACAGAGAGGGCATACCGTTATGGTGACCATGGAATCTATATTACCATGAAGGAAAAAAGGAAACGTATTTATGTGCCTCTTACGGATAATAACCAGTACAGCAGGCAGATTTATATCAAGCTTTTTCCAGAGTCAGGCAAGATGGAAATAAAGATCCCAGTCAATGTGAAAATCCAAAAACACACAGACTATACCAGGCAGGTGGGGCTGGCAGTGGGAATGTACGTGATGCTTACTACAGATGAAGGGAATGTTTATGGAGAAAAGCTGGGGGAATACCAGATTGCCTTGGCAGACTGGGTACGGGAACAGGCCATAAAGCACACACAAGACCAGGGACATGCTCTTGGCAGAAAAAAGTACATGGCCAAAAAGCACCGAATGACAGAACAGCTTCACAGTTATATCAATATGGAGTTAAATAGATTCCTGAAAACCGAAAAACCGCAAACCGTTTATATACCAAAGCTGCCCCGGCCCCGGAAGCATGGTGGAAGCAAGGAAATCAATAATTCTGTTGCCTTGTGGCAGAGAGGATATATCAGGGGCAGGCTGCATCAGAAATGCAGGGAACAGTCAGTGGTGTTTGTGGAGGTATTTGGAAAGGGCATTAGCGCCGAATGCTATAGATGCGGAGGGAATGGGGAGAAAAAAGAAGGGATTTTTGTATGTGGCTCCTGTGGATATGAGACAGAGGAAAAGCGTAATGCCGCCCAGAATGCAAAAAAGCGCGGCATGGAGGGGGATGGCCGGGGAGCCTGATGCCGGAAGGGTGTTTCTTCCTGGAAAAGGCCTATTGGAGATAAGAAAGATCAGAAAAATTGATGCCTGGATAAATAAAGGTATAGCGCCTTTATTTCACCGGAAAAGGAATATGTTATGGAACGGGCGGAAATTTATGATATAAAAATTATTTACGGCATTAGAAGGCAGGCGGTTATCATGGGCCTGCGTATTGGGTATGCCAGGATTCCGGGAACATGGGTTATCATGTGCAGGCAGGCTAATGTGTTATTGGCTGTAATGCAAGCATGAGATTTGGGCTGGTGACGTACCGGGAAGCGAAGCGGGATATCCCGCATCATCGGAAGATGACCAATGTGCCTTATTTTAATAGATGTGTCTGTAGGGTTAGAGGGCAAAAACTAAGGTGAAAACGGTTTGGTTTGGAAAGATAGGGGATAGTCTATGGTAACAGCGTTGATTTTTGCAGGCGGGGCTGGAAGGAGAATGAGCAGCCGTTCAAAACCAAAGCAGTTTTTGGAAATGCATGGGAAACCTATCATTATTTATACATTAGAACATTTTGAATATCATGATAATATTGGCAGTATTATAATTGTCTGCCTTACTGAATGGATAAAAGAGCTGGAAGGGCTGCTTAAGCGGTATGGTATAACGAAAGTCCATAAGATTGTTCCTGGGGGAGAGACCGGGCACGATTCTATTTATAATGGGCTTGTTGCGATGAAGGGGATGGCTCAGGAGGAGGACATTGTATTGGTTCATGACGGAGTGCGTCCCCTGATTAATGGAGAACTAATTTCGGCAAATATAGAGGCGGTAAAAAAACATGGGAGCGCGATTACAGTGGAAGCAGTAAGGGAAAGCGTGGTAAGAAGCATAGATGGGAAAAATATCTTTGACGTGCCGCCCCGGAATCAGATGTATGTGGCGAAGGCTCCCCAGGCTTTTTATTTTGGAGATATTTTTAAACTTTACCAGAAAGCAAGGGAAGATGGCGTGAAGACAATTGATTCCTCACATTTATGCAGTATTTACCATAAGCCAATGCATATGGTGCAAAGTACAAAAAATAATCTGAAAATTACAGAGCCTGCCGATTTTTATGTATACCGGGCATTATATGAAGCATTGGAGGGGCAGCAAATATTTGGGCTGTGAGGAAATAGGGGTGAAAAAATATAAGAAGAAAGAATTGCTTGGCATTATAACTTCATTGGAAAAAATTAACCATGCCGTTGCCCGCAATTTTAGTTTACATCTTCCGGTAACAATAGAAGTTCTGGCAGAATGCCAGGAGTCGGCGATTAAGGTTGGGGATATTTTGGAAGCAGGTGAGGGGCAAAGTAAGGATATTGTCAATATTTTGTCAGAATATTGCGAGAACCTCTATCAGATGAGCCTTGTTATAAATGACAATGTGAGGAGCAGGAAAATTGCAAAGAAAATTCAAAAGCAGTTGTCTGAAATCAAAAGCAGAATAAAGTATGATTTGCCAAATGATAAGATAGAGATAGTATTTTTGCCATATAAAGCTTCTATGTGGGATAGCATGGAGAGTGTGTGGAAAGCAGCCTTAAGGGATGGTATGTGCGATACATACGTAGTCCCGATACCATATTTTGATAAAAATCCAAACGGAACCTGGGGGCAGATGCATTGTGAGGCAAAGGAATATCCTCCTTATGTCCAGGTTACGGACTGGCAGGAATATGATATCGCCCGGCGCAGGCCGGATGTTATCTATATACATAATCCTTATGATGAATTTAACTATGTAACCAGCGTTCATCCTATGTTTTATGCAAAGGAACTGAAAAAATATACAGATATGCTTGTTTATATCCCTTATTTTGTGGCAATTGGGAACCAACTCCAAAAACATTTCTGTATTCTGCCAGGCACTATATATGCAGACCGGGTGATTGTGCAGTCTGAAACTGTAAGGGAGATATACGTTGGGCAATTTCGGCAATTTGTGAAAGAAAGCGGGCGCCAGGATTCTTCCGGCGGAGTAGAAGAGAAGTTTATGGCTTTGGGAAGCCCTAAATATGATAAGGTTTTTCCGGAGGGGGAAAAACCTTATGAGATTCCAAAGGAGTGGGAGAAATTAATTTTCAGGGCAGACGGAAGCAGAAAAAAAGTGGTTTTATACAATATTACCATAGATACAGTGCTGAAGCAGGATGAAAAGATGCTTAGGAAAATAAGGGCGGTTCTTGATTCCTTTCGGGCAAAGGACGGTGTAGTCCTCCTATGGCGTCCCCACCCCTTGATGGTTTCGGCTTTAGAGTCAATGCGGCCACATATTGCGGCAGAATACCATGATATTGTTAACCGTTACAAGAAAGAGGGATTCGGAATTTTTGACGGTTCAGCGGACCTGCACAGGGCAATTGCCATAAGCGATGCCTATTTTGGGGATATGAGCAGTGTGGCCGAATTATATAGACAGACCGGCAAATCTATTTTTATCCAGTCTTTTCTGGAAAGCACAAATAGGGGGCTGATGTTTGAAGGTTATGTACAGGTTGATGAATTTACAGCATATGCCTCCAGTACTTTGTTCAATGGCCTTTTCAAAATAGACGTATGTACGGATAAATGCGCTTATGTGGGAAAGTTTCCACAGGAAAGAGAAAATGGAAAAAGACTGCATTCTAAAGCTATATATGTAGATGGGAAAATATATTTCGCGCCGGCATCAGCAGAATATATTTCTGTTTATGACGTGCTGGCCGGGGAATTTGGAACGGTTTCCATCCATGATTATAGAGGGGAAAACAGGTTTTATAAACCAGCGCTGAAATTTGCAGATGCTATTAAATATAGAAATTATATATTTTTTATAAGTGCAACTTATCCGGCGGTGATACGGATGGACTGTGGCACAAGGGTGCTTGATTATTATGCAGATTGGGTGACGGATGATAGTTTTATTTTCAGGCAGGGCACGCTGGTCAAAGAACCTGTTTTCTATATCCCCAATACAGTTGGGAATACTGTGCTGAAGTTCCACATGGACGAGTGCAAAGGGGAGCTGTTTTCTGTTGGGAGTAACAACCATGGGAGTTGGAGTATATGTGAGGCAGGAAGTTATTACTGGCTTATTCCCAGAAATAAAGGAGCTTTTATACGCTGGGACCCGGTTGGCAATATAGTGGCGGAATACGATGATTACCCGGAAAATTTTGCGGATGTCAATTTCCTTTTTACAAAAGGGTACAGTTCTGGAGGGTTTCTTAGGGCTATTCCTGCTTATGCAAATATGTCTGTCAAGATAGATCCGGAAACAGGAAAAATTACTGAAAATGAATTTGCTAAGGTTGGGAAGGATGAAGCGATAGGGTTTTTATTTGAATCAGGGCCTTATTACTATCTTTTCAGGCAAAGGAAAATGGACGGCTCTTCAGTGACAGAGTATATAGCCAATTACAGGCTGAATATACTTGACAACACCTTAGAAGAATGTTGCTTTGAATTTTGTGATAGAAGGGCAGAATTTATAGCAGATTATTACAAGGGGACGATTGGGCAGAAAACAGGGAAAGTTCTCTATAGGGAAGAACAGTTCTTCACTTTAGAAGATTTTTTGGAGAATGTGATTGCGGAAAAAGACAGTGGAGATAATTCTGAGGACGCTTTATTCCGTGAAGGGGAAATGTTAATTGGAAGAAGAATACATGACGGCATATTAGATTTATTGGACAAATAAGTCAAAATGGGGTAAAGGCGTTTGGATGAAAAGATATGACTGGGATTTTCTGCAAATAAAAAAAGCAGTCACTGAGAAAAACAGGCCGTTGATTTGCTATGGGGCAGGTATGGCTGCACGGCATATAGGCTGTTTGCTAAAAAAGTATGAATTGTTAAATCAGGTAATATTCTGGGTAGACGGAGACCGCAACAAAACCAGTTCATCAATTGAGATTGAAGGAAGGAAATTTGATATTAGGGAGAAGGAGGTATTACAGGACTGGCGGTATAAGGATGCGCTTTTGCTTATTACCTGCGAAGATGACAGGGGAATAGTAGAGGGATTGCAGAAAGAGGGGAAAGCTGTGCTGTGTGATTACTGTTCCTGTCTTCCGGCTTTGAATAAATTGGTTTCACAGGTGATACAGGAAGAACCAAAGATTCCCAAAAAGATACATTATTGTTGGTTTGGCTTAAAGAAAATCCCTGACAGGCAGAAGAAATTGATAGAAGAATGGAATAAGCTGTGCCCGGATTATGAAATATGCCTTTGGAATGAAACGAATTATGAATTGGCAAAATGCAGGTATATTACTGAGGCATATGAAAGGGGATATTATGCATTCGTGTCGGATTATGTCAGGATGGATGTGGTTTACCAATATGGAGGGTTCTACTTTGATACAGATGTCAGGCTGATGAAAAATATTGATTTTCTCAGACGGTATGAGGCTTTCTTCACTTATGGGAAATGGCCTGCAATTAACAGTGGCAGTGGGTTTGGCGCTGCCAGGGGAAATGGGCTTGTCAAGGAAATCCGGGATAATCCCAGGGGAAGTATTCCATTTTATGAAAATGGAACATGCAACAAAACGACAAATTGCTATTATGAAACTGAAATAATCAGAAAATATGGTTTTCAGATGGATTTTACAACTCAGAATATTGGGAATATCCAGATATTTTCTCCTGGCTATTTCCCTACATATACTTATTCCAAAGATTATGGGCTGGTACCTGAGGAGGTAATAGCAATCCATTATGATGAGGGGTCATGGAGACAGGGAAGGTAATATGAGGCTGTCAGAATGTTCGGCAAATAAACTAAAAAGAATTTCCAGGAAAAAAAGGATTATCTGCTTTGGCGCGGGTGCAAATTTGTTTTACCTTTTTGAAGTATATAAGAACCTCAAATTGGAAGAAAAGGTAAGTTTTATTATTGATAATGATAAAAGCAAGGCAGGCACTTTCGCTCAGCTAAACGGATGTAAAATTGAAATAAAACAGGCAGAAGCATTGAAAGAAATAGATATCAGCAAATATGTAATAGTGATAACCGCGCTTAAGTACCAGGAAATTTTTAGCCAGGTTCAGAATATATGCGGTAATCCATACGGAATATGCTATAAGGCACCCAATAAAAGGTTTGGGCTGGCCAAACATGTTGTAAGGATCATGTGCCGCCTGCCGCTGGGCGATGTAATTGTTTTAAACGGGGAAGGGGATACCTGTGAAAATGCGGAGGCCTTGGGGAAATATATAGCAGAAAATCACTATTTTAATAAGTATCGGCTGGTATGGCTGTGTGAACATCCGGAGCGGTTCCAGGGCAGCAGCAGAGAAATATATCTCAATAGGCGCACGCCCATGACAGCGTTATCCTTGTGGGCTGTAGTTAAATATTATTTTTATGTAGGCAGGGCCAAATATATCATATATGAGAACCAGATAGTCCATAAACTTCGCATGGAACAAGTCAGTGTTTACCTGAATCATGGTTCTCCGCCGATAAAGGCAACAAAAGGGGTTATTACGCTGCCGCCGAATTTGAACTACGCAATCAGCCCTTCTGCTTTCAGCACAGCAATTATCAGTGAACAGTATTCTGTCAACAGGGAGAGGATTTTGGAGTGCGGCTCGCCAAGAACAGATATCCTTTTTTCAGAAGGTTCAAAGGAACGGGAACAGCAGTGGAAAGAGAAAATGAAAGCAGATACTTACCATAAGATTATATTGTGGGTGCCTACTTTTAGGCAGAGAAAGAACACCAACCGTGTTGATACGGCAAAGGATTTTCTGTTTGGTATCCCTTCCATCCACTCTGGGGGTGATTTGGCCCAATTAATGGATGCGCTCAGAAAGTATAACATCCTGATAATTTATAAGCCCCATTTTTTGCAGGACTTGAATCATCTTAAAGTAAATTCAGCAGAAAATTTTATCATTATGACGCAGAATGACCTGGAAAGCTGGCAGGCAACTATTTATGATATTATGAAAATTGCAGACGCCATGGTTACAGATTATTCCACGATAGGCTTTGACTTTATGTTGCTTGACAGGCCGATAGGTTACACAATAGATGACATGAAAGATTATAAGTTAGGGTTTTCTGTCCCCAATGCAATGGAACTTATGCCGGGAATGAAAATAGAAAATATTGATGGGTTAAAAGACTTTATCGGAAGTGTTGCCAATGGCCGTGATGAATTCGCGGAGGAACGCGGCCGGGTAAGCAGGCTGGTCCATGATTATCCGGATGGCAATAATTGCAGAAGATTATGCGAGAGGCTGAGGTTGTAGATAACTATGAAAAAAATGTATTTAGCGGATGTATGTGAAAAAGAGATTGTTGTTTTCGGTTGTGGGAAATGGGGAAAACGCTGCATAAAGGATTTGCTGAAAAAGGGTTGGACGGTCATAGGGTGCTGTGATAATGATACGGAAAAGTGGGGAAAGCAATTTTCTAATTACCCTGTTTACAGTGTAGAAGAAATCGTCCGGATGAAAGACAGGGTAACAGTAGTCATTGCAACGCAATATTTCCCGCAGATCAAAAAGCAGTTACAGAAATTAGGGATTGATGCATTTATTTACTATTCTCACAATATTTATGGGCTGGCATATAACCATTCTATAATGGGATATGAAGATGCAGAAAGCTTATATCATTTTCTGGGCAGCAGATATATCAGGCTGGTTGGGACATATAAACACAGAGAAGATTTTAAATATATTTTTGATAAAATCAGAATAGATGATGAGTATGACATAAACGGCAATTGTGGGTGGTATGGGGATAATACAAAAGAAAACTTATTGTGTATCTTGTGCGAAAAAGAGACAGATACTTTTGGTTCTGATGTAAATTACATATATGCGGAGGAGCTATTTTGCACCTTAGATGAAGATTATATAGAGAGTTCAGGGAAAATACCGTCACTGATGTTGATGAAGACCTATTATGGGGCTATGCAGGACCAAACGATTTGTGCCCGCCCCTTTTACTATTCGGTTATAAATTCGGTGTATGATTTTCATTTTTGCTGTGGTGACTGGAGCGATTCAGTAGGTAATATTTTGGAGAGCTCCCCAGACGAAATATGGAATTCTTCTATAGCAAAAATATTCCGCCTGTCTTTAATTAATAGGACTTATTCCTTTTGTAATGTGAATACTTGTGTACATTTAAAGCCCCAGGCAGATACAACGGATAAAAGAATGGCTGGCCTGCCTGAGACAAAGCATATACCGGACGTGTTGGAAATCGGGATTGACAAAACATGTAATTTATTTTGTAAGTCATGTAGGGATTGTGTAATTGTTGAAAACGGCGGGCGGAAAAGAAAAACAGAAATGGCAAGGGATATCATCATATCCTCTGGCTGGCTGGAAAGCTGTAATACTTTACTTTTGGGTGGCCAGGGAGAAGTTTTCTTTAGCAATGTTTATAAGGAACTGATGTTTCATGGGGGCGGAAAGAGAAGTTCACTGGACTTGCGGACCAATGGAACGTTATTAACCGAAGAATACTTTGAAAAACTAAAGATAAAATACAGGAAATTAAAAATTATTGTATCGATTGATGCGGCAGATAAAACAACCTACAGGAAACTGCGCAGGAGCAATAATGTAGATTCATGGGATAATCTTGGGAAAAACCTGCAGATGCTGGCGGAAAAAAGGAAATGCGGGGAATTGGATTATTTTCAAATTAATATGTGTGTGCAATGGGATAACTACCGGGAAATACCGGCCTTTATACAGTGGGGGGAAAAGCTGGGGGTTGACAAAGTTTATTTGACACCAATCCGTAATTGGGGAACCTACAATTCAAAGGAATTTGAGGGCGTTAGGATATTCGATGATAATAAAGTTTTAAAGCCGGAGATAAAGGAAGTAATCCATAACTTAGATTATAATAAAAACAAGGTTGAGTTTGCATTTGATATTTCATAGGGGGCGGCGAGGTGGTATCAATTATTGTACCTATATATAATGCACAGATTTATCTGGGAAAGTGCATTGAGTCATTAATCAATCAGACATTCCGTGACATTGAGATTATATTGGTAAATGACGGCTCTACAGATAATTCCCTTTCTGTCTGTGAAGACTATGGGAAAAAGGATAGCAGGATCCGGATAATCAATCAGGAAAATTCCGGGCAGGGAATAGCCAGAAATAAGGGTATCAGCGTGGCGGGGGGAGAATACATCATGTTTGTCGATTCAGATGATTGGGTGGACGGGCATATTGTTGAAAAACTGATGGATTCCCTTTCTGGGAATGGGGCGGATATTGCAGTCTGCAATTTATACAGGACGGTGATAAACGAGGAGAAAATAGCAGTAAAATATGAAGAGTTATTTTGTGATGAATGCTTAGAACGCGGGAGGGATAAGAATTATGTTTTCAGAATTTCCTCATATCCGGTTGGAAAGCTATACAAAACAGAATTATTTAGAAAGACAGATTTTTCCTTTCCCGCACATTTCTTTGAAGATGTTGCGGCGATTCCAATACTTTTTGCATATGCCGGGAGGATTAGCTTTATAGGTGAGGGATTATATTTCTACAGAAACCATCCAGGCAGTACAACAAGCGATTTTAATAAATTGGATGACAGGATAAAATGCTTGTATACATTGGTGGATCTCTTTAAAAGGCATAATTTATTCGGGCAATATCATGACGAAATGGAGCAGTATATTGGCAGGCGGCTGAAAATTAATTACCGTATGGTAAGACGTGTGTGTAATTCTTATTGCAAAGGTTTTGTAGATTTGCAAAATGATTTTTACGCTGCGTATTTTCAGGGGAATGGCAAATTAAAAGAGCCCAAGGTGGTAACCTGGGGGAGTTATAATCTTTATACTGTTAGCAAAATAATTATGAACAGTGAACCGGACGAAATCCTACAGGAATATTATGGGTTCCAAAGCATTATCAGCTTAATGAATAAGAACAGCCGGGATTTGAATTTTATCCCGGTATTGTCAGATAATCCTTTTAGGAAAATGGGAATTATAAATGATTTTACAAATAGATTTTTGCAAAAGAATATTGCTGACTTTCAGGATGCAGATGTTATTTTAATTGACTTTCTGGAAGAGCGCTATGATATTGGCCTTCTGGGTGATAACTATTTTACATTGAGCGATGCATTTTTGGAAACCCAATCTGCAAAATCCATGAAATATGAAACATTATTAAGATTTGATGAAAATACTACCAGATTGTGGAAGGAAAGCTGCGGCCGGTTTATTGATTTACTGATGCGCTATATTCCCTGTGAGAAAATTATTCTTGTCAGGATGAAATTATGTGAAAACTATGGTGTGAACCATGACGGTATAAGCGGTAAAGAACTGATAGCCTATCCGGAAGTGAAAAAGATTAAGGAAATCAACGGGCTTTTGGATTTGTATTATGATTATTTCGTGGCAAAATGCCCGGGGATAACAGTGATTGATCATTTAACCGGAAAGGATTTTTATTATACTTCACAGCAATTCCGGCACGGCTGTTTTCCATGGCATATCAATCAGATGGCATATTCAAAAATCAGTGAAATGATACTTCAAAAGCTTCATGGATAATATCTGCGCTGATATGAAGCAGCGGAAGGAGGGACGGCTATGTGCGGAATCAACGGAATTTTATTGAAAAAGTATGATCCCCAAATCAGCAGAAGGATAGAAAAGATGAATGGGTCGCTGTTACACAGGGGGCCCGATATGGGGAAAACGGTTGTCATTGAAAGTGGAAAAATAGCCATAGGGCACAGGCGGCTCAGTATCATTGATTTGGATACCCGTTCCGCCCAGCCTATGGCATCAGCATCCGGGCGGTGGGTGTTAAGCTATAATGGTGAGACCTACAATTACCAAAGCCTGAAGGCACAGACAGATTATCTCTACAAAACTACTTCAGATACAGAAGTTCTGCTGGCTTATCTGGAATGTTATGGTATTGATGCGTTTTTAAAGGTCTGTAATGGAATGTTTGCATTTGCTGTTTACGATACTTGGGAAAGCATGCTTTATTTATGCAGGGACAGGTTCGGCATTAAACCACTTTTTTATTATCAGGATCCTGAAAAGCTAATTTTTTCTTCCGAAATTAAGGGAATACTTGCCAGCGGATTGGTGGATGCGGTTTTGGACGGGGCATCTGTGGATGACTATTTCGGATATAGGTATGTAAGGGAGCCCTTCACTTTTTTTAAAGGGATTTTTCAAGTAAAAGCCGGGACATATCTCCGTATTGAGACTAAAAAGCAGATACAAGTAAAAGAAAAAAGATATTGGGATATTCCTGAAAGCTTTAACATGGAAGAGTGCCAGGACGAGGCGGTGGTTAAAAAGGCGTTTGATGAGCGTTTGGGAAAGGCAGTTTCGAGAAGGACAATTGCGGATGTGCCATTGGGGACTTATCTAAGCGGCGGGATTGATTCTTCCCTTCTAACGGCAATGGTGGCTGAAAAGTCAGAGCATAGAGTGAATACCTATACGGTTGGTTTTCCTGAGATGAATGAGTTTGGCTATGCGAGGATGGTTTCAGGGCAATATAAGACATTGCACCATGAAATTTTGATGACCCAAGAGAATTATCTGGACCAGATGAAAGAAATCATTGGATATAAGGATGCGCCGTTAGGGGTACCGAATGAAGTCCCCTTGGCAGTTATGTCCCGGGAATTGAAGAAAGACATTACGGTGGTCCTTTCAGGTGAGGGGGCTGATGAACTGTTGGGAGGCTATGGGAGGATCTTCCGTACCCCCTTTGACTATGAAAACAGTGAGAAACAGGAGGATTTTTATGATTATTTTATCCAGAGATATGAGTATGTGCCACGTAAAATTAGAAACGAATTTTTAGCAGTGGGCAAAGGCAGGAGAGATTTTTACGACGGGAATATAAAACAAAAATTTGCTGAGGGAAGAAATGAATACAATGTATTTTATTTTTTTCACAAGTACCATATAAAGGGGTTATTACAGAGGGTGGATTCGACAACAATGTTAGCTTCTGTGGAAGCAAGGGTGCCATTTTTGGACCATGAGCTAGTAGAATATGTATATGAAAATGTTCCCTACTCTCTTAAGCTGCACTGGAAAAGTAAAATGGCCAGACAGGAGGCTAAGGGAAAGGCATCTGCCAGCTATAGTGAAGTCCTGGATGTGCCTAAGTATTTATTAAGGCAGACAGCATATGGATATCTGCCCTCCGCTGTAGTTGACAGAAAAAAAGTGGGATTTCCGGTTCCGCTTATGTTGTGGGATAATAGCCTTTATGCGATGCTCAGGCAAGGGGCTAAAGAAAAAATATGGCTAAAGGAACAGTCTGCTGAAAAGCTAATTGACACATGCAGGCAGTACAAAAACGGAAACCAGATAATATGGATGTTTTTAAACATGGAATTATTTTATGGTCTTTATTTTACAAAGGATTGGAGGTGGTAGAGGTGGTTATAGGCTATGCGGCGGGCGTTTTTGACCTCTTTCATGTAGGGCACCTAAATATGCTTAAAAACGCGAAGGGGATGTGCGATAAGCTTATTGTGGGAGTGACAACAGATGAACTGGTGTCCTATAAACATAAGAAGTCGGTGATTCCTTTTGGGGAAAGGATGGAAATTGTAAGGAATATAAAATATGTGGATGCGGCAGTGCCCCAGGAATCAATGGATAAGTTTGAAATGTGGAAAAAATTAAAGTTTGACGTTATGTTTGTAGGGGATGACTGGTATAACACAGATAAGTGGAATGGCTACGAAAAGCAGTTTAAAGAGGTTGGTGTTAAGATCGTCTATTTCCCATATTATAAAGGGACTTCATCCACGCTGATTAATGCCACTTTATTAGAATTAAGAAAATAATGCCAGGAGTATAGATATGAAAAAAATTTTGATATGGGGTGCCGGTGGAATGGCGCTGGGCCTGTCTAAGTGTTTTGATAAGGATGTAGCGGAAGTAATAGGCTATATTGACACTGATGAAGGAAAAAAAGAAAAGAATGTGTTAGGCGAAAGCAGGGTTATGGCACCTGGGAGTATGAAAGGGCTGGACTATGATTTCATTTTTATTAGTTCGGTGGTGCATCAGAAAGAAATATTTGAATACGCAGTTTCTATTGGAATTGAAAGAGAGAAAATAGTATCGGCGGCTGTCACGGATAATGAATTGGGCAGGGTGTTTGATTTGTTTACGGAAAGAGGCATGGCGTATATACTTCATATAAGACAAAGCAGCAGGGTAAATAACATACTTGATAATATGAACATTCTCAATAATAAAATAAATTATATCACCAAAAAAGTTGATTGTATTTATGGACAGGACAGGATGCGTTATACAAACCTGTTTTTAAAAAAATACTATGAAGAAAAGGCGGCAAAATTTATTGCCCGAAATTTCATAGAGGCTCCGGATGCTCCTGGCAAAAATGTTATTTTTGAAGAAAGAAATTTATATTACGATTATGTGCTTGAGAATGTTCGGCATAAAGAGGGGCTATACTTAGAATTCGGCGTGTATAAAGGCAGTTCCATAAATTATATATCCAATAGGATCAGCCCCCAAATTATTTACGGGTTTGACAGCTTTGAAGGGTTGCCGGAGGGGTGGCTGCCTGGTTATCAGCAGGGAAAGTTCAACGAAAATGGGAAGCTGCCTGTAGTGAATGAAAACGTAAGGCTAATAAAGGGGTGGTTTGACGAGACACTTCCAGGCTTTATTAAAGCGCATAAATCAGAACAGTGCTCTTTTATCCACATTGACTGTGATTTGTATAGTTCAACAAAATGTGTACTTTCACTTTTGAAGGATAATATTGGCAGGGGAACGGTTATCTGCTTTGATGAGCTGGCCGGGCAAATTGGCTGGCAGGATGATGAATATAAGGCACTGGTGGAATTTGTGGAGGAAACGGGGCTAAGGTTTAAATACATAGCCTGTGCCTTTGGCGGCGGGCATCAATTGACTGAGAGGGTAGCAATAGAGATTTTGTAAGGATGAATTTAGCAAATGAAAAATATTCTAGTCACAGGGGCGACAGGGTTCATCGGCAGTTTGCTGGTTAAGGAGATTCTTGACAAAAGAATGTTTGATAATATTTTGTTACCTGTTAGAAATATGAATAAAGTAACAAAGATGTATGGGATGGTGCCAAAACATACAGGCAAACTGCATTTTATAGAATCCTCACTGATGGAGTTAAACAGTACAGTGCTTCCGGTAGATGTTGATTATATTATCCATTGTGCATCTGTTACGCAGTCCATTGAAATGGTAACATATCCCGTAGAGACAGCGGACAGTATCGTTCTTGGTACAAGGAGTATATTGGAATTAGCCAGACAGCTTTCCATAAAAAGCATGGTTTACTTATCTTCTATGGAAGTTTATGGGAGGGTGGCTGATACAGGCAGGCTGCGCGGAGAAGAAGAATTAGGGGAACTGCCGTTAGAAGCTGCGCGGAGCTGTTATCCATTAGGGAAACGGATGGCGGAGCATTACTGCCATATTTATCAGCAGGAATACCGCATACCTGTAAAAATTGCCAGGCTGGCACAGATATTTGGCAGGGGAGCCAGGGTAGATGATGGGCGTGTTTTTATGCAGTTTGCCAGGGCAGCATATGAAGGCAGGGACATTGAGCTGAAGACAGGGGGAGCTTCTTTAGGAAATTACTGTGCATCAGAGGATGCTGTAAATGCAATTTTTACAATATTAAATAAGGGGACTGACGGAGAAGTTTATAATGTAGTAAATGAGGGGAATACAATGTCAGTACGCGATATGGCAGGCCTGGTTGCCCGGCAGATAGCCGGAGGCAGGATAAAGGTAGGAATTGGAATAGAAGATCCTATGAAAAACGGATATGCACCGGACACAGGCCTGCGGCTTTCGGGAGAAAAGCTGCGGGAAATAGGGTGGAAGCCTACGAAAGGGCTGGCAGAGATGTATAAGGATGTAATTTTTGAAATTTGCCAATACCAGAAGCATTTCCCGCACAAAGCAGAGAAAAGCATATAGGAATAAAAATTAATACAGGAATAAAGGGTAAGGGAATAGGGATAAACTTCCAATATAAGATATGTATTTATCTTATGCTGGAGGTTTTTTGCGTTTGGAAGCCATAGGGACGGTTGGCTTTAGGGCGTGCGTTATCCTGCGCCCTTTACAGTACCTGGTTAGGATGGTAAAATGAACCTGAGGTTTTCCATTTCAGGATAAGGAGGGTATGCCCCAGGGCATATTAGCAGGGATGAAAAATAACAGGAAAAAAAGAAAGAAATCCAGGCTGCTGCGTTTTGTGTTATTTATGCTGGTCTTTACGGTGGTGCTTTTGGGTGGCTGGTATTTCATCGCAGGCAGGCTGTACGATAAGATGAACTACCAGGCGGCAGGGGAGCATGACGCAAAGCCCTGGAAAAAGGACGGGGTAGTAAACATCTTATTAATAGGAAACGATTCCCGGGAAAACGGGGAAGATGGCAGGTCGGACGCCATGATCCTTCTTTCCATCAGCGATAAAACCAGAAAGATCTATATGACATCCATCTTACGGGATATTTATGTGGAGATACCGGGGCATGGGGGCAGCCGCCTGAACGCCGCTTATGCATATGGCGGGCCAGAGCTTTTGATGGAAACCATTGAACAGAATTTTGGCATAGAAGTCAGCCGTTATGTGCAGGTGAATTTTGAGGCTTTCGCCAGCCTGGTGGATGCGGCGGGGGGTGTGGACCTGGAGCTGTCCGTAGAGGAGATTGAGTATGTGAACGGTTACCTGGTAGAATATAACATGCTTACCCAAAGGCCGGAGGGTACAGACTACATGGACACTTCCGCCGGGGGGCTGGTGCATTTGAACGGTGCCCAGGCCCTTGCCTACAGCAGGATCCGCTATATCGGCACGGATTTCGGCAGGACCCAGCGCCAGAGAAAGGTGCTGGCGGCAGTGGTGAAAAAGATGCCCTCGTCCCTTCTTTCCGGAAAAGGCGGCCTGTTTGGGGAGCTTCTGCCGAACCTGGCTACTAACCTGAAAAAGGGGGAGTGCTTTGCCCTGAGCCTCCAGGCCGGTAAATTCCTGCTTTATGATATGGAGCAGGGGAGCATCCCCTTAGAGGGCACTTACCGTGATGCCAATATCAGGGGGATGGCGGTGCTGGAAATTGATTTTGACAAAAACAGGGAATATTTTTCTGCCAATATTTATGGAAGATGAAAGGATCCGCCGGGAATGGCGGGGAAAAGGTGTGGGGCTGCTGCATTCATAAAGCTTCACGCCTTTTTCTATGACAGTGTTATGGGATGGCCAGGGAGAAACACTAAAGAAAATAAAGGTGGTCAAAATATGGGAAATGTGGTAGAGTAGGAGGGGAAGGAAGAAGCTTATAAGATATTTCAGGATAATACACCTTCCGGGAGCTTATTTTGTATGAATACAAGGATCGTTCAGATACAGGAAGAAAACATGGACAGGCAGGCCCTGCAGGAGGCAGGGGAGATCATTAAGGCAGGCGGGCTGGTGGCGTTTCCCACAGAGACCGTATATGGGCTGGGGGGAGACGCGCTGAAGGCCTCATCCTCTAAGAAGATCTATGAGGCCAAGGGCCGGCCCAGCGACAACCCGCTGATTGTGCATATTGCGGAGCTGAAAGCCCTTTATCAGATTGTAAAAGAGGTGCCGCCTGTGGCGGAGGTTCTGGCCGGGAGATACTGGCCGGGGCCCCTTACCATGATCTTCGAAAAAGCAGGCTGTGTGCCCTTAGAGACTACCGGCGGGCTTGCCACGGTAGCCGTGCGTATGCCCTCCAGTAAGATCGCCAGGGCGCTGATCAAGGCAGCGGGGGGCTATGTGGCGGCACCCAGCGCCAACCGTTCCGGCCGCCCCAGCCCCACTGCCGCCCGGGATGTGATAGAGGACCTGGGGGGCAGGGTGGATATGGTCATTGACGGGGGAGAGGCGGATATCGGGCTGGAATCCACCATCATTGACCTTACAGGAAAGATCCCCATGATTTTAAGGCCGGGATATATCACAGAGGAAATGTTAAGGGAGGCTGTGGGGAACGTGGGGAAGGACGGGGCCATTATGGATGAAAATACCCCGCCCAAAGCCCCGGGCATGAAATACAGGCATTATGCCCCCAGGGGAAGCCTTACGGTAGTGGAAGGGGAGCAGCGGCAGCGGGCGGCATACATCAACCAGCAGCTTGAAGGGCACAGATGCCAGGGGCAGAAAACAGGGGTGGTCGCCACTGACGAGACGAAAGCGGATTATCAGGCGGATTCCGTAAAAAGCCTGGGAAAACGCCAGAAGGAAGAAGAAGCGGCAAGGCACTTATTCCGTATCCTCAGGGAATTTGACCAGGAGGGCGTGGAGGTTATCTATGCGGAGAGCTTCCAGCGCCGGGGCATTGGCGAGGCGGTGATGAACCGCCTGCTGAAAGCCGCCGGGCACCAGATAATCCGGCTATAAACCAGCGGGGGCGGTACTGGAATAATAATTGACAGGAGGATCACAGTATGTTAGCGATAGGCAGCGATCATGGCGGCTATGACCTGAAGCAGCAGATCATGGCCCATTTAAAGGACCGGGGGATCCCTTTTAAAGATTTCGGGTGTTATAGCAGGGATTCCTGTGATTACCCGGATTTTGGCAGGGCGGCGGCAGAAGCCGTGGCATCGGGGGCTTGCAGCCAGGGCATTGTGGTATGCACTACCGGGGTAGGGATTTCCATTGCGGCCAATAAGGTTGCCGGTATCCGGTGCGCCCTGTGTACGGATCCCTATCTGGCGAAAATGACCAGGCTGCACAACGACGCCAATATGCTGGCCCTGGGCGGTGCTTATGTGGGGGTGAACCTTGCCCTTGAAATTGTGGATACTTTTTTGGGCACACAGTTTTCCGGGGAGGAAAAGCATATGCGCCGGGTGGGCAAGCTGGAGGGCTGACCAGGGGGAAAGCCTATCATGAAATTTTACAGGGGAAGAAGGCCCCAGGGCAGAATGGGTTTTGGGGCGGAGAGCTGAGATGGGACAGAGGTGGAATAAGAAAGTAAGGAAGGCAGGGAAGAAACAGATTGCCATGGGAATGGCGGGGGTTCTTTTGGCATGCGTTTTCCCTTTGACCGCATATGCGGATAAAATATCAGACCTGGAACAGAAAATCAACGAGAAAAAGGAAGAGCAGGAACGCACGGAGCAGGAGATTGATAACAGGGAAAATGAGCTGGATGAGCTGAACCAGACCACAGAGGGTCTTAAGGGGCAGCTGAACAATTTAAATTCGGAGCTGTCCAAGGTATGCGATAACCTTGCCAGGCTGGAGGAGGAAATCCGGTCAAAGAACCAGGAGATTGAAAACACCCAGGGGCAGCTGGCAGAGGCAAAGAAAAGGGAAGAAGAGCAGTATGCCGCCATGAAAAAGCGGATCCAGTTTATGTATGAAAAACGGGATTATATGATGCTGGAGCTGCTTTTTGACTCCAAAGGCTTTTCGGATTTTTTAAACCGCAGCGATTATATTGAACAGCTGTCAGAGTATGACAGGCAGCAGCTTGAGGCCTTTAAAGCCACCAGGAAGGAGATTGAGGAAACGGAAGCGCGGCTGATGCAGGAAAAGAAAGACCTGGATGAGCTGAAGGTGTCCGTGGAAGCGGAACAGAGCCGGGTGGCGGGGCTGGTAAGCCAGACTTCCGGCAAGATCACCACTTTCCAGCGGGAAATTTCTGAGACGGAAGCGGAGATGCTGGAATATGAAAGGCAGTTGGAAGAACAGAAGAACAATCTGGCAGAGCTGCAAAAGCAGCTGGAAGAGGAGAGAAGGCTTTCCCTTCTGGCGGCCCAGTCCAAGTGGCGGGATATCTCTGAGATATCCTTTGCAGACGGGGACCGGTACCTGCTTGCCAACCTGATCTACTGTGAAGCGGGCAACCAGCCTTACGAGGGGCAGGTGGCGGTAGGGGCAGTGGTGATGAACCGTGTGATGAGTTCTGTTTTCCCGGACACGGTGGTGGGGGTCATTTATCAGCATAAGCAATTCTCGCCGGTAGCCAGCGGGCGCCTCGCCCTTGCCCTTGCGGAGAACCATGCCACAGACGCCTGCTACCGGGCGGCGGATGCCGCCATGGCGGGGCAGACTACCGTTGGGAATTGCCTGTTTTTCAGGACGCCTATTGAGGGCCTTACCGGTACCCAGATAGCGGGGCATATTTTTTATTAATGGGCGGCGGCTTCCACATAGGCTTTCAGCCTGTCAAAGCCGCCGGAATAGATGACCTGGAGCAGTTTATCCAGGTGGATCAGGCTGGTTTTTAAGGTTTCCAGGGAAATGGCCCGGGAATCCAGGGCGGCCACAAGCTCGTCCAGGTCTACCACCTTTACAAAGCCGTCGGGATAAATGATAACGTCCGCAAGAAGGTCCGTGACAGTCAGGGTGTTTGGGCCAGGGCGGTAGTCATAGGCCACGATGTCGCAGTACCAGTAAAGGAGGGTATCATCCTGGCGGCAGAATTTGCTCACCTTAAATCCTTCCTGCAGGAAATAGCAGGAGCTTCCATGGTGGAGGTCCTTTTTCGGGTGCAGGGTATGCCAGGAGGTGACGATGTGCTTTTCGTCACAGGATAGGATGATATCGTCTTTCAGAAGAATACACTCTTCGGGGATAATGCGTCTGCGGTATAAAACAGGGTTTGTCATAAAGCCTCCTTATTGGTATAGAAATCCGTCCGTATCGTTGGTTATGGAAAATACTACTATTAAACCAAAAGAAAGTCAACGGCTTTCACCAATATGCCTTATGAAAAAAGATGAATTATTTCTAGACAGAAATAGAAAAAGTGGTATAATGATTTATGAGTATGATAAAGGCAGGCACTTTAGGTATGGTTTGGATCTGGAAGGACGAGGCGTGTGAAATATAATCGAAAGGTTTATCAGGCATTAACGATGATAGGACAATTCGGGATTAACATGCTTGTCCCTCTTTTTGTTTGTTCTTTTTTGGGAATGTTCCTGGACCAGAAGCTGGGGACAGATTTTCTGGTGGTGGTACTGTTTTTTGTAGGTGCCGTGGCAGGGGGGAGGAATGTGCACCGCTTTGCCAGGCAGATTTATACAAAGGGCAGCGACCAGTCCGCTTACCTTCACAAAAGCAGAAGGGACGGGAGAGTTGCAGATGAGAGAAAAGATCACAAAGATGAACAGGACTTTGTTTGAGCTTGAAACCGGGATTTTGCTGTTTGGCGTCTTCTGCCAGCTTTTTGCATTTTTGCCGGAGGATAAGGCAGGCTACAGCTTAGGGCTCTGGCTTGGGATACTGATTGCCATGGCATCTGCTTTTCATATGTGGTGGTCTTTAGACCGCGCCCTGGATCTTGGGGAGAGCCAGGCGGTAAAGGCAATGAGTGCCCATAATATACTGAGATATTGCTTTATTACGACAGCGCTGTTACTGATCGCTGTATGGGATAGTGCAAATCCCCTGTCTGCTTTTTTGGGGATCATGGGGCTGAAAGCGTCAGCTTATATGCACTTTATCACTAAAAAGGCCAGTAACATTTTATATGGGGAGGAAATCCTTCCCCCATTGCTAGAAGAACCTGCAGACAGGCAGGATAGGTAAGGAGGTGAAGTTATGGGACAGGGAATTTTGTTAGCAGGAGATACGGAAGTAGACTTTATGGTCCATGGGGTCTTTTCCTATCAGTTGTTTGGCCAGACGGTATGGATCACCACGACCCACGTCTGCGTCCTGATCGTCATGCTGATAATCATCGGTTTCTGTATTGCCGCTAACCGTGCGGTGAAACGTGCCACGGAAGTGCCGGGAGGTTTCCAGAATGTGGTGGAGCTGATGGTGGAGAAGCTTGACGGGATGATTTCCGGGGTTATGGGAAATCAGGCGGTAAGGTTCCGGAATTATATTGGGACGATATTTATCTTTATTTTTATCAGCAATATTTCCGGGTTACTGGGACTGCGGCCGCCGACAGCGGATTATGGTGTAACTTTTGCGCTGGGTATCATTACATTTACGCTGATTCATTTTAACAAATTTAAGTACCAGAAGGTATCAGGAGTACTGAAAGGGTTATGTGAGCCGTGGCCGATCTGGGCGCCGATCAATATCATCAGCGACCTGGCGGTTCCGGTTTCGCTTTCGCTGCGTCTGTTCGCCAATATTTTATCGGGAACGGCGATTATGGCATTGATATATGCATTGCTGAGTAAAGTGGCCATTATATGGCCGGCAGCACTTCATGTATATTTTGATCTCTTTTCAGGCGCGATCCAAACTTATGTATTCTGTATGCTGACGATGACTTATGTCACCGACGCCTGCAGTACAGGAGAGTAGCCGCCGGAAAACAACAAAACTGAATAGGGTGTAAAAAGCGTTAAGGAGGAAACAAAAATGGATTTTAACACGAATTTTATTTTAGGTTGTTCAGCAATCGGCGCAGGCCTGGCGGTTATCGCCGGTATCGGGCCTGGTGTAGGCCAGGGTATTGCGGCAGGCCATGCGGCTGCAGCAGTGGGAAGGAATCCCGGGGCAAAGTCTGATATTACATCCACCATGCTTCTTGGCCAGGCGGTGGCAGAGACCACCGGTTTGTACGGGTTGCTGGTAGCGATTCTTCTGCTGTTCGTTAGGCCCCTTTTGGGAGCTGCCCAATAAAAACGGGGATCCCAGAGAAAGAAGCCCCCAGGGGATGAATTTCCTGGAAGGGGGAGGTCCCCCGGTTTGGGCGGGCGCGAATAGGGAGAAGGAAAGGAGGTTTACGGATGGAACCCAGATTGTTTGACCTGGACCTGCAGCTTCTGGCGGATGCTACGCTTATGATCATCGCGGTCTTTGTGCTTTTTCTGGCAGCGTCGTATTTTCTGTTTAACCCTGTAAGGGAAATGATGGCGAAGCGGCAGGCCAAGATAAAGGATGAGCTGGAGACGGCGGCGAAGGATAAGAAAGACGCCGCAAGCCTTAAGCTTTCTTATGAGGAGAAGCTTAAGAATATTGATAAAGAAGCGGAAGAAATTTTAAGCGATGCCAGGAAGCGTGCACTGGATAATGAAAATAAAATCATCGCAGAGGCGAAAGCGGAAGCTGCCAGGGTTATTGAACGGGCGAAGGTGGAAGCAGAGCTGGAGAAGCAGAAAGCGGCTGACGATGTGAAACGTGAAATGGTAGTCCTTGCTTCCATGATGGCGGGTAAGGTAGTAAAAGCATCTATCAATACAACCATACAGGAAAGCCTGGTAAATGAAACGTTAAAGGAAATAGGTGAGAGTACATGGCAAAGCTAGTTGGCGCAACATATGGTGAAGCTTTGTTTGAACTGGCTGTGGAAGAGGGCAGGGAAGAGGCGTTTTTGGGCGAGGTCATCCAGCTCAGGGAGCTTCTTCTGGAAAACCCCGATTTTGGCAGGCTGATGAACCACCCCAAGATCCTGAAGGAAGAGAAGTTAAAAGTCCTTGGGGAAGTTTTTGAGGGGCGGATATCCAGGGAGCTGCTTGGTTTCCTGGATCTGATCGTTGCAAAGGACAGATATGGGGAAATTGATGCCATTCTGGATTATTTTGTGGATAAGGTGAAACAGCTTAAGGGAATCGGGATTGCTTATGTGTCCACTGCCCTTGAATTGAGTGAAGCAAAGAAAAAAGAAATAGAGTCGAAGCTGCTGGGTACCACATCTTTCCAGAAAATGGAGATGCACTATCAGGTGGACAGCGCCCTGATTGGGGGCATGGTCATCCGTATCGGCGACCGTGTGGTTGACGGCAGTGTGAGAAGCAAGCTGTCAGAATTGCAGCGGGAGCTGCTGAAAGTGCAGGTGTAAAAGAGGTTTTGGCCCTGCAGGCAGCTTCTCACATAATAGAAAGTAACAGAAAGGTGCGTAAGAACCATGAATTTAAGACCGGAAGAAATCAGCTCTGTGATTAAGGAGCAGATTAAAAGATATGCTTCCGAACTGGAAGTTTCGGACGTCGGCACGGTTATCCAGGTTGCCGACGGTATAGCCCGTGTACATGGTCTGGAAAACGCAATGCAGGGAGAGCTTTTGGAATTCCCCGGTGAAGTATACGGAATGGTGCTAAACCTGGAAGAAGATAACGTGGGTGCGGTACTTTTGGGAAGCCAGAAGAATATCAATGAAGGCGACACGGTTAAGACCACCGGGCGCGTTGTTGAGGTTCCTGTAGGCGATGCCATGTCAGGACGTGTAGTAAATGCGCTGGGCCAGCCTATTGACGGGAAGGGCCCTATACAGACAGATAAATATCGTAAGATTGAAAGAGTAGCTTCAGGCGTTATCACCAGAAAGTCTGTTGATACGCCCCTGCAGACGGGAATCAAGGCAATTGACTCCATGGTACCCATCGGAAGGGGGCAGCGTGAGCTGATCATCGGCGACAGGCAGACAGGCAAGACTGCCATTGCTATTGATACCATTATTAACCAGAAGGGCCAGGGGGTTAAGTGTATTTATGTTGCTATCGGGCAGAAAGCCTCAACTGTGGCATCTATCGTAAATACCCTGGAGGAGTCCGGCGCAATGGCTTATACTACGGTAGTTGCTGCTGCGGCAAGCGAGCTGGCGCCTTTGCAGTATATTGCCCCTTATTCCGGATGCGCCATCGGCGAAGAGTGGATGGAGAAGGGGGAGGATGTGCTGGTTGTTTACGATGATTTAAGTAAACATGCAGCGGCTTACCGTACCCTGTCCCTGCTGCTGAAACGTCCTCCCGGGCGTGAAGCGTACCCCGGCGACGTTTTCTACCTGCATTCAAGGCTGCTTGAACGTGCGGCAAGGATGAGCGAGGAATACGGGGGAGGTTCCCTCACTGCACTTCCTATCATTGAGACCCAGGCGGGTGACGTGTCCGCTTATATTCCGACCAATGTTATTTCCATTACAGACGGGCAGATTTATCTGGAAACGGAAATGTTCAATTCCGGTTTCCGGCCGGCAGTTAACGCAGGCCTTTCCGTATCCCGTGTAGGGGGCGCGGCACAGATTAAGGCTATGAAGAAGATTGCGGCACCTATCCGTGTGGAGCTTGCCCAGTACAGGGAGCTTGCAGCCTTTGCCCAGTTTGGTTCGGAACTGGATGCGGATACCAAGGAAAAGCTTGCCCAGGGTGAAAGGATTAAGGAAATCCTGAAGCAGCCCCAGTACCAGCCCATGCCGGTGCAGTACCAGGTCATCATTATTTATGCGGCTACTAACAAGTATCTGCTGGATGTGCCTACAGAGGACATTACAAGATTTGAGGAAGGGTTCTTTGAATTTTTGAATACCAAGTATCCCCAGGTCCCTGATGCCATTGCAAAGGAAAAGGTGATCTCAGACAAAACCGAGGATACCTTAAAGAAAGCGATAGAAGAGTTCAAAGCGGCGTTTTTAAAATAAGGAGAAAGCCTGCGGGCTTTTCCTTAGGGAAAAAGATAAGGATTAGGTGACATTATGGCTTCAATGCGAGACATAAAAAGGCGTAAGGGCAGTATCCAGAGCACCCAGCAGATTACCAAGGCCATGAAGCTTGTTTCCACTGTTAAGCTGCAGAGAGCAAAACAAAATGCAGAGAAATCCAGGGACTATTTCCGCTGTATGTATGAAACAGTTGTCTCTATCTTGAAGAAGACGCAGAATCTGGACCACCGGTTTTTAAAATCCGGGGAGTCCGGCAAGAAAGCGGTGATTGTGATTACTTCCAACAGAGGGCTTGCAGGCGGATACAACTCCAATGTGATTAAACTGGTCACAAGGGGCCATCTGGCAGGAGAGGACCTGGCCATTTATGCAATCGGCAAAAAGGGAAAGGAGGCGCTGCAGAAGCAGTATGAAATCAGGGCGGATTATTCGGACGTGATTGAGGAACCTGCCTATGTAGACGCCATGGCAATCAGTAAGACAGTACTGGAGGCTTTTTCCAAAGGTGAGATCAGTGAGATTTACCTTGCCTACACCGCGTTTAAGAATACGGTAGTCCATGTGCCTACCCTGTTAAAGCTTCTTCCTGTGGAAGTCCATGAGGAGGAAGGGGCAGGCGGGGAGGAGCAGGAAAAGGGCGGGGCTCTTATGAACTTCGAACCGGAGGATGAGGAAGCTTTAAATCTGCTTATACCTAAATATATAACCAGCCTGATTTACGGCGGTATGATTGAGGCGGTAGCCAGTGAAAACGGGGCCAGGATGCAGGCCATGGATTCGGCTACCAGCAACGCAGAAGAAATGATAGAGAGTTTGACTCTGCTGTACAACAGAGCGCGCCAGGGGTCCATTACCCAGGAGCTGACGGAAATTATTGCAGGAGCGAATGCAATTTCCTAGGAGGCGCCTGGAAATGCAGTTATTTTCAGGTGCCTCCCCAGCAGTGTGAAAAAAATTGCCAGGTGTTTGCCGGGCAGGAATGGAGGAAAAATGGCAGATAAAAATACGGGCAAGAATAGCTGCCCGGGAAAAATTACACAGATTATCAGCGCCGTTCTGGATATAAAGTTCACCGATGGCAGGCTGCCGGAAATCAACGAGGCGATCAAGATCCCTTTACAGGATGGCGGGGAGCTTATCGTTGAGGTAGCCCAGCACTTAGGCGACGATACGGTAAGGTGTATTGCCATGGGTTCGACCGACGGGCTGGTAAGAGGGATGGAAGCCATCGCCACAGGGGCTCCCATCAGCGTCCCGGTAGGGGAAAATACCCTGGGGCGTATGTTTAATGTCCTGGGAAATCCCATTGACAATAAGCCTGCCCCGAAAGGCGTGGATTATGAACCTATACACAGGGCAGCCCCGGAATTTGTGGAGCAGTCAACCCAGCAGGAACTTCTGGAGACCGGCATTAAGGTGGTAGACCTTCTGTGCCCTTACCAGAAGGGTGGAAAGATCGGGCTTTTCGGGGGCGCGGGCGTTGGTAAGACGGTGCTGATCCAGGAGCTGATCCGTAATATCGCTACAGAGCACGGCGGTTATTCCGTGTTTACCGGCGTTGGGGAAAGAACCAGGGAGGGGAACGACCTTTACCATGAAATGATTGAGTCCGGGGTTATTGACAAGACCACCATGGTGTTCGGGCAGATGAACGAGCCCCCCGGTGCCAGGATGAGGGTGGGCTTATCAGGCCTTACCATGGCAGAGTATTTCCGTGACAAGGGCGGCAAGGATGTGCTGCTTTTCATTGATAATATTTTCCGTTTCACCCAGGCGGGTTCCGAGGTGTCCGCCCTGTTGGGACGTATGCCTTCGGCGGTAGGATACCAGCCTACCCTGCAGACAGAAATGGGTGCCCTTCAGGAGCGTATTACATCCACCAAAAACGGTTCTATCACTTCCGTCCAGGCAGTATATGTGCCTGCGGATGACCTGACAGACCCGGCGCCTGCGACGACCTTTGCCCATCTGGATGCAACCACCGTTCTTTCCAGGTCTATTGTGGAGCTGGGTATTTATCCTGCGGTGGACCCGCTGGAATCCACTTCCAGGATCCTGGATCCCAGAATTTTGGGCGAGGACCATTATATGACTGCCAGGGGGGTACAGGAGATTCTCCAGAAATACAAGGAACTGCAGGATATTATTGCTATCCTGGGTATGGATGAATTGTCCGAAAGCGATAAACTGGTGGTATCCCGTGCCAGAAAGGTACAGAGGTTTTTATCCCAGCCATTCTTCGTGGCAGGGCAGTTCACCGGGCTGGAAGGGAAATATGTGCCGATTAATGAGACGATCCGCGGATTCAGGGAGATTCTGGAAGGAAAGCATGACGATATCCCTGAGAGCTATTTCTTAAATGCCGGGAGTATTGACGATGTGCTTGCCCGGGTAAAATAATTTCGGGAGGAAGCAGATGGCAGATACGAATTTATTTACATTGAGGATCATCACCCCCGACCGCGTGTTTTATGAAGGGCAGGTCTCCATGGTAGAGTTTAACACTACCGAAGGGGAGATTGGCATTTATAAGAAACATGTTCCTATGACGGTGATTGTAAGCCCTGGCATCCTTACCATCAGTGAAGAAGGCGGCACGAAAGAAGCCGCCCTTCATGCAGGGTTTGCGGAGATCCTGCAGGATAAGGTGGTAATACTGGCGGAGATCGTGGAATGGCCGGAGGAGATTGATAAACAGAGGGCGGAGGCTGCAAGGGGCCGTGCGGAAGAGAGGCTGCGCAGTAAAACCCCGGAAACGGATATTTTACGGGCGGAAACTGCTTTGCAGAGAGCCCTTGCACGTATCCATGTGATTAAATAAGCCTGAAATATGACATTGGAAAGAGGTATATATGGAAATATATACCTCTTTGTGTTACAATAGGCCGGCCCGCCGCGCAGGCACCGGGAGGACCAGGGAAGGGAGAGGTAGTATGAAGACAGAGCAGGTGGAAGAGATTGGGAAAAGCCTTAGGGAGAATATCGGCAGGGTCATTGTTGGCAGGGAGGGCACCATAAGGCTGATGCTGGCCGCCCTTTTGGCGGACGGCCATGTGCTCCTTGAGGATATGCCCGGGACGGGAAAGACGAAGCTGGCCAGGTCCCTGGCGGCATCCCTGGAGGGGAAGTTTGCAAGGATCCAGTTCACCCCGGATCTGCTTCCGGGGGATGTAACGGGGATGAATGTGTATAACCGCAAAAGCGGCGAGTTTGAGCTGAGGAAGGGGCCGGTGTTCACAAATATCCTTCTGGCGGACGAGATCAACAGGGCAACCCCCAGGACCCAGTCCGGGCTTTTGGAATGTATGGAGGAGCGGCAGGTGACCATTGACGGGGAAAGCTTACCCCTGGGGGATCCCTTTTTCGTCATTGCCACCCAGAACCCGGTGGAAACTGCAGGGACCTTTCCCCTGCCGGAAGCCCAGCTTGACCGTTTTATGTTAAAGCTCTCCCTGGGAATGCCGGGCCGGGAGGAGGAGGTTGCCATCATGGAGCGGTTTATGAAGGAGGATCCCTTCGGGAGCCTTTCCCCTGTGGCCTCCCTCTCCCTGCTGGGGCAGGCGAAAGAGGCGGTAAAGCAGGTGTTTGTCCATCCGGAGATTGAAAAATATATGGTGGAGATTGTGGCGGCCACCAGGGAGGATGGCCGGGTGGTGATGGGGGTAAGCCCCAGGGGGACCCTGGCCTTCCTGCGTGCGGTGAAGGCATATGCGGCGCTGGAGGGAAGGGGCTTTTGCATACCCGACGATGTAAAGGCCCTGGCAGTGCCGGTCCTTGCCCACCGGATGAAGCTGGGCTACGGCCAGCACAGCGGCCAGGAGGCAGAAGAGGTGGTCCGGGAGATCCTGGAACAGGCCAAGGCCCCCACTGAGGATTTTGGCCTTAGGTAGAAGTGTTTATAAGGGAGGGGGAAAGGGCATGGTTATTATTTTGGCGGCATTATTGGGGGGCGGTTTTTTCCTTGCCCAGAGAATGTTATATGCCCGCTGGTGGAGCAGGGAGGTTTATGTATTTCTCCGTTTTGGGAAGGAAATGGTGCGGGCAGGGGAGACAACCTGCCTATGGGAGGTTGTGGAAAACCGCAAAAGGCTCCCCTTATCTTCCCTGAAAGTAAAGTTCCAGTGTTCCCGCCATCTGGTGTTTTCCGACAGGGAGAACGGGATGGTGACGGACAGGTATTACCGGAATGACCTGTTTAGCATAATGCCCTACCAGAGAATCACCAGGACCCACCAGCTTACCTGCCCCCAAAGGGGCTATTATGCCATAGAGGGCATTGACCTGGTGGGGGCGGACCTGTTTTTTTCCGAAGAGATGACAGCTTACCGGAAAAGCGGCGCGGCGGTTTATGTAACCCCCAAAATGCTTTCCGGGGTAATGCTGGAACCGGCGCTACGGAAGATCAGCGGGGAGATTGCCGCCAGAAGGTATGAGCTGGAGGATCCCTTTACCTGCCGGGGGATTCGGGAATATGAGCCCTGGGATGAAATCAGGAAAATCAACTGGAAAGCAAGCGCAAGGATGGATGAACTGATGGTGAATGAAAGGGAGCACACTACGGTAAGCAGCCTGCGGATTTTTATGAACCTGGAGGACAGCGATATTTTAAAAAGGCAGGAGCTTGTGGAAATGTCCATCAGCCTCTGCGCTGCCCTTGCCAGGGAATTCCTTATCCAGGGAATCCAGGTGAGCGTTTATGCCAATGGCAGGGATTGCATTACAGGGCAGCTTCTTTCCCTGGAAGGCCTGAATGCTGCTTCCAGTGTGGATGCGGTAGACCGGGCACTGGCGCGGCTGGAGGCACAAGGGCAGCTTCCCAGGTTTGGGGACTGCCTGGGGGAAAAGCTTTTTGGGGGAAGCGCCCTTTATACTGTCTTTATCTCCGCCTACAAACATGAGGATTATCTGGAGGTGCTAAGGCGTTTTCACAGGGAGCGGGGGGAAGGGTTTGTGTGGGTCTGCCCTGTGGGGGCGAAGCAGGAGGAGCTTTCCGGCTGGGAGCTTGCCGGGCGTACTCTTTATGTGCAGGAGGGGTGATTGTTATGAGCCGTAAAATAGAGATTGTTAAAAATGCCCTGGCGGAGATGGCAAACTTCCTGGTCCTGTTTGCCCTGGGAGTAGTGGTGTGGGGGGATTTCATTGAAACCCCGCCGGACTTTGGGATTTTGCTTGCCCTGGGCCTGGTCCCTCTTTTTTATTATGGGGCCAGGGAGCGGTGTGAAAGCTTCTGGGTGTTCCTGCTGCTGCACCTGCTTCCCTGGGGCGGGTTTTGCCTGCTGGATAAAGCGATTGCTGAGAAGGCGTTGCTGTTTTTTCTTCTGGCGGCCATTACCCTGATGAGCTTTAGCAGGAAGATGAAGGGGCTGGCGGCAGGGATGGAGGCTGCCCACCCGGCTTTCGCAGCCCTGGTTTTCTGGGGGCTGTACCTGATTGACGGCAGGTTTGGGGGCGGGGCGTGGAGCGGCTTCCTTCTTTATGTGGGGACGGGTTTTGCTGTGGGATACCTGCTGCGGTACTTTTTCCAGCAGTTCCTTCATTTTATGGACGTAAATAACCGGACGACGGAAAACATTCCTGTGAAACATGTGTTCCGCTCTGCAATGGCGCTTGCGGGGGGCTTTACCGCCATTGCCGGGAGCCTTATGGTTTTTGGCGCCCACAAGGGGCTGGCAGATACCATAGGGGCTGCCCTCATCCGGGTACTGGCGGCTGTTTTCCGTTTCCTGTTTTCCATGCTTCCGGGCGCCGGGGAAAAAGAGCCTGTATTTGAAGAGGCGGCAGGGGCTGCGGGAGAGGGTTTTGGCGAACTGATGGAGCCAGGGGAACCTTCCCTCCTGGCACAGATTTTTGAAATCCTTTTTGAGGCCTTAGTGGCAGCGGCCCTGATTGCCCTGGCTGTAACTGCGCTCCTGGCGGCTGTACGGCTGATCCGGGAGATTTTTTCCAGGAAGGGGAAAAGCCCGGCCAAGGAGGAGGGTGCCTTTGAAGATAAGGTGGAGAACCTGGAACGGGGGAAAAGGAAGCAGAAGGAAAAGCCGGAGGGCAGCCTTTGGGAGCGCATGGGGAAGGCCCTTTCCCCGGAAGAGAGGATCCGGCGGATTTACCGGAAGGTGCTGGAGAAGGAAAGGGCATCCCTGAAGGAGGAAGAGTGGGCGGTCCTGGCAACAAAGGCCACGCCCCGGGAGTGCTGCGCGGCGCTGTTCCCGGAAGAGGGGGATTTAGCGCAGGAGTTTGCAAGGCTATATGAGAAGGCCCGTTACGGCAGGGGGCTGTGCGGCGGAGAAGATGTAAAAAAGGCGAGAAAGCTGGCGGATGGGCTTCACAGATAGGGAAAGTGGGGCATATGATAGCAGTAAAGAGGTAAGGAAGTAATTCCTATGTATGAGCGCAAAGTATTGCCCTTTTATATGACTTACCCTCTTCCGATGTATTATCAGGAGGAGGATGCTATTATGAGGGACCTGGAATATTTGCAGCAGATGTATCCCATGCAGGCAAAGAAGTACCAGAAAATGATCAGCGGCATTCTGGATAAGCTGGACTATGAGGGCAGCATGATTTATGATGAGTACCCGGATAAGTGGCAGATTTACAGGTTATCCAGGGATATATCAGACCGGATTAAGAGAGAGGAAGAAAAGGAACAGAAGGAAGTGGAAAGCCCGCCGGAGAAGTGGGAATGGCTGGGTGACCTGGTGCAGATCCTGCTGTGCTATGAGATTTATAAGCGAAGGCACGATATGAAAAGAGGGATCCTCAGGTTCTAAGGCCAGGGGATACCCGTCAATATTTGGAAATTTACAGCCCATGGGCAAAATTTTGGTTGTGGTTTGGCTGGTTAGTAAGTAAAATATAGTCATGACAAAAAGTTGTGGCTATATTTTTGTGCGCCGGGCCAGAGAATTACTGGTGTAACCCTGCGCGGATTGCGAGGACAGGAATGGAAGGACTGAGGGAAGCATTGTCTGGATTTTTGTCGGACAGGCTGTATCAGATTGTGATCAGCGGCCCCAGGAAGAAGGAAGGGGCATTTAAGATAAAAATACGCCCGGTGATGGTAAAGGGGGAGGTGTGTTTTCAGGAGACCCTCTCAAAAGGGGCACAGGTTTTTCATAAGAACTATACCAGGGAGGAAGCGGCAGAAGCAGTGCTTTCTTATATGGAAGAGTTTAAACAGCTTACAGGGGAGAGCGTGGAGGAGCGGCTCCATGTACTTGTGGGCAAAAGGGGAAATATGATGATAAAGCGGCAGAAGAAAAAGGGGGAGCAGGCCGGGGGGTTGCCGGATATGTCCCACAACAGGGCAAAAAAGTACCTGCTGGAGGAAGGAAGGGCGGTTCCTTTTCTGGTGGATTTGGGGGTACAGACCCAGGAGGGGAAGATTATCCATGCCCGGTATGATAAATTCCGGCAGATTAACCGTTATCTGGAATTTGTGGAGGATATTCTGCCTACACTGTATAAGGAGGAGAAGGTCCATATTATTGATTTTGGGTGCGGGAAATCTTACCTGACCTTTGCCCTGTATTATTATCTCCATGAATTAAAGGGCATGGATGTGCACATTACCGGCCTTGACCTGAAAGGGGATGTGATTGAAAGGTGCAGGAGGCTTGGGAAAAAGTATGGGTATGAAGACCTTGATTTTTACCAGGGGGATATTAAGGATTTCCAGCAGGCGGGCAGGGTGGATATGGTGGTCAGCCTCCACGCCTGTGACACGGCCACAGATTTTGCCCTGAAAAAGGCAGTGGACTGGGGGGCGGAGGTGATCTTCGCAGTTCCCTGCTGCCAGCATGAGGTAAACGGGCAGATCGAAAATGAGCTGTTATCGCCGGTTTTGAAATATGGGATCCTGAAGGAGCGGATAGCGGCCCTGGTCACTGACGGGATCCGCGCCAACCTGCTGGAGGAGGCGGGCTATGAGGCCCAGATACTGGAATTTATTGATATGGAGCATACCCCGAAAAACCTTCTCATACGGGCGGTGAAGAAGGGAAAGGCAAATAATGGGAAAAGCGGGGAGAAGACAGGAAGGATGGCGGAGGCATTACAGGTAAGGACTACGCTGCAGAAACTGATGGAGGAGCGGGGAGCTATGGGGAAATAGGGCGGCAGGGAGGATGATTATGAAAAAGACGATCATAAAGGGAGCCATCGTAGCTACAGTGTTCTTTATGACCATATTGATTGTAAGCCGCATGATGAACCAGGGGAATACGGATATGACCACGGAGATGGGGAAGGCTGTTTATCCTGTAATCTCGGTGAATTACGGCGGGTTTCATTTGAATGAGATGCATGGCTATAAGGAGGCCATGGAGTTAAGCCAGATGCGGGAGAGCATTACTCCCCTTGCACCGGGGAGGAAGATCACGCTGGATATCCAGCCATATGGGACAATGGTGCAGGGAGTGGCTTTTGAGGTGAGGAGCCCGGACGGGGGGCGGCTGGTGGAAAGTACCCAGCTGGAGAATTTTAAGCCTTCCGGGGAGGAGGCCACAATAACCTTCGCCCTAAAGGACCTGATAGAGGCGAACCAGGAGTATGCCCTGGTGATCCTGCTCACCTTAGAGGGGGGAAGCCAGGTAAGGTATTATACCAGGGTGGTCAGTACGGAAGAGTATTTTGTGGATGAGAAGCTTGCCTTTGTGTGGGATTTTTCCGGCAAAACTTTTGACAAGGAGGAAGCAACGTCCCTTACCAAGTATATGGAGTCCAGCGCCGAGGGGGACAACACCACCTTTGGCAGGGTGGATATCCACAGCAGCTTCCAGCAGATGACCTGGGGGGAGCTTGCGGTTACCAGGGAGGGGCCTGTGAATTTCACCATCAGGGAGCTGGGGCCCCAGCTAGGGAGCTTTGTGCTGGATTATTATGTTTCTGTGCCCGAGGGCAGGGGGAAGAACTATTACATGGTAAAGGAGTTTTACCGGGTGCGCCATACGTCAGACCGGATGTACCTGCTGGATTTTGAGAGGGCCATGGACCAGATATTTGACCCAAAGGGCAATGTGTATGCCAATAATAAAATCATGCTGGGGATCACCAGCAGGGATATTCCCCTTTTGGAAAGCGACGGGGGCAATAACCTTGCCTTTATCACAGGGAACAGGCTGTTTTGCTATAACTTTGCGGAAAATAAGATGGCCCTTTTGTTTTCCTTTTATAATAAGGGGAACCTGGATAAAAGAACCCTGTATCAGGGCCATGAGATGAAGCTGCTCCATGTGGATGAGGGGGGCAACGTGATTTTCCTTGTATATGGCTATATGAACAGGGGACGCCATGAGGGGGCGGTGGGCATTTCCGTCTATTACTACGACAGTTCGGTAAATACTGTGGAGGAAATGGTATATATTCCCTGCAATGAATCCCAGGCGCTCCTTAAAGAGGAAGTGGGGCAGCTTTCTTATATTAATAAAAACAGTATGCTTTACCTGAAATGGAAGGATACGATTTACGGCATCCATATAATGAACCATACCTGCAATGTGGTGGTGGAAAACCTGGCGGAGGGCCGCTATAAGGTTTCTGAAAGTAATAAAATGGCGGTGTGGCAGAAGGAAGGGAGCCTTTATGATGGGCAGGAGCTGGTGCTGATGAATATGACTACCGGAAAGCAAAAAAGCATTAAGGCGGCAGCAGGCGAGATCCTCTCTCCCATCGGCTTTATGGAGGAGGATATGATTTACGGCATTGCCAGGGAGGAGGATATTGTAACTGACAGTGCAGGCAACACGGTTTTCCCGATGTACTGCCTCCGCATTGAAAATGAGACGGAGGGCGTGCTGATGGAGTACCGGGAGGAGAATGTTTATGTGACGGCGGGAAAAGTTACCGGGAACCAGATCATCCTCTCCAGGGTGGAAAAAGGGGAGGAGGGCGGCTATGTGCCCATTAAGGACGACCAGATCATGAATGCGGAGAAGGAAGTGGTAAAGCGCAATACCATTGAGACGGCAGTTACGGAAAAATATGAGAAGCTTACACAGATTGCCCTGAAAGCGTCCATAAGCGCTGACACCCTGATCCACCAGACGCCCAGGGAGGTGTTTGTGGAGGAGGGGAGGGAGGTCCGCATCTCCCAATATGAACAGGAGGATGGGCGCCGGTACTATGTTTATGGGAAGTATGGGATAGAGAACACTTATACCAATGAAAAAAGCGCGGTAAACCATGCAGATGAGATTTCAGGCGTGGTGATAAATAAGGAAGGGTATTACGTGTGGCAGAAGGGGAACCGCAGCCTTTCCAACCAGATTATGGCCATTCACGGGGAAATGATGTCGGAGGACAGAAGTTCCCTGGCAGTATGCCTGGATTCCCTGCTTGCCTATGAGGGCGTGGTGAGAAATTCAAAGTACCTGCTGGAGCGGGGCGGGTCTGTCCTCTCAATCTTAAAGGACAGCCTCCCGGATGTGGAGGTGCTGGACTTAACCGGGTGTACGCTGGATGCGGTGCTGTATTATGTAAACCAGGATATCCCTGTGCTGGCACTGCTCAGGGACGGCTCGGCGGTCCTGCTGGTGGGCTTTAACGAAAAAAATACAGTGATAATGAATCCGGAAACAGGTACCGTCTATAAGATGGGGATGAACGATTCCAGAGAGTGGTTTGAGCAAAACGGCAACTGCTTTTTAACCTATATCAGAAACCGGGATTAAAGTGCTTTTGGCTGTGCCAGGGGAAAATGGCGTGTTTATGGGGCCCGCAACCAATAGTTGCGGCGGTTCAAACCAGAGTTGGTGGCCGGGCAAAGGCAAATAAGCATATAATTTTCCTGTGGCAGCAAGTAAGCGGGAGGTGGAGGTTTGGATTGAGGTTATTGAGGTTTAAGAAAGAAAAGTGCTTCCAGCCTCCCGGGTTTCAGCGTCCGCAAATGCGGACAGATGGGAGTAAAGATGAATATTGAGATTGCAAACCGGCTTGTGAATTTACGGAAGCGTAATCATCTGTCCCAGGAGGCGCTTGCCGAAAGGCTTGGCATCAGCAGGCAGGCGGTAAGTAAATGGGAGAGGGCAGAGGCATCCCCGGATACAGATAATCTGATCCTGCTGGCGCGGCTGTACAAGGTTTCCCTGGATGAGCTTTTGCTTACAGAGGATGAAATCCCGGAGCCGGGAGGGGAGGTACAGGCCCCGTCCCAGGGGGAAGGGGCTGTCTGGGCGGATGAGGCGGATGCCAGTGGTTTTTCCCTCCCGGGAGATTCCAGGGAGCCGGAAGAAGGCTGTGGGCAGGAGGAGGGGAACCGCCAAGAAATTTGGGAGAATGGCATACAGGAGCAGGATGGCCAAAATGAGGGGCGTTATTACCCTATGGCTGCGGCCATTATCATTTGCTATCTGTTTATCGGGTTTGTTTTTAACGCTTGGCATCCCGGGTGGCTGATGTTTCTGCTGATCCCCATAGGGTATTCCCTGGCGGTTGCCATTGAGACTGGCAATGCATACTGCTTTTCCTATCCGGTGCTGGTAGCGGCAATATATCTTTCCCTGGGGATTTTCTTTGATGCCTGGCATCCGGGATGGATCATTTTTCTCACCATCCCTTTGTATTATCCCACGGTCTCCTGGCTAAAGGACAGAGCCAGGCGCAGGGCTTATAAGCAGGGGCGGAAAGATGGGCAGGGCAGATGATGGAAAAGAAAACAGCAAAAAAGCTGGCAGCGGCGGCTATGCTGCTGGCGTTAGGAGGGATATGTATTATGAGTATAAAAAAGGCATCACAGGACGGGCGGCCCTGGGGATCTGTAGAAATTTCCCTGGGAGGCAGGGCGGAGCTTCAAAATACCATAGAGCTTCCATTGGAAAAGACAAAGAGCCTGGAGATAAAATATAAACATAAAAATATTATCATTTATCCTGCAAAGGATGAGAAGATAGTGATTAAAGAGTACCTGATTAGCAGAGGCCCACAGTCCCTGGCACAGGTGGGATATGGAGAGGATGGAAAGGTTACTGTCACAGGGGGGGATACCAATACCGTTATTGTGCTAGGCTTTGGCTTCGGGGAGAGAATTGAAGTTTATCTTCCGGAAAAAGGATTGAAGGAGTTGGCCGTGGAAACAGGAAGCGGCAATATCACTTCCGAGGCAGGCTATCTGGAGCCGGAGGGCAGGCTGATGGTAACGGCAAAAAGCGGAAATGTGAAATGGCGTTATGGGGATGCAGGGGAACTATCCTTCCGGTCAGGAAGCGGAAATGTTAAGGTGGAAGATATCAGGGGAAATGTGACGGCCAAAACCGGCAGTGGGAATATTACTGGTGAGAAGGTAGAAGGCACACTGGATGCGAAAACAGGAAGCGGGAACATTACCCTGGAGGAATTTACGGGAAATGGCAGGATGGAAGCCGGAAGCGGGAATATTAAAGTGGAGGAAGGAAAAATTACCGGGGACCTGGCATTACAGACGGACAGTGGGAATATCAAAGTGGAGCTGGCGGGAAAAATACAGTTACATTTTGAAATCAAAACCGGCAGCGGTTTTATTAAAACGGATTTCGGCCAGCAGCTTTCCTATAACAACAGCGGAAACACTGCGGAAGGGGATGTTGGGGAAGCGCCGGTGGGGCGGTTCCAGGCACAGACAGGAAGCGGGAACGTATACATTATGCGTGAGTAGCAAAACAAACGCCGCCACGCTTTGCGCCCCGGCTTATTGTAAGCAAGAGGAATACGGGAGGGGAACCCCCTTTCCGTATTCCTTTTTTACAATAAGCCGGACCGCGGGGCGTGACGGCGTTTGTTCTAATATGTTAAAAATAATTTGCCCCGGTATTTTTCCAGGGTAAATAAAAGCAACATGCCCAGGATGCCGCAGGAAATCACTTCCCCAATGGCCACAGTGAGGAAGGACAGCCATAAAGGCCCCACGCCATAGGCATACAGAAGCACAAAGGGAACCACAAGGGTGTTTGCCGCAATGGGGGGGACGGGGGCAAGATATTTACATTTGCGCAGTTTCCGGGTAAGGAACGCAGCCACAAGGGTGGCGGCACTGCCGAAAACAATGTCGGGGATGGCACAGCCTGTTAAAATATTGGCCAGCAGGCAGCCTACAAAAAGTCCGGGTATGGCGGCGGGGGTAAAGTAAGGCAGAATGGTGAGTGCCTCTGAGAACCGTACCTGAATTGCCTGGCTGGCAATCCCCAGCAGATTGGCAACATAGGTGAGCGCTACATAGAGCGCGGCAATCATTGCTGCCTGGACCAGCAGCAGGACATGGTTTGACGCTTTCTTATTCATTTTTCTTCTCCTTTAGTTTTGTTTTAAAAGAACCTTGGGGCCCTTTTCGTCAGGAAGGTCTCGAACTGACGTTGTTTCGGGAAAAACTGCTTACACAGGAATTCCCAAGGATTTATTATAGTAAAAAACTGGGAGATGTCAAGGGATAATTCCCACTTTTCATATGGCCTGGAGGGAGAATCTTGTAAAATACACTTGCAGGCATTATAATGAATAGCGTAAAAAAGGCTTGAGTTAAGAGATTGTATTATAGGGCAGGAGAGGGAGGTATATTTTTATGTATCAGGACCGGAAAATCTGGATTGGGAAATCCGGGGACGAAAAAGTTTATATTTACCCCCAGATGGCAAACCGCCATGGGATGATTGCAGGGGCTACGGGAACAGGTAAAACCATAACCCTGAAGGTGCTGGCGGAATCTTTCAGCGATTGCGGGGTTCCCGTGTTCCTGGCGGATGTGAAGGGGGACCTGGCAGGCATGTGCAGGGCCGGGGCGGGGAACCAGAGCCTGGATAAGAGGATTGACGGGATGGGGCTTAAGGAGGCAGGCTTTGCGTTCCGTAGCTATCCGGTAACTTTTTGGGATATTTATGGGGAAAAGGGGCTGCCTTTGCGCACCACCATTTCCGAGATGGGCCCCTTGCTTTTAAGCAGGATCCTGGAGCTGAACGAGACCCAGTCGGATGTGCTGGCCATTGTATTTAAAATTGCGGATGATGAAAACCTTTTGCTTTTGGATACCAAGGACCTGCGCTCCATGCTCCAATATGTGGGGGAACATGCAAAGGAATACAGCGCAGAATATGGGAACCTTCCCAAACAGAGCATGGGAGCCATCCTGCGGGCGTTGGCGGCGCTGGAAGCGGAAGGGGGGGAGGAGTTTTTCGGGGAGCCTGCCCTTTCTATTGCCGACTGGATGTGTACGGACTGCGACGGCAGGGGTGCCATCCAGATCCTTGACTGCCAGAAGCTCATCGGCAGCCCTACTATGTATTCTACCTTTATGCTGTGGATGATGTCGGAGCTGTTTGAGACGCTGCCGGAAGCGGGGGACCGGGAGAAGCCCAAGATGGTGTTTTTCTTCGATGAGGCCCACCTTTTGTTTGATACTGCCCCCAAAGCGTTGCTGGCCAAGATTGAGCAGGTGGTAAAGCTGATCCGCTCCAAGGGCGTGGGGATCTATTTTATCACCCAAAGCCCGAAGGATATCCCTAATGGAGTCCTGGGGCAGCTTGGGAATAAGGTGCAGCACGCCCTCCATGCCTATACCCCGGCAGAGCAAAAGGGGGCGAAGGCGGCGGCTTCGTCTTTCCGGGCCAATCCGGAATTTGATACTTATGAAACGCTTACACAGCTTGGGATCGGGGAAGCCCTTATCTCTGTGCTGGATGAAAAGGGAACCCCTACGGTGGTGAAGAAATGTGAGGTCTTGCCTCCCCAGAGCCAGATGGGCGCTTTGGAGGATGAGGCCAGGAGGGGAGAGGTCACCGGAAGCCTGCTTTATAGCAGGTATGCCCAGATGGTGGACCGGGAATCCGCCTATGAGATCCTGGAGAAAAAGGTGAGGGTCCAGAAGCAGGAGGAGGAAGAGGCTGCCCGGCAGCGGGAGGAGGAAAAGCAAAGGCAGAAGGAGGAAGCGGCAGCAGAGCGCCAGCGCCAGAAGGAGGAGGCGGCAGCAGAGCGCCAGCGCCAGAGAGAAGCGGCGGCGGAATTAAAGCGCCAGCAGAGGGAAGAGGAAGCCGCCAGGAAGGAAGCGGAGAAAAAAGCCGCCCAAAAGGAGAAGGCAATCAAAAGAACGGTGGAACAGGCGGCAAAAAGCGCCGCAGGCACTGTGGGCAGGGAAGTGGGGAATTCCCTGGGCAAATCCTTAGGAGGAAGCTTCGGAAAAAAGGTGGGCGGCAATATGGGGGCTTCCCTGGGAAGAGGGATTTTGAGCACACTGTTTAAACTTTAGGATCAGGGAATGTCAAAGTCATATCCCCCCAGGATACTTCATACAATGTAAAAAAGTGTTCTGAGGGGATTTCCTTTGAAAGATTATATCGAGGAACGCGCAATCGATATTGCCAATTATATTATTGATAACAATGCAACGGTGAGGCAGACTGCAAAAGCGTTTGGGATTAGCAAGAGTACGGTACATAAAGATGTAACGGAAAGGCTCATGCAGGTGAACCCGGTCCTTGCCAAAGATGCCAGGAAAGTATTGGATGTGAACAAACAGGAGCGCCATATCAGGGGAGGGATGGCCACAAAAGAAAAATATCAGCATATGCACCATGAGCAGCCGTAAAAGCAATTTAGGGAGGGCTTTGGTATTGATGTATTTATTATTCGTGCTATAATGACAGGTGCAGGGAAGTTTTTTGCCATACATTATATGAGGAATCAATATGCTGTACACGAATAAGGATCTGAAAAAACTGATCATCCCGCTGGTATTTGAACAGCTTCTTGCCATATTGGTGGGGATGGTAGACACAGTAATGATAGCGGGCGTTGGCGAGGCGGCAGTCTCCGGCGTTTCCCTGGTAGATACCATTAATATCCTGATCATAAATATAACAGCGGCGCTGGCTACTGGCGGCGCGGTAGTTGCCGGGCATTTTCTTGGGCAGAGGGATTCGGAAAATGCCAGTAAGTCGGCGTGGCAGCTTGTGCTGTTTTCCATATACCTTTCTATTGCCGTGACAATTATTTTTCTTGCCTCCTATAAGCCGGCGCTGCGCATGGTATTCGGGCAGGTGGAGCGGGAGGTGATGGAAAGCGCCTCTGTTTACCTGGTCATCACAGCGGTCTCCATCTGCCCTCTTGCCATTTACAATTCCTGTGCGGCCCTGTTCCGTGCCATGAGTGATTCCAAAACCACCATGTATATTGCCATTGCCATGAACCTGATAAACCTGGCAGGGAATGCCATTCTTATTTATGGGGCAAAGCTTGGAGTGGCAGGGGCAGCCATTGCCACTTCCTTTTCGCGGATAGCGGCGGCGCTTTTGATAATGGTGTTGATGTTTGTCATGGACAAGCAGATCAATCTTAAGGGAAGGGTCACCTGGAAGCTGGATATCGTATTGATTAAAAAGATACTGTATATTGGCATTCCCAACAGCCTGGAAAACAGCCTGTTCCAGCTTGGGAAGATTTTGCTGCTTTCCCTGATTTCTACCTTTGGCACCTATGCCATAGCGGCCAATGCGGTCTGCAACACACTGGCAAGCTTTAATGTGCTGCCGGGACAGGCGATCAACATGGCTCTTTTGTCAGTGGCGTCCATGTGTATTGGGGCGGGGGACTTTCAGCAGGCAAGATATTATACCAAAAAGCTGATGGTTATTTCCATAGGATGCACGGCAGCGATCTCGGGCATCCTGTTTGTGGCATCACCCTGGATCATGGGCATTTACCATTTGACACCCCAGACAGAGGCACTGGCGGTTTTGGTCATGCGCTGGCATACGGTCCTGGCGGTGTTGTTCTGGATGCCCTCCTTTACCCTTCCCAATACACTGCGGGCAGCGGGAGACGTGGTCTGGACAATGATCATCGCCATTGCCTCCATGTGGGTATTCAGGATCGGCTTTGCTTATCTGTTCAGTTATTATCTGGACGGAGGGCTGCTTGGGGTGTGGGTGGCCATGGCCATTGACTGGGGCTTCCGCGGGCTTTGCTATGGGATCAGATACCATGGGCACAAATGGGAACGGTTTGTTGGGGCAGGGGGATAAACAATGTGGCCCCGCGGGGGCGTCCTGCTTTAATTAAAGGGAGACATGAAGGCAGAAAACATGTTTTTCCTGCCGGATAGAGGGATGGCGGTAAACATATACAGGAGACAGGAGCGAGATTATGGAAAAAGAAATGGTCGTTGTACTTGATTTTGGAGGACAGTACAATCAGTTGATTGCCAGGAGGGTCAGGGAATGTAATGTTTACTGTGAGGTCCATCCTTACAGCCTGGGGATAGAGAGGCTGAAGGATATGGGACCCAAGGGGATTATTTTCACAGGCGGCCCTAACAGTGTTTATGGGGATGGTTCGCCCAGATGCCCGGAGGAGGTCTTTGGGCTGGGGATACCGATACTGGGCATTTGCTATGGTTCCCAGTTAATGGCCCATATGCTTGGCGGAAAGGTAAAAACCGCCCCGGTAAGTGAGTATGGCAGGACGGAGGTAGAAGTGGGGCGGGAGTCTGTCCTTTTTTCCAATGTCCAGGAAAAAACTGTCTGCTGGATGAGCCATACAGATTATATTGAAAAAGCTCCCGCCGGGTTTAAGGTTACTGCCCATACACCGGCCTGCCCTGTGGCGGCGATGGAGGATCCGGCAAGAGGGCTGTATGCGGTGCAGTTCCATCCGGAAGTGATGCATACCAAAGAGGGGATGAGAATGATCTCCAACTTTGTCCGTGGGATCTGCCATTGCAAGGGGGACTGGCGTATGGATTCCTTTGTGGAAAATGCAGTCAGGCAGGTGAGGGAGAAAGTGGGGAAGGGCAGGGTATTATGCGCCCTCTCCGGCGGTGTGGATTCTTCTGTTGCGGCTGTGCTTCTTGCAAAGGCTGTGGGAAAACAGTTGACCTGTGTTTTTGTGGACCATGGCTTGCTCCGCAAAAATGAGGGGGACCAGGTGGAGGCAGTTTTTGGGGACAAAGGGATCTATGACCTTAATTTTGTCCGTGTAAACGCCCAGGAACGGTTTTATAGCAGGCTGGCAGGGGTGGAAGAACCGGAGGAGAAGCGGAAAGTTATCGGGGAAGAATTTATCCGTGTGTTCGAGGAGGAAGCACGGAAAATCGGCGCGGTGGATTTTCTGGTGCAGGGAACTATTTATCCGGATGTGATTGAAAGCGGCTTGGGAAAGAGCGCGGTGATCAAGTCCCACCACAATGTGGGCGGGCTTCCTGACTGTGTGGACTTTAAGGAGATCATTGAGCCTTTGCGGATGCTGTTTAAGGATGAGGTGCGCAGGGCCGGCATTGAGCTGGGGCTTCCGGAGCATCTGGTCAACAGGCAGCCCTTTCCGGGGCCGGGGCTTGGCGTCCGGATCGTTGGCGAGGTGACTGCCGATAAGGTGCGTATGGTACAGGATGCAGATGCGGTCTTCCGGGAGGAAGTGGCAAAGGCTGGCGCTGATAAGGGGCTTGGGCAGTTTTTTGCCGCCCTTACTAATATGCGGAGCGTAGGGGTTATGGGGGACGGGAGGACTTATGATTATGCGGTAGCCCTCCGGGCTGTGTGTACATCTGACTTTATGACGGCGGAGGCCGCCCAGATTCCCTGGGAGGTGCTGGGGAAGGTGGCAGGAAGGATCGTGAATGAAGTGAAGGGGGTTAATCGGGTGCTGTATGACTGCACGGGGAAGCCGCCGGGGACGATAGAGTTCGAGTGATGAAATGGGCTTTAAGAAGCTAGTGTTTATGCGGGATGCAAACAAATTTGTTTAGGTACTGGCAACGATTTGGCAACATTTTCAACATCACGCACTAAATAATTACATCATTGGCATAAGAAAACCTTGCTGATTTTCAGATATGAAAACTGAATATCGGCAAGGTCT
>OFGA01000162.1_pt1 | contig 61985 bp, 54 predicted proteins | sample 1521471 | NCBI WGS metagenome assembly OFGA01 (sample SAMEA3504086, study PRJEB24116) | mouse gut metagenome | biome: mouse gut; feature: mouse-associated habitat; material: faeces | place: Denmark | collected 2011 | reverse complement strand
CCGTTAAACTGGCTGCATAGTTCTTCTCCTCAATCTGGCGGAGGGCTTCCGCAACTGTATCTTCTAAAGTTTTTTTCCTATTGGGATTACATGTTTTAAATTCCATGATAAATGCATCGTCCGTATCATTGAATGGTTCAAGCATCACATCATAACGTCCAAAACCACTTTCTCTGTTAGAAGTAATTTTATATCTGTCTGCCAGATCTGTCATTAGTCCGAGTACAAAGCCGTGATAGAACCGTTCCGGCTCGGCTTCTCCCAGCGCGTTCTTTCCCGTGTCAAAATAGCTAAAGGTTGCGGCGGATAACCGGTTCATATACGCATTCATGGCTTCCAAGTCTCCTGCCAGAAGCGCCTTGATAAATTCAATATATGCCGGAACAAACCGGGCAAACCATCCCTCTATCATCCGCTGGAACATAATTCGGATCTCTTTATTTGTCAGGGCGAATTCAAATTCCTCGGCGCCTGATGCTGCATCTATAGTGTGGTTTTCTAATTTCAAATAGCCTCCTGCAAGGAGAAGGCTCCAAACAGCATTACCATCATAGTCCAACTGACTGAATACAATCTGCTCATCAATCTGCGTGTGCAGAGATTTCCCTGTTAATAAATCTTCCATTACAATCTTGATATCAGGAGTTCCTTCGCGGATCAATTTTCCAATCAAGCTGTTGCTGCTTGTGTTTGCCCAATACGTAGAAAACGTTCCATATTTTAAAAAATTCAGGATGGACCATGGATTATAAATGTCCGTTTTGTTCCCAAAAGTAAATCCATCATACCAGTCTTTTACATCATCCTGTTTGGATATAAGACCATATTCATCCAAGGCATCCCGGACTTCTTCCTGAGTAAAGCCAAAGCTTTCCGCATACAGGTCTGATATCGTTGTACCTACTGTCAGATTATTTAAGTCTGAAAAAATAGATTCCTTGCTTACCCGTGTGATTCCTGTCATAAGAGCCTTTTCCAGATAAGGATTTGTTTTAAATGCAGCATTGAACATACTTCTGGTAAAATTAACCAGTTCTTCCCAGTATCCATATACATATGCTTCCTGCAGCGGCGTATCATATTCATCTAAGAGTATAATTACTTTTTTCTTATAATAGCGCATTAAATAATTCGATAAAGCGCGGAGAGAGCCTGCCGCTAAATAATTCTCCATTTCAGCGGAGATTTTCTGATATTGTTCTTTTTCATCAGTGTTCAGGCAGTCTGCGGCCAGCAAATAATCATGCTTGTTATACAGTTCCTTAATAACCTGACAGATTTGTTTTCTGGCATCATCAAAAGAGGTCTCCTTTATACTGGCAAAACTAAGAGAGATTACGGGGTAAGTTCCCTGCAGTCTGCGGTATGTTTCTTCTTTCCAAATGGATAAATCCCTGAATAACTCTTCTTTTCCAGCATATTCAACGGAAAAAAATTGTTCTGTCATACTTATGTTCAGAGTCTTTCCAAAACGGCGGGGTCGTGTAATCAATGTTACTACATCGCCGTTTTCCCACCATTCTTTGATAAATCCTGTCTTATCTATATAAAAATTACCGCTGGTAATCAACTGCTCAAAATCTTGATGTCCGATTCCAACTGTTCTTGCCATACATATACCCTCTCATTCCTTTTAATGCTCATATTCTGTTCTGTCTAACAATACTTTTTCATTGACTATATTATATCGATTATCCGTATAAAAAACAATTCATTTTTATATTTTCCTTTTATCTCTAGATCCAATAAGGTGTACTTTTCTGGATAGATTGCCGGCATATCAGAAACCCCGTTTGATTCATATTCAAAACCTTCACAAAATTTATAATTATGCAGGAAAAAGGAATTTCCTGTAAGCAAATTCAAGGAGGAAAAACCATGAGAATTCAACATAATATTACTGCATTAAATGCACACAGGAATTTATACAACAATAATACTTCCGTAGGAAAGAACTTAGAGAAGCTGTCATCTGGTTACAGAATCAACCGCGCTGGTGACGACGCTGCCGGACTGGCTATTTCTGAGAAAATGCGTGCCCAGATCACAGGTCTTAATACAGCTCAGAAAAACGCTGAGGATGGCGTATCTCTTGTGCAGACAGCAGAAGGTGCTCTGACAGAGGTTCATTCCATGCTGAATCGTATGGTTGAGTTATCCACACAGGCTGCCAACGGAACATATTCAACTAGCAATCGTTCTGAAATGCAGAAGGAAATTGATCAGTTGAATTTAGAAATTAACAGAATCAGTACAACTTCTAATTTTAATGACCAGCAGCTGTTTAGTGCATCATCTACGATCAATCTTCACGTTACCGAGCAAAATACAGGTGGTTCGATCAGTGTTAGCCTTCAGAAGATGGATTCAACCGTGCTGGGAACTTCAACTATTGCTATTGGTACAGCAGCAGGCGCAACCGCTGCTATTAAAACAGCAAAGGATGCTATTGAGAAAATTTCATCCATGAGATCTACTTTTGGTGCATTACAGAATCGTCTTGAGCACACAATTAACAACTTGGGCGTTCAGGCAGAGAATATCACTGCTTCTGAATCCCGCATCCGCGATGTTGACATGGCAAAGGAAATGATGGCATATACCAAGAACAACATACTTGTTCAGGCTTCTCAGGCTATGTTGGCTCAGGCAAATCAGGTACCGCAAGGAGTTCTTCAGTTATTGCAGTAACTTGCATGTGTAATTTCGGGAAGCGTCGGATGGGGCGCTTCCTTTTGTATAAGAACATTTTTTTGTAAAAAAGAGAACGTTCATTTGTAGCAATTTATCAAATATGGGAGAACGAATCTATGAATATACAGCTTAGTATTTCTTTGCTTGCATCGGATAAACATGCTGCCCTCGAGCGTTGTCTGGATTCATTGTGTCCTCTGATGATGCAAGTGCCAAGCGAATTAATCGTGGTGCTTACGGGGAATGATAGTAATATTCGTAAAATTGTAAGCCAATATACGGATCAAGTGGTTGTGTTTGAATGGTGTAATGATTTTTCAGCAGCGCGAAATGCGGGAATGAAGTTAGCACGAGGAGAATGGTTTCTGTTTATCGATGACGATGAATGGTTTGAAAATACATCGGAAATTATCCAATTTTTTCTATCAGGAAATTATCGGAATTATGATATGGCGTATTATAAACAGAGAAACTACGCAGACTGGAAAGGAATTGTATATGAAGATTTTCCGGTCTTGCGAATGGTGCGTCTAACTCCTGAAATTCATTTTGAAAACCCTATTCATGAGGAACCTGTTCCGCGTTATGGAAAGAGTAAGGATTTTAATGTATATGTACATCATTATGGCTATGTAGAAAATGCAAATAAGGATTGCCCTGTAAAAGCTGACCGAAATATTCCGCTTCTTCTTCAAGATATTCAGAAACGGCCTTTTTATGTAAAAAATTATGTCCAGATTACGCAAGAATATAAAATAGCACAAAAATGGGAAAATGCAGAAAAATATTGTCGAAAAGGGTTGCATTATTGTCAAAAAGAAGAATATGAACCATACCGAAGATGGCTTCAAGCCGATTTGATAGAAATACTGTATGCAACGGGCGATTATCAGAAGGCAGAACAAGAAATACTAAAGATTTTAAAGCATGCTTGTGAAATAGTCCGGCTAATTGCTTATCTGAATTTAAACAAGATCTATAGAAATCAGGAGTTACCAGAAGATGCTTTACATTATGGATTGCAGTTTGAAGAAACCTTAGCTTATATGGATGCTAATTCTCAGATTTGGCAACAGCAGCAATGTGGTCATCTATCAGAACAGAAGATAAAGAAAATTTCCAATCTATATCAGATTAGAATGAACTGCATAGAAGATTCATTGAAATTGAATGATGTTAAACATGCCGAATATTTTCTTGCTTTGCTTCCATGGTCGGATGAGTTGAAAATGCATCGATTCTATAAGCCATTTGATTATTTAGAAGAACAGTATGGAAAAATATTTTATGAATCATTAAATAAAATATCGGAATCCTCTCCTTATGTGTTACTGATAAAAGCAAAAAAACAAGAAAACAGAGAATCCGAAACAATTCAAAGATTATTGACTCAATGTATAAGCCATACACAATCCCATTATTTACAATATCAAGCACTAAAAGAAGCGATTGAAGCAGAATTGGATATTTCTGGCTTATTGGACACAATTGAACAAGATTTTTGGATACAATGCTGTGAAAATATTGTAGAGACTCTTTCAAATAATGATTTATTTAAAATCCAAAAAGCGATAGATTCTCTTTTTCAACTTCACCCTATATACAGCCTGTTGTTAAAGAAATCATTGTGCAAAAGAAGACTTATTCGGGGATATCTTATGGGTCCGGAACTTATAGATATTTTACAAGAATACGTCCAATGCATTCACACTTACTATAAGAGGCAATATAGGGACGAGTTTTTAGGTAATGAAAACGAAGTTCTTCTCCCTAAAGAGTATCATTTCGCAATACTCGTTTCTGATACCTTAGAAAAAATAAGATGTGAAGATTACTTAGGAGCGATACGCCTGTTCCGAACAGCACTTCCTCTTGATACGTCAATGACGGGAGTTATAACCGAACTGATTCGATATATGATGAAGAAAGTAGAACATCCACATACGAATGCGGGAATAGAATTTGAAGGACTTGCAAAACAGATGAAGAGTGCGTTGAATATAATGTTTGAAAAGAAACAATATACAGAAGCCCTGTCTATTCTTCCGCAGCTCGTTTCACTCCTTCCGGAAGATCTGGAATTGCTGCGTATGAAACAGCGGCTTCTGAAAGAAATGGCCGATTAAAACGATATAAAACAATCATTATACGAACTTAGGAGACCTCTAGCTATGCTAAAAAATCAGGATTTAGCCCATCAGTTATTAACAATGACAGAGACTCTGATCGAAGCATCAGAACTGCTATATCAATACACTGCTGAACAAAATCATGATAGTTTCCGTACCATTTCCGCTGATATGTATCAGATGCTTACCGCGATCTTAGATGCGGCTCCTCCTTTAGATGCGGAAGAGGACGGACTTCATCTTTTTGCAGCAGCAGCTTCTATCCGAGATTCTCTGATAAGGATATCATACTACGAACAGCATTTTCCGGAAAAAGCGGTACATAAGATTGAATATGAATTAATTCCATTGACCGAAGTGATGCTTAATTCCATTTATTATTGGGGATGCGTATATCCGGACAGAGAAAAAACAGATTATTATAACCAGGTCGAGCGTTATGAATTGGGGCAGAATGTCTATCTTGCGCGTGCGCAGGAAACTGGTGAATATCTCTATGATTTGTCTGTTGTTGTTATAGCGTACAATAAATTAGAGTATACCAAAATGTGCGTGGAGAGTCTTATCCGGTTTATTCCAAAGGATTTGAAATATGAATTGATTCTGGTGAATCACGGTTCCTCGGATGGGACAAAAGAATATTTTGAAAGCGTTCACCCTGACAAGCAGCTAGACATTTCAATAAACGGAGGTGGATTCGGTGCGCTTGAACGAATCCATGAAGGAAAATATACGTTATTTGTAAGCAATGATGTCCTCGTTACTCCTCATGCAATTGAAAATATGCTGCGCTGTATAGAATCGGATGAATCCATTGCATGGGTTGTGCCCGCTACCGCGAATATATGCAATTACCAGACACTTCCTCTTCAGTACAATACTATTGATGATTTGTGGGAAGCAGCAGAGAAAAACAATGTATCCGATCCGTTTCGGTGGGAGCAGCGCTCCAGATTATGTAATCCGATCGAATTAAGAAAAAACAGCATTTTTGAAAAAACAAAGCCTAAGTATTATGGATACGGCAATAAGATTACGTTTGCTTTTAATGATGATATGACTTCCCTGCTTTTACGAAGAGACTGTTATAAGATGGTACTTGCTAAGGATGCCTACTGTCACCATTTCGGTTCTGTAACATTAAAAGAAGAATTCCGTACATATGGGGAAAGTGAGGCATATCTGGAGGGAAGAAGATGTTTTTATGAGGAATTCTATGTGGATCCGTGGGGCAAAGGTATGTGTTATGACAGATTTCTGTTTAACAAACTTCCCTGTGATAAAACAGACTCTGTAATAATTCTTGGAATTAACAGTGGTCTGGGGAGCAATCCGCTTAAGATTAAGGAGTCCTTAAAGGAAAATGTGCACAACTTGGACTGCAAAATATATAGTTATACCTCTGAACCTGAATTTATCAAGGATTTGGAAGGCGTATCTGAGGAGGCATATCAATTTGCTGACTGGGAAAGTTTTGAGCCTTGCAGACAAGCAAATGGATTTGATTATATCCTGATTGAATCTGGGCTGGAAAATGAAAAAGATTATCAGAATATTTTGCGTAATATAACTGGATACCTGAATCAAGACGGATACATGATTGTTAAGTTTGCCAATGAGCAGAACATTTGTTGGATTAAAACCAACTACAATAACGTCGTAGAAACTGAATCTGATACTGAGGATGGACACTGGTTATTTTGGAAAATGGAAAGGCAAAATTAAAAGTGGAGGGTTCCGTTCATGTTCACAAAACAATTGGAAGAAGATTTGAATTATACATATCATAAGCTTTCACCAACAGAAAGAGAAAAAATATCCGGCAGCACGATATTGATTACTGGCTGCGCAGGTTTCCTGGGATTCTATATCCTGCATTTTCTCTATCGCTACCGCGAGGAATTAAGGTTAAAGCAGGTATACTGCCTGGATAATTTCATGCTGGGCTATCCAGGATGGATCCAGGAAATGAACGCAGACGACCGTTTTATCATCAAGAAATTCAACATCATTACAGATGATATTGCTTTACTACCAGAGGCAGAAGGAGCTGACTACGTCGTCCATATGGCTTCCATCGCCTCGCCAGTATTTTACCGGCAGCATCCGATTGAGACGATTGATGCGAATGTATTTGGACTGCGAAGGCTATTGGATTATTACTGTCATAAGCAGATAAAAGGATTCCTCTTTTTCTCTTCCAGTGAATTGTACGGAGATCCGGCGCCGGAGGCGGTTCCTACGTATGAGGAATACTATGGGTACGTCTGCGCTACCGGCCCCCGCGCGTGCTATGACGAAGCCAAACGCTTCGGCGAAACCATGTGCATGCTGTTTGCTCAGAGATACGGTATGCCGATCGGTGTTGTACGCCCCTTCAATAATTATGGACCGGGCATGAAGATCAATGATCAGAGGGTTCCGGCTGATTTTGCCAAGAACATCACAGAGAATCAGGATATCTGTATCCTTTCCAGCGGCAGTCCAACCCGTACCTTCTGCTATATAGCGGATGCCGTAACAGGATACCTGAAAATCCTCCTGCACGGCTCTTATGACTATTTTAACATTGGTATAGATCAGCCGGAAATCTCTATCGAAAAACTGGCTGAAATCTATCAGGATGCCGGAAAGGAACTGTTCGCTTACAGCGGAAGGATTACTTACGCCGATTCGGAGGACAAGGAATACCTCACGAACAATCCCAAAAGGCGCTGTCCAAAGATTGACAAGGCGAGAGAACTGCTGGATTACAAGCCAGAGATCCTGGTAGATGAGGGCGTCCGCAGATTCCTCACGTTCATTAAAGAAAGTCTGGAAGCGGGGAAGAATGGGGAGGGAAATCTGTTATGGTGAAGGACATCAAGACGGTAACCGTCTTTGGCCTGGGATTTGTAGGACTGACTACAGCGCTTGGATTTGCCGAAACAGGCTGTAAGGTTTATGGCATTGACGTTGACGAAGCGAGAAAGGAATCCCTGAGAAACGGAATCATTCCATTTCATGAACCGCATATGAAAGAGGTTCTTAGGCATCATCTGGGGCAGAGTTTTTTTATTACAGACGATATCTTGGACGCAGTACATAAAAGCACCTATATATTCTACTGTGTAGGAACTCCTTACGGAATAGACGGAAGCGCCGACCTTACTTACTTGTTCTCAGCAATTGACAGCACACTTAAAGCAATCCATGATGAGAAATTCCGGGTACTGGTAACCAAGTCTACGATCCCGCCGTCCACGACAGCGGAGAAGATCCTGCCTTATGTGAAAAAATCATGCGATAAGGCAGAGTTCGTAGGCGTTGCCAACAATCCGGAATTTCTTCGGGAAGGACACTGTTGGGAAGACTTCACGGAAGCGGACCGAATTGTACTGGGAGTAAATGATGAGAAATCCAAGGTTCTCCTTACAGAATTATACGAACCGATGGGAATCCCCATTAAGTGTGTCAGCCATTCTACCGGAGAATTTATCAAATACCTGTCTAATACACTGCTTGCTTCTCTGATCAGTTATTCTAATGAAATGGCGCAGGCGGCGGAAGCATTCGGCGGCATAAATGTTGCGGAGGCATTTCGCATCCTGCATATGGATAAACGCTGGAATGACTGTAACATGACCAGTTATGTGTATCCCGGATGCGGTTACGGCGGATACTGCCTTCCCAAGGATACCAGCGCATTCTATGCGCAGGCAGAGGCAAAAGGCTTTGACGCGCAGATCTTAAAGCAGGTTATCCGAACCAATGCTGAGAGACCGCAGCGGATTGCGGAACAGATCGGGCGGCACCTTGGTCAATCCTCTGGTACGATCGGAATCTTAGGACTTTCTTTTAAACCAGGATCCGACGATGTACGGGACACTCCCGCAGTTAAGATCATACAGGAGCTTAAAAAGCTGGGATACCAGGATATCATCGCTTATGATCCGATTGCAATGAATGAATTTCAGCAGAAATATCCTGACATAGCAATCGGTTATGCCGAAAGTCTGGCAAAAGCCTATGATGAATCGGATATTCTGGCCATTGTAACAGCCTGGGAAGAATTCCGGCTGACGCCTACGTTAGGAGATAAAGAGATTATTGACTGTAGATATATGCTGTAGATTCAGACAGTACATTTACTGGTATACAGATCTTAGAGTCTTAACGGCTTTAAATTTACGGAGGTTATTGATGGAAAAACAACAGATTTTAGATATGGTTACACAATATTGTAAGGAACAGCATACATCGAAGGAATGGAAGCCGGGAGACCGGATCAATTATGCCGGACGGGTGTATGACGAAGCGGAACTCTGCAATCTTGTAGACGCGTCCCTTGATTTCTGGCTGACAGCCGGGAAATATACGGAGGAATTTGAATCAGGGCTTGGGAAATATCTGGACATTCCCTACTGCTCTGTCGTGAATTCAGGCTCTTCCGCCAATCTGCTGGCTATTGCTGCCCTCACCTCTCCCCTCTTGAAGGAAAAACGGATCCTCCCGGGCGACGAAGTGATCACGGTTGCGGCAGCATTTCCTACCACGGTTGCGCCGATCCTGCAGTGCGGGGCTGTCCCGGTGTTCGTAGATATCGACATTCCTTATTATAACATAGATATATCCCTGCTTGAAGGCGCGCGCTCTCCCCGGACAAAGGCTGTGTTCTTAGCTCACAGTCTGGGAAATGTGTTTGACTTGAAGGCAGTAAAAGAATTCTGCGTACAGCACGGCCTGTTCCTGATCGAGGACAACTGTGACGCGCTCGGCGCAGAGTACGAGATCGACGGCGTATACCAGAAGGCAGGGACGATCGGGGATATCGGTACCTCCAGCTTCTACCCTGCCCACCATATGACTATGGGGGAAGGCGGCGCCGTCTATACCAGCAACCCTCTCCTGCACAGGATCATCCGGTCTTTAAGAGACTGGGGGCGGGACTGCGTCTGCAGCGGAGGTCAGGATAACCGGTGCGGACACCGTTTTGACGGACAATACGGGACGCTGCCGCAAGGATACGACCATAAATATGTGTATTCCCATCTGGGTTATAACCTGAAAGCGACCGATCTTCAGGCAGCGATCGGCGCGGCCCAGCTTAAGAAGCTCCCCGGATTCGTAGAAAGACGGAGGGAAAACTGGCGCTATCTGCGGGAACAGCTTCGTGATCTGGAAGAATATTTCATTCTCCCTGAGATCATGCCCCATTCTCATCCGAGCTGGTTCGGATTCATGCTCATGGTCCGGGAGAATACCGGGGAATCCAGGGATGAGATCATCGCTTGTCTGGAGAAATACGGGATCCAGACCCGCGCGTTATTTGCCGGGAATATCACCAGGCATCCCTGCTTCGAGACCCTGGAGGAGGGGAAGGATTACCGGATCTTCGGAAGCCTTGATAAGACCGACGAGGTAATGAACCGGGGCTTCTGGGTCGGCGTGTATCCGGGCATGACGAAAGAAATGCTGGATGAGATGGTTCTTCGGATCCGCGAGAGTATATCAGACCAACAATAACCCTATCAGATAAAAGGAGAAAACAGGCTATGATCAAAGGCTTAAAAATATTCGACTGCACGCTGCGGGAGGTGGGTTACCAGACCGGATGGCATTTTACAGATAAATTTGTCAGGGATGCCTACAAATTTGCCCAGGGGAAGGGGATCGACTATCTGGAACTTGGCTTCTTTCATCAGGAAGCCGCCGACCCGGACCGGGGGATCTACCGTTACTGCAGTACGAAAAATCAGGAGATCGCGGATGTATTCAAGGCCTGCAAGAATGTTACCAGACTGTCTGCCATGCGGGACATCCAGCGGCCCCTCTCCCCTCTTCTGCCGGCGAAGGAAAGCATCATTGACACCATCCGTATCCTGACCCGTTCCCACGAAACGGATCTGGGAACCCTGGAAGGATATGTGGACGAAGCAATGGGGCTTGGCTATGAGGTATTTATCAATTTCACCAGCGCCGGATATAACACGATCGAACAGAACATCCGATTCGCGCAGTTCGCCAGGGATAAGGGAGTACATGCCATTGAATTTGCAGACACGGAAAGCGTGATGACGGAAGACTATGTGAAGAATACCATCCGGGAATGCCATAAGATCGGTATTGAGATGGGCGTGCATCTCCATGACAAGAACGGCACGGCAGAAAACCTTGCGGACCTTGCCATCGCAGAGGGCGCGGACTATATGGATGTAACCCACGTGGGCTTAGGCGGGAAGTGGAGAGACGGGAATGTGACGATGGAATACCTGCTGCGTAAGCTTGGGATCAGCGGGGGATATGAAGCGACTATGATCCGTAATGAGATGATTGAAGAATTGATTCAATTCCATTCATACAGTGCGGCGGAATAACACGGACTCAACATTCAATACCCAAAGACATCCCGTGATGTAAACCTTGCGGGTGGATGGATGAAAAGAAAGGATTATTGATATGAAAGTATCCGACTATGTGATCCGGTTTCTTGCGGATCTGGGAATCCGGCATATCTTCTATGTCAGCGGCGGAGGCGCCATGCACCTGAACGATTCCCTGGGACAGAATGAGCAGGTGGAAGGGGTCTGTATGCTCCATGAACAGGGGGCTTCTATTGCCGCGGAGGCATATGCCAGGATCAGCGAGAACTACGGAGCCTGTCTTGTGACTTCGGGACCCGGCGGGACCAACGCGGTGACAGGTGTTGCCGGAGCGTATTATGACTCCACGCCCGTGATCTTCATCTCCGGGCAGGTGAAGCGTGACGACCTTGTGGGAGATCAGGGGATCCGCCAGTTTGGAATCCAGGAGACGGACATCCTGTCAATCGTAAGATCTGTAACCAAATATGCGGTACAGATCCAGAAGCCGGAGGACATCTGCTATGAGATGGAGAAGGCGGCGGCCATCGCAAAAGAGGGGCGGCCCGGGCCGGTATGGGTGGATATCCCGCTGGATATTCAGGCCTCACAGATTGAATTGGACGAAGGAGCAAAAGGCACAAAGACGAATCGTTTTAACAACTGCCAGAATAATAACGCATTATTCAGCTCAAGCGGGAACGGGTGGATATGCACCGAGGAACAGGTCTCTCAGGTCTTGGACCTGCTGCATAAAGCGAAGCGGCCGCTCATCCTTCTTGGAAACGGTATCCGTTTAGCCGGCGCTGTCGAAGAGGCAAGAGAGTTTTATGAAGCATTAGCTGTTCCGGTCGTAACTTCCTGGAACGGGGTTGACCTGATTGAGGATGCACATCCCCTTTTTTATGGACGTCCCGGCTCTGTGGGACATCGTCACGCCAACTTTATCCAGCAGAACGCAGACCTTGTCCTGACGATCGGAAGCCGTCTGAACCTTCTATCCACAGGGTATAATTATGCGGACTTTCTGGGAACGGCAAAGCATGTAATGGTGGATATTGATGAAAAGGAAATGCATAAAAAAAGCGTGCGTCCCTATCTGCCAATCCCCTGTGACGCAAAATATTTCCTTACAAAGATGTTAGAACACAGGGAAGAACTCTATACATCACAGGATGAACACTGGATCTCCTACTGCAATAATATGAAAAACCGTTATCCCGTCTTTATCCCGGAGACAGAACCCAGAGAAGGATATGTCAGCACCTATCGTCTGGTGGATGAGATCAGCCGGCAGATGTCCGAAAACGATATCTACCAGTTTACCAGTTCCGGAACATCTGTGGACATAGCTATGAAAGTGTTCCAAATCAAGCGGGGACAGAGGGCCTTTCTGACAAAGGGACTGGCGGCTATGGGATTCGACGTCCCGGCGTGTATCGGGAGCTGTATCGCATCCGGCGGAAAGCGGACGGTATGTGTGACCGGAGACGGAAGCGTGATGATGAACATTCAGGAGCTGGAAGTAATAAAGCGCAGAAATCTTCCGGTGAAGATTTTTATCACGGACAATGAAGGATACAGCATGATTTATGGGTCCCAGAACGGGAACTTTCAAGGCAGGCTGACCGGATGTACCAGGGAATCGGGGCTGACGTTACCGGATATCGAGAAGGTTGCGGCGGCTTTTGGAATCCGGACATTGGCGTTGGAGTCTGAAGAGGATTTGAAAGACAGCGTTCAGGAAGCTTTGGAGTATGACGGACCTGTCGTATGCAGGGTTAAGGCAGATATCGGGCAAAAGATCCTGCCCAGACAGGCTAATTATATGAAAGAAGACGGACAGATGGCTTCCAGGCCGCTGGATGATATGGCGCCGCTTCTTAGCCGGGATGAGATCGATGCAGTCCGATGGAATGATGTATTCTCGTGTACCGAAGGGCAGTGACACAGCAGCATTTTGACCTTTGAGGCAGTTAGCAAATGTGTACCGCTTGGTTTGTTGCCCAAGGAAATACAACTATGATTTGGAGAAATATAATGAAATCAAATTTACAATTCGAATCAACGGAAAATAGAACAAAACAGAAAATTCTGTCTTCTGAAAATAATAGGGGGGGGGGTAAAATGAGCCTGTCAATCCCCTGTCAGACCCCCAAATTACATGCATTAGAATTATCACTGACAATCGGGTGTCGGGTGGATTGTTTATACTGCCCGCAAAAATTGTTATTAAGCAAATACTATAGCGCAGATAAAAATCGCAAAAGTACCTTAAGTTTTGACGACTTTAAAAAAGTTCTTGATAAGGTAGAAAGAAATTCAAGTATATCGTTTGCCGGAATGTCCGAACCTTTTCATAATCCGTATTGTGCAGATATGATTGTGTATGCATACCAGCAGGGTTATAAGATTTCTTTATTAACTACATTGGTTGACATGACTATGGAAGACTATCAAAAAATCAAAGATATTCCCTTTGAAAGTTTTGTTCTTCACATACCGGATGAAGAACAACATTCCAGGTTTTCAATTACAGATGAGTATCTTGAATTACTGAAGCAGATAAACAAGAATATAAAGATTGATTATTATTCCTGTCACGGCAATGTTCATCCTGTAGTTAAGAACCTGATCGACCCAGAAATGTATGCAGGTATTTCGCTGGGAAACAGAGCCGGGAATCTGGATTTAGAAGAAGTACCCGTTACGGCTGCGAAGACAGGCAGCATTGTCTGCTACCATGGTTCTGAAAAGCAGATCGGAGGATGGGCGCCTGTAATGTTTCCCGATGGTACGTTGGTATTATGCTGTCAGGACTATGGTATGAAGCATGTACTTGGCAATCTGCTGGAAGAATCCTGGGAAGAAATACAGGCCGGAAAAGAATTTCAACATTTTATAGAGGGGCTGACAGCCGACTCGTCGGATATTCTCTGTAGAACCTGTTGTGATTCAAGGAATGTAGAAGAGCTTCCTTCGATGCAGATAAAAAGGTCTGTAGATATGATCAAGGAACAATTGAACAAAGATAACTATACAGCATCCATATCCAGTAATTTTATCTGGAAGTTAGCCAGATGTAGACATGTATGTGTATTCGGGCTTGGTAAGCTGTTCCGTGACCATTTCTTTCAGGAATACTGGCATCAGGGATTGAATGTATCATTACTGGCAGACAACAATCAAGAAATGCAAGGTAAATATATAGAGGGGCTCCTGTGTGTATCGCCGGAACAATTAAAGGAATATCCCGATGTGATGGTTATCATCTTTGTTAAAGACTCTGATAAAATTGAACAGCAGCTAAAGAATCTCGGAGTTATGAATTATATAACAATTTTTCAGATTATAGATGAATATAACAAGGAGAAGCAGTCTGTTTCAAAGAATTTATTCTTGAAAAGAGATTAGGATGGTGAAAGTCATGTACTTAAAACAGTTAAATAATGCAATCGATTACTCCTTAAAAAGCGGAAGCTTTAATTCTTTGAATATCGTCGATAATGCGAAGAATGTTTGCGTCTTCGGATTAGGGACATATTTCAACGAAGCGTTTGTATCACAGGGGATAAAGAAGAAATATCACGTTAACCTGTTAAGTGATAATGCCCCTGACAAATGGGGCAAGACATTTGAATCTATAAAATGTATACCGCCGAATGAATTGACAAATTACGAAGACCTTATAGTAATCATTATGCTTGGTAATCCTGTTCCGGTAGAAAAGCAGCTGAAGGCACTGGGAGTTCCTTTTATTTATCATCCTAACCTCATGTTGGATGAAATAATGAATTTGCCCAGAAGCCGTGATTGGTTTATGCAGGAAGCAGATGATATAAAGAAGGTATACTCCTTTTTTCATGATGACCGATCAAAGAAAATCTATGTAAACGGATTATGTAACCGTATTGCACCGGCCTTTTCAGAACTAACCTGGGAAGAATTATACTGTGATGAGGAACAATATTTTAATCAGGAATATTTTAAGTTCCAAGATGACGAGGTTTTTGTTGATTGCGGTTCTTATACAGGGGATACTATTTTAAAATTTTGCGATAACGTTCAAAGTCACAAAGAAATCTGGGGCTTTGAATTAGATAAAGATAACTTTGAAGAAATGGTAAATAATCTAAAAGGTATAGGGGGGGGGTAGCTTTCATCTGCATAATTGCGGTGTATGGAATGAAAACTGTATTTTAGATTACGGGCATGGCACTTCCGATAACGAACCAAGAGGCGGCATTAGCCTATACAAAACAGAGCCTGCCCAAAATAATCTTATTCAGCAGGCGCAAGTAAGGCGGTTGGATGATGTTTTGAAAAACAGGACTGTAACCTATATAAAGATGGACGTAGAAGGAGCCGAAATAAATGCCCTTTGGGGAGCAGAGCATATCATCCGTACGCAAAAGCCCAAATTATCCGTATGTGTATATCATAAGGTAAGTGATTTTTGGCAGGTTCCTTTGCTAATAAAAAGATTTAATCAGGATTATAATTTCATACTAAGACATTATATGAAAACGGATTGTACAGAAACAGTCTTATATGCTTATTGACAGAGCATCTTAGATTAGAAGGGAGAGCCAAAATAATGGATATTGTATTAACAGGGGCTACCGGATTCTTAGGAAAAGCATTGTGCCATGAACTAAAAGAGAATGGACATTCTGTGACAGCTATTATCCGCCCGGAGTCATCAGAAAAAGCAGAATATCTTGAAGCCGATAAGCGAATTATGCTCTCATTAAATAATCTGGAACAGCTCTCGGGGAATTATCAAGTATTTTTTCACTTAGCCTGGAATGGATCCGGCGGAGAAGAAAGAAATGATTACCATACTCAGCTTGAGAATCTGATCTATATGGAGAAGGCGCTTAAAGCAGCGAAGAACTGCGGCTGTCATAAGTTCATCGGCGCCGGAAGCCAGGCGGAATACGGCGTTATCCATGAGAGAACAACTGAATATAAAACTGTCCCTGCCCCTTCTATGATGTATGGTGCAGCCAAATTGTCCTGTCTGCATATGGGACGTGTATTGGCTGAACAGTTAGGCATATCTTTTGTATGGCCCAGAATCTATAGTGTGTATGGTCCAAGGAAGAATGATCCAACCCTGTTGGGGTACGTGGCACGAACCTTACGGGCTGGGAAGATTCCGGAACTAAGCAGATGTGAAAATATGTGGGATTTCATGTATATCACGGATTTCGCGAGGGCTATGCGGATGCTGGCGGAAACCTCAGATACAGAAGGGATCTACCATATCGCGAGTGGGAAGACAGGTAAGTTGAAACACTTCGTGGAGCAGTTAAGGGATGCCATAAGACCGGATATCAAATTGGGATTTGGGATGAAACAGACGGACCTGAACCGTACCTTTTGGCTGGAACCAGATGTGTCGCGACTAGAGGAATTGGGGTTCCGATGTATGACGACATTTGGTAATGGGATACAGAATTTATAGTATCTGGCGCCATAGTTATTCAAATTGTTGGATTGAACGGAGAAACATTTAATGAGCGACTATAATTTAAAAAGATTAGAAAATGCTGTTTCCTATGCCATGGAAACTGGAAGTTTTTGTATAAAAAATGTAATTAAGAATTCGGATTATTTTTGTATCTGGGGTGCGGGAAACTTTTTCACTGGAGCATATGAACGCTGGTTTACAAATTATGGAATTCATGCTGACTATGTAGTAGATCGGGATGATTCAAAAATAGGAAAAATATTTTTTAACCGTGTTCCATGCATTTCACCGGAGCAATTATTTGAGCTTAAGAATCCTGTCGTAATGCCTCTTCTGGGTAACGATAGACAAGCTGTAATCGAAGAGTGTGAATCCAGTGGTTTGAATTGGATCAACCCCAATCAGTATTTTTTTGAACAGCTAAATATGCAGGATGATATCTATTCAAGCCAAGACTGGTTTGAGCATAATAAAGATAATATTTTCAGAGTCTATCATATGCTGCACGATGAAGATTCAAAATACATATATAGCAATATAATCTGTAATTATTTGGCACGGCACTTGGGTGTAGCATCATATAAGTCATTATGTACTTCTGGCCAATACTTTGAACCAGAAAAACTATTTCACATGAGTGATAATGAATGTTTTTTGGATGTCGGAGCATTTAATGGCGACAGCCTTTTTGAATTTTTAAATATTGTAGATAATAATTTTGATCAGGTTTATTGTTTTGAGATGAGCAAGGATAATTATACTAAATTAAAGAAAGTAGTCGATACATATCCTTCAAAAATCAAGGAAAAAATAATCTGCTACCATGCTGGCGCATGGAATGAAAATACCTTGATAAGGTGTGGAAATGAAATGGATAATCCGGGGGAGGGTGCTGCTTTTAGCATTAGCAAAGGAAAGGGTAATTTTTTAAAGCACGAAGAAAGTGAATATATAAAGTGTGTTCGTTTGGATTCAATATTGGAAAAAAAGAAAGTTACTTTATTAAAAATGGATATTGAAGGAGCTGAACAAGCAGCTTTAGACGGAGCACGACAAATTATTATTGATCAAAAACCCAAATTGGCAGTATGTATTTATCATTCACTCAAAGATTTGTGGGAAATTCCTATATTAATAAAAAAGATATTGCCAGAATATCATATTGCGATTCGACATCATACAACACATATAAGTGATACTGTATGTTATGCATGGATATAAAAGAAAGAACAGCCTCCTATGATCCGCCCAAAGGAGACATTGAAATAGATTCTTATGGGAATAAGAAATATATCAGAAAGGAATAAAATTTATGTTCGATATCAACCAGTATTATAAACAGGCACATTCCGGGGAGTGTGTTGAAAATACAGCTTTATTGAATTATATTAAAAGCTTCCCTCAGGTTGTCTTATGGGGCGGGAGTTTTCTTGGAGACGCTGTCGGTAAATATTTATTGGAAAATGGGGTAAGTATACTAAATTATTGGGATTTAAGAGCTGATTCTATTCAGAGTGTAAATGGAATCCAATGTGTCCAGCCGTTTACGACTGATCAGAAAAATGAAACATTGGTTATATTCTGTATCGGAAACAATGTAATTAGAGGTCTGCTTTTAGAAGAGCTGTCTGAAAAGGGATATAAAAATGTGATACGTGGTGACTACCTTTATATGGGAGCGATATGTCCGTTTGATAAAACAACTGATATTGAATCCAATCAATGCCAGGGCAGCATGTGCTGCAGATTTATCTTTTGTCAGCGTCTCAGTAATATTGTCAAAAGCAGAAACCCAAGCAAAGACCTCTTACATACGTTCAGTATTACACTGATCATTAATCAAAGATGCAGTTTAAAATGTAAATGCTGTACTTCTTACATGAATGAGTATCCGCTGAAAGAACGAATAGACATTCCTTTAGATCGGATCTGTGATGATATAGACAAATTTTTTGATGCGATGGACAGTATTGGAACTGTAACCGTAATGGGTGGTGAACCGTTTATGCATCCGGATTTGTCCAAAATTATTCAGAAGCTGCTTTCCAAACATAATTTTGGACTGATTTCTATCGCTACATCAGGAACTTATCCTATTAAACCGGAACAACTGGAAGGGCTCGATGATAAGAGAATCAATGTCAGCTTTTCCAACTATGAGCATGCAATCAATGAGAAACAGAAGGAAATGATGTATCGGAACATAGAACTGATTAAAAATGCCGGAATTTCATATACCGTCGGAGTTACAATACCTGAATGGTCTGTTCCCTCTACTTTATATGACCTGCACGATACAGAAGAACAGATGATTGCAAAAAAAGCCGATTGTGTACCGCCGCTCAGATGTATGCAGGTCAAGAACGGAAAACTCCATCCTTGTGATTTTGCTACAGCGCTTTATAGCCTGGATCTGGGAAGATATGAAATGGATTATGTGGATATAGAACACTCCACATCAAAAGAAGAATTGAAGGAAGCAATCAGGGCCTTTATCGAGCAGCCATATTACCGGACATGCGGACATTGCGCCGGGATGCAGGGGCTCACTTCCAAAGCGGCAGAACAGGGATATATGGATTTTAAAAAGCCTATAGTAAGCGAAAAGGTGTAATGAGATTGTTTTATTTGAGGAGTGGGCAGTGACAACGCTGATTGTGAGATATCTTTACACCAGAAGGAGAAATAAAACAATGCAAGAAAAAGAACGTTTAAATCAAGCGATAGATTATGCTATAGAATCTAATTATAAGATACATGACCGGGCAATAGAGATTACGAATGCGTTGTATTCTCATAAGAATGTGTGTTTTTTTGGAACAGGAGAATTTTTTGAAGGTTGTGCGACACCTGAGTATATGGGCAGATTTGAATATGTCGGAGACAATAACCCTGAGCGATGGGGAAAACTTTTTAAAGGCAGAAAATGTCTTTCACCCGATGAAATAACAAAAATGGATGATATCGCCGTTTTGATCATGATTGGTGAATGGCGGCCTGTTTATAAGCAATTAACGGACATGGGCATTGAATGTTACCCCATAGACTGGTATGCCTTGAATGTTTATGATCCGCATTACAGTAATACTTGGTTTGAAGACAGAAGATCTCAAATTATAGATACCCTTGATTTGTTTGAGGACGACATGTCAAGACAAATCTATGTGGAAGCTGTCTGTAACAGAATCGCACCTAAGTTGGCAACTAAAATCTTTAATGAGCTGAAAACTCCCGGAGAATATTTTGAATCGGATGTTTTTTCAATGGATGACAACGAATATGTTGTAGATGCAGGCGCATATAAGGGTGATTCTATTGATAAATTCCTACAAAGCACAGGCGGGAAATTTGGCGGGATTTATTCTTTTGAATTGGACTCTGATATATTCAAAATATTAGAAGAAACCGCCGCTAAGTATGACAGTGACAGAATCATGCTGTTCAATTCCGGTGTTTCTGATGAAACAACTGAAATTAAATACAGTCATATTCAAGGGAAAGAAAAACATGTCGAACACATAACCACGCTGGATCAGACTTTAAAAGATAAAAAGGTTACTTTTATCAAAATGGATGTTGAAACATACGAATTAAAAGCCTTACAAGGTGCAAAAGAGATTATTACCAGGCAAACGCCTAAACTGGCTATCAGTGCATATCACTATTTGTCAGACTTGTGGGAGGTTCCGCAGACAATTAAGGAAATGGTACCTGAATATAAAATCTATCTGCGTCATCATTCACCAGTTGTATGGGATACAGATTGTTATGCTTATATATAAGCGAAATTTAATTTGAGAGGTGAGAAATATATGCGTCATCTTTATATGGCAGATGGTTCAGTTAATCCGGCGTTATTTGACAATAAGATAATTATATACGGTTGCGGAAATGATGGACGGAAATTATATTTGCAAATAGGAAGGGAGGAGGGTAAAAATCAAATAGCGTATTTTTGCGATTCGAATAGAGAATTAACTGGTAAAGAGTTGTATGGAATCAAAATATTGTCCTACGAACAATTAAGCGACTATCAAAATTATAATTTAGTATTAGCGTTTCATCAGTATCCGCAGGTGACAGACCTGATTCCCGAGAAGATGAAGCAAAATATTTTTGCTGATTATTTATTCGAGCATAGCGGGAAAAGAACCTGTATATTATGCGGACAGGACAATTGTACATATGACAGAGCGCATTTTGCACCATTTTTAACAGAGAGAATGTTTTTGGGCAATCAGCAGAGTACTCGGCTCATTCATTGTTTGAACTGTGGTTTATATTATTCAGACTATCGTCCGACAGAACAAGAAGTACAGCGTTTATACAATTGCTATCGTGATGAAAAATATGTTGAACAAAGGAAAAAATATGAACCAGATTATAATAATGAACTATATTCAGATATTGAATATCATGCGGAACGTAAAAAGGATGTCTTAGAATTTTTAGACCCGTTTATAAATTTTGAGAAGATTGGAAATGTTTTGGATTACGGCGGTGATGAAGGTCAATATATACCAGATCAGCTTTCCGGAGCTGACAGATATGTATATGATATTTCCGGAAATCAACCTCTACCGAATGTAACGCTGTTAAGCACCTTAGAAAGCCTAAAACAAATAAAATGGGATTTTATATTATGTATGCATTTGCTGGAGCATCTGTCCAACCCACAGGATACACTAAGGATACTGGCAGAATTATTAGAGAACCATTCGTATTTATACATTGAATTACCGCGTGATGATTATATGTATCAATATTCTGATGTAGAGATCAATGAACATATAAATTTTTTTCAGGAGTCTACAATGTATAAAATCAGTGATTTATTCCGGCTTAGAATTGTCAATATGAAAATAGAAGATGCCGGAATAATCAGAGTATTATACCAGAAAGCGTAGGAGAACGAAAAGTTATGTATAACTCAAAGGAGCCGTTAGCCAGTGTACTAATACCCAATTATAATTATGAAAAATACTTGGGTTATTGTCTTGACAGCGTCATAAATCAAACATTTCGGGATTTTGAGGTGATATTTCGTGACAATACCTCAACCGATCAGTCATATGAAATAGCCAAATCCTATCAGGATAAATTTTTGAAACAGGGAATTCCATTCAAAGTCGGGTTAAATCCGCAGAATCTGGGAAGTGATAGGAATTCTGAGCTCTGCGCAATGGAAAGCAGGGGAAAGTACCGGCTGATTCTGGCAAGCGACGATCTTCTGTATCCCTCATTTCTGGAAGAAACCGTATCCATATTGGAGCAATACCCGAAGGTCAGCATGGTCATGACTCACAGGGATGAAATTGATGAGTCAGGCGCCAAGTTAACATCTGTTCCATTTTATAATACCTCTTGTATCATTCCCGGCGAACAGCAGGCAGCCGTATTCATGAAAACAGGGATTGCTATTCCGGGACAGAGGCTTATGAGGGTCTCTTCTATTGAACAGGTCAAGGAATGGATCTGTACCTTCCAGGTCGCTAACGACTGGTATTATAACGCGTTAATGTCCTGCGTCGGTGATATCGCGTATTTGGACAAGCCTCTGATGCAGTATAGGGTACACAGCGGAAATGAAACAACCGAATCTGAGAATAATATGACTGCGGTTATGGAGCATTATCAGATCATACATAAGATAGCAAAAGTAACCTCTCAATATGGATATCAGCTGCCCCGGGAAAGACTGCCTGAGAGCATACAGAAATTAGGAAGCATGTGTCTCCGGTATGGTTTTAAAATGTTAAATGCAGGTAAGATCGGTATTGCCAGAAAATATCTGAATCTTTCAAAAGTCTTTGATGAGGATATAGAGGGGAACGAAGTATACCAAAGCCTGTCTCAGGCACTGGAATGCGGGAATGCAGCGCCATCCAGGGAAGGATTGCTTAATAATCCTATATTGCTGAGAAAGATATCCTATGATCCCCCTGCCGGTTCTATGGATTTAATGGCTGATCGTGAAAGAAATGCAACAGAATAATTTCTAAAAGGACTAAGAATCATGAAAGTTGTAATCCTGGCTGGCGGTCTGCCCAGCAACATCAGTGAAGAAGCCGGTAAGATACCAAAGCCGATGGTCAAGATTGGAGACCGCCCGGTTCTATGGCACATAATGAAGTCTTATTCCGGCTACGGCTTCAATGACTTTATCATATGCACCGGCTACAAGGCTGAACTTATCAAGGAATATTTTCTTGACTATTATATCTACAGCTCCGATATAACCGTGGATCTGCAGAAAAATGACGTTCTGATCCACAACAAAGTAAGCGAGCCATGGAAGGTAACCGTAGTGGATACCGGATTAAACGCTGCTACAGGTGAGCGTATCCGGAAGATTAAAAACTATATAGAAGACGAAGCATTCATCGTCTGTTACGGCGACTGTATTACGGATCTGAATATTACTGATTTCTTGTCGGCATATTATCAAAGCCCCCATCTTGTATTGATGGCGGTTGCGCGCCCGTCCGGACGGAATGCGGTTCTGAATCTGGATTCCGACGGCAACCTTGCCTCCGATATTGTTCTGCAGAATAACTGTGAAGCGAACGCCTGGGTCAATACCTGCCACATGATATTAAGCAAGGAAATATTCTCCTATCTGGCATCTTATGAAAGCTTTGAAACAGCGACAATCAACCGCTTAAGGCAGACAAGAAGGGTCGCAACCTATAAGCACGAAGGGTTCTGGATGCCTGTGGAAACCATACGGGACAGGCTGTTTCTGGAAGAACTGTGGCAGCAAGGGCACGCCCCCTGGAAGGTATGGTGATCGGATGAAGGTCGTAATTCTGGCAGGCGGAAAGGGAACCCGGATCGGGGAGGAATCCCAGTTTCGCCCCAAGCCTATGATAGAGATTGGAGGCCGTCCCATACTGTGGCATATTATGAAATGGTATTCCCGTTTTGGGTTCTATGAGTTTGTACTATGCTGCGGATATAAGGGGCATATGATCAAGCAGTATTTTGTAGATTATTATTCCAGATATTCTGACGTGTCGATCGATCTGCAAAACGGCAAAAAGGAATTTCTAAAAAATAAAATAGAGCCCTGGAAAGTAACTCTGATCAATACCGGACTGAACACCCTGACGGCAGGGAGGCTTCTTAAAATACAGGAATATGTAAGGGACGAGGAATTTTTATTTACATATGGGGACGGAGTTTCAAATGTGGATATTCCCAAGCTGCTGGATTGTCATCGGCAGTATGGCCGTATTGCGACTATAACCGTCACGAAACCGGACGGGCGTTTTGGCGCGGTAAAGATTAATGAAGATTCCGGATGCATCGACAGCTTCAAGGAGAAGGCCCGTTCGGACCAGTCCTGGGTGAATGCCGGATATGGAGTATTTTCACCGGAGATTTTCGATTATCTTGGAGACGGTTCTGACATGCTGGAGGGCCGGCCTTTTGAGCTGCTTGCTGAAAATAACGAGATGACGGCCTACCGCCATCCGGGGTTCTGGTCACCGATGGATACTCTGAGGGATAAAGAATATCTGGAGGAATTGTGGTTGTCGGGAGAAGCCCCTTGGGCAGAAGGCTTACAGATATAGAACTGTATTTGAAAATATATTATCACGTCCCGGGAGGTGCCAGACTATGACGAAAAGATGCTGTCCACTTTGCAATACCTGCAATTCCATACCCATCGAACAGATTCACATGAGTGTACCGGCAGATTATCATCTTCCCTCTTCCTATTGTATTGTTTCCTGTGAGAACTGCGGTTTTGTCTATGCTGATACTGCCGCAGCTATGGACGACTATGACTATTACTACACGCACTGTAATTTTTACGGCGATGACAGCAAAGATGATAACAATTACCGTTATGATTCGGTAGAGGATTTTTTGGAAAAGTACGTCTCCAAAGATGCAAATCTTCTGGAATGCGGAGCCGGAAACGGCCGCTTCATCCGAGCGCTGAAGCAGCACGGATATACCCATTTGTCCGCCGCAGATCCTTCGGAAGAAAGTGTATCCCGTATGCAGGAAGCAGGGGTTCAGGCTTATATTTCCAATATCTATTCAGAAGTTCTGCCTGATGAATATGAGAAATACGATGCTGTTTTCCTATTTGAAGTAGCCGAGCATTTGTTGTTTCCAAGGAAAGGGATTGCAAATCTCCAGGCAATGTTAAAACCAAATGGATTTTTTTTCATTAGTGTACCGGACTACTCTCAGATAGGTGAAGATCCGTTTCCGATCCCGAATCATTTTAATTTGGAGCATATTAATTATTTTTCCGAAAAGTCTCTGGATTATCTGATGGCACAGCATGGAATGGAATGCGTGGATCAAAAACACGAAGGCATGACTCTGATTCAAATATACCAGAAAACGTGCCTGAAACCATTACAGATTAAAGATAACAGTACGGCTTATGCAATCCAAAAATATCTAAAAAGGCAGAAATGTCAACGCGAAGAGCTGAACAGGGTCATAGAAACATTGCGGGAGAAGAAATGTGAGCTTGCCGTCTGGGGTACAGGTTCCTATGTGATGAGCCTGTTTGCAACGACAGAGCTGCAGCAATGCAACATCAAATGTTTTATAGACAACAATAAAATCAAGCAAGGGAGAAAGATGTACAATTATCCGATCTATTCTCCTGCCTTTTTAAAAGATACGCCTTACACAATATTAATCTGCACTATGCTCTATCAAGAGCCAATTCAAACCCAGATTCAGGAAATGGGAATCAAGAACACGATTATTTTATTATAAAAAACATACAGATACACGAAACTGTATTAATAGAACTTTGCAGTACGTTGGCCGCCTGGACAAGCAGGCGGCCGCTCGGATTCCGCTTGGGAGCGGGGTACCTCTGTACGGTTCATCTGCTTTCACCGTGTTGTTCTCTGATCGCGTCCGGTAATTGCGGAGCAGTCACAGAAGCACTCAGGCAGAATGAAGGAAAGTATCAGCACGTATATGTCTTTCATCCGTAGCATATCCCGACTTATGAGACACATTTGCGCAATCACTTGGCGCCTCTGTAATAATGAAAAAGAGCCTCTTTTCACCGAAGTTAAGCCATTTATAGAGGTGTAAGAGACAATCGAGACGAAGAGAGCCGACCTGGAAAAGCCAACTCTGACGCCCTTCCCCGATTATCACCCAATCAAAACCTTCTTCCCTTCAAACGCAAACCCATATTTCCGGATCCGTTCCGGCGCGACCCCCGCAGCGATCAGGGATGCGCTGTATTTTTTCTCTTCAATCTGTTCCAATGCTTTTTGTACCGTATCTTCCAGGCTGTTCTCCCTTTTGGGATTACGGACTTTAAATTCCAGGATGACCGCATCGTCTTGTTCCTGGAGAGGTTCAAGCACCACGTCATATCTTCCAAATCCGCTTTCACGGTTTGAAGTAATTTTATACCGGCCGCCCAGATCTACCACTAAACCAAGGACAAATCCATGGTAAAAGCGTTCCGGCTCTGCTTCTTCGGATAAATTCTTTCCCGTATCAAAATAACTGAATGCAGCCAGCGCGATCCGGTTCATATAAGTGTTCATAGCCTCCAGGTCTCCCAGCAGCATTGCCCTAATAAAATCATTATAAGCTGATGGCATGAACTTGGAAAACCACCCTTCAATCATCTTTTTAAACATAATGCGGACTTCTTTATTTGTTAATACGAGGGTGTACTCATCTATACCTTGCTCTTCATAAAACGTAAGCTTTTCTACTCTCAGGTATCCAGTCGCAAGAAGCAGGCTCCAGATGGCAATTTCATCATTATCCAGCTGGCTGTATACAACCTGTTCATCAATCTGTGTGCAAAGTCCTTTTCTGTTTAATAAATCTTCCATGATAATCTTAACATTTGGACTTCCCTCCCGGATCAGCTTTCCGACAAGGCTGTTGCTGCTCGTATTTGCCCAATAGGTAGAAAATTTTTTGAATTTCAGATAATTTAAAATGGACCAAGGATTGTAGATATCCGTTGTCTGCCCAAAAGTAAATCCGTCATACCAGTCTTTTACTTCATTTTTTTTCGATGACAGGCCATACTCGTCTAAAACGCTCCAGACCTCCTGTTGTGTAAATCCAAAGCAATCGGAGTATAAATCAGATGTCGTCGTAATTACGGTTAGATTATTTAAATCCGAAAAAATAGATTCCTTGCTCACACGGGTGATGCCGGTCATCAACGCCCTTTCCAAATAAGGGTTTGTCTTAAAGGTAGAATTGAACAGGCTCCTGATAAAGACAGCCAGCTCATCCCAATATCCGTTTATATAGGCTTCCTGCATAGGTGTGTCATATTCGTCTAATAAAATAATAACTTTTCTGCCATAATAGCGCATTAGATAATCCGACAAGGAGCGCAAAGAGTCTGACGCAAGATTATTCTCCATATCAACAGATATTTCCAAGTATGTCTTTTTCTCATCTTCGTTTAAGTGACCGCTCTCCAATAAAAAATCATACTTGTTATATAATTTCTTGATCGTTTGGCATATTTGTCTTCTCGCATTTACGAAGCTCGTCTCCTTTACATCTGCAAAACTCAGAAAAATAACAGGATAGGTTCCCTGAAGTTTACGGTATTTTTCTTCTTTCCATATAGATAGATTTTCGAACAGATTCCTCTTGTCTGCATATTCCACAGAAAAGAACTGTTCTGTCATGCTCATATTCAAGGTTTTACCAAAACGTCTCGGACGGGTAATCAAGGTGACCTCATCATCATTTTCCCACCACTCTTTAATGAACATCGTTTTATCAATATAAAAATTATTCCTGGAAATTACTTTCTCAAAATCCTGCTTCCCGATACCAATTGTTCTTGCCATATTCTTCAATGCTCCTTCCTGAGCCAACGTTCTGCCTATTAATGTTATATTACCATTATTCTTTTTGGAATACAACTTTTAGGTGAAAAAATCCAGTAAGGTGTACTTTTCTGGACACATTGCCGGCATGTCTGGACAGGAACGTTTGTTTTGCTCCCGGTATTTTTCTTTGACAAAAAAATATGCAAAAAAATTTATAATTATACAGGGAAAAGGAATTCCCTGGTACAAATTCAAGGAGGAAAAACCATGAGAATTCAACATAATATTACCGCATTAAATGCACACAGAAATTTGTTTAACAACAACTCTTCCGTAGGAAAGAACTTAGAGAAGCTGTCTTCTGGTTACAGAATCAACCGTGCAGGCGATGACGCTGCCGGATTGGCTATTTCCGAAAAGATGCGTGCTCAGATCTCCGGTCTTGATATGGCGAAGAAGAATGCAGAAGACGGTGTATCTCTCGTACAGACGGCAGAAGGTGCTCTGACAGAAGTTCACTCCATGCTGAACCGTATGGTGGAACTGGCTACACAGTCTGCAAACGGAACTTATTCTACTACGAACCGTTCTGAGATGCAGAAGGAAATCAATCAGCTGCGTACGGAGATCAACAGAATTGGTCAGGCCAGCAAGTTCAATGGAATTTCATTGTTTGCTGCAGGATCCATTACACTGCATGTTGGTGAGTCGGGAGCTGCCTATAATCAGCTTAAAGTCACACTTTCTGGTTTGAGTACTACATCACTTACGATTGCTACCATGAGCATTACTTCATCGTCTTCGGCTCGTAGTGCGATTAGCTCAATCAATGCGGCGATTGATAAGGTTTCTTCTATGCGTTCTACATTTGGTGCATTGCAGAATCGTCTGGAACACACCATCAACAACTTGGGTGTTCAACATGAAAACTTATCCGCGGCTGAATCTCGTATCCGTGACGTAGATATGGCTAAGGAAATGATGGCTTATACAAAGAACAATATCCTGGTTCAGGCTTCTCAAGCAATGCTTGCTCAGGCAAATCAGGTTCCGCAGGGAGTTCTTCAGTTATTGCAGTAATTATTGCAGGCACAAGTTCAGAGAGCGCCGGTCCAATGGATGGGCGCTTTCTTTTGTATACAGTTTGTGTTGTATATAAAAGAAAACGTCTATTTGCTTGTCTGACAGAAAATCTATATTAGTAAACGAAGATATTTTAAGAAATCTGAAGTATCTATCTGTTTGGTTTTTAAATAAGAACCTTAACAGAGGAAGACTTACGACTTTATGGAGGAGGCGCAATGCCATGAAAATACAGCTTAGTATTTCTCTGCTTGCTTCAAACCGAGCTGCATCTTTGGAACGCTGTTTGGATTCCTTGCGTCCTTTATTGATGCAGGTTCCGAGCGAACTGATCGTGGTGTTTACCGGAACAGATGAACATGTGAGGGAGATTGCTAACCGTTATACAGACAAGGTTCTTCCATTTACATGGTGTAACAATTTTTCGGCAGCAAGAAATGTGGGGCTCTGGGCGTCAAAAGGTGAATGGTTCATGTACATAGATGACGATGAATGGTTCGAGGATGTCACAGAGATTAGAGAGTTCTTTTTATCGGGAGAATATCTAAGTTATGGTTCTGCCTGCTATATACAGAAGAACTATAAAAATTGGGATGGAATTGAATATTCTGATTACCATGCATTCCGTATGGCGCGGGTTGTACCGGGATTGGCGTTCCAGAATACGGTTCATGAAGAGTTGGTTCCCCGTGTTATGCCGTGCAAATATTTTAACACATATGTAAATCATTATGGTTATATCTTTGGTCCGGGAAGTGAAAACGAGGATAAAACATCCCGGAACCTCTCTCTTTTGCTTCAGAATATTCAGGAACGTCCGGCTTATGTGAAAAACTACCTTCAGGTTGTTCAGGAATATATCATTGCAAAAGAGTGGGAACAGGCTGAGGACTACTGCCGGAAAGGGCTGCAGCTCTGCAGAGGTTATGAAGATGACTTTTACCAGGGGTGGCTGCAGGTAAACCTGCTGACGATTCTGTGCAGTAAAGAGGATTTTGAAAATGTGGAACAGGAAGCGCTCCGCATTTTAAAGAAGGATCATCCCAGAGAACTGATCCGGTTGGATATCTATGAAACATTGCTTGCAATTTATACCAAGCGCGGAGCTTCTGAAAAAATCCTTCCGTATGGAGTTAAATTTGAAGAAACCCTGGCCTACATGGATCAACATCCGGAATTATGGAGAAAACAGACCTATGCAGATATTACGGAAGAGCGAATCAAAATTCCTGAGAGACTGCATCAGATTCGAATCAATTGTACGGAAGCTGCATTAAAACAAGATGATATAGAACAGGCCGTATATTTTCTTAAATTGCTTCCTTGGGAAGAAGAGACTTGGATGCAGCGGTATTATCCTGTTTTTGACAATTGGAAACAGTCTTATGAGGAATTTTACCGGATACTTTTGGAGCATTTTCCTGAATACTCTCCATACTGGATGCTGCAGACAGCTGTTGAACAGGCTGAAGAGTCTCAAAAAGCATACCGTTTGGAATTGTTTGTTCGATGTGTTGAAAAAACGGAATCTTCTTATCTTCGGCATCAGACGATAAAGGCGGCTATTCTGTGCGAGGTGGATCTTGCAGCAATTGTAAGTGTAATGGATATGGATGCTTGGAAGGAATGCACGGATATCCTTAAGAGGGATGCTTCGCACAAAGAATATCTACAGTTGGAATTTTGTGCAGAAAAACTCATACAGTCTGTGCCTGTATATGGATTATGGCTGAAAAAACTTTTGCTTGAAAAGAAACTGATCCGCGGATATCTTACGGGAGAGGTCATGATTCGCACCTTCAAAGAATATAGCGGATATGTATTACAATTTTATCACATTCAATATTGTGAGGAAATGTTTGATCATGAAAATCGTATCTTGCTTCCGAAGGATTGCCGTTTCGCCTTATATGTTGCGGAGGCACTAGAAAAGATAGAATGTGGAGAATTTTTACGGGCGGTACGTTTGTTCCGCAGAGCGATCCAGTTTTATCCGGAAATGACAGGGGTAATTCGGGAAGTCATACGTCAGATATCAGCAAAGGCTGAAAATTCCGTTCAAAATTCCGGAGAGGAATTCCAGATGCTCGCACAGCAGATGAAAAGCGCACTGTATACTATGCTTGACAGTAGAGAGTATGTACAGGCGTTTCAGGTTATCCAGCAAATGTCGACCCTTTTGCCGGAAGATCTGGAACTGCTTCGGATGCGTCAGAATATTCTTTGCGAGATTGCTGAATAGAAAATAGTTTGTATTACTGTTTTGCAGTAATTGATCAGATAGTGTAAGGAGGTAGAAGAGATGAGCCGTGCATTAAAGAGACAGATGCTTACAATGGTAGAATTGCTGGAGAAAGCCAATCAAGCTTTGAAAGTAAGTTTGACTGTAACTTGTATGAATGAGAATGGAATACGGCAACTCCTGTCTGATTGTCAGGAAACAGCGGTCGCGATGGGAAATGAATTGGAGATGATCTTTGGTGAAGGGACAGACCTTGTACATGAATTAGAAGGATATCATGAGAACTTATACCAGATGACACTAGTGCTGAAAGAGCCGGAAAAGCGGTATGAATTGCTTAAAGATCTTATACAGCAGATTAATCAGGCGAAAAGACTTCTTGACGAGCTGATCTCTGATAGGTTGGAAGTCGTGTTTCTTCCATATAAAGCATCTATGTGGGACTCCTCTATGGAATACCTGTGGAATGCATCCCGAAATGATGAAGAGTGCGATACATATGTAGTCCCAATTCCGTATTATGACCGCGGTTCGGACGGAGGATTTACCAGATACCATTATGAAGGCGATAAAATGCCGTCACATGTTCAGGTGACCCACTATGAGAACTACGATTTACAAAAGCGGTGGCCAGATACGGTTTTTATTCAAGATCCTTTTGATCAGATGAATATGGATATCAGTATAGATCCAAGATTCTATTCACATGAAGTGAAAAAAATTGCGGATACACTAGTATATATTGCGTATCATTCCGACGAACCTTTACCAGTTGAGACAGAATATATTAATGAAGCAAAAGTGCATTGCGTATGTTCTGGAATCTTAAATGCGGATATGATAATTGTACATTCCGAAAAAATGAAGCAAATATATATAAATGCTCTGACTCAAAATTTCGGAGAAAGTACAAGAAAAGATTGGGAAAATAAAATATTCAGTATTCGAGATTACGAAAAAAATGAGGAGTAATAACATGAAAGCAATCTTATTGGCAGCCGGAAGGGGAACCCGGATTTCCAGAAAAGTAGAACGTGTCCCGAAGTCCACCTTGCCGGTAGATGGAGTACCTCTTATCCGGCGTTCCGTAGAATTGCTGCAGTCTGCAGGAATGCAGTGTATTGTGTGTACGGGGTTTGAGGAAAAAAAGGTCAAAAAAGCATTGGAAGGAATAGAAAATATTACCTATTGCTATAACCCTTTTTACGATATTACGAACAGTATTGCCAGCATTTGGTTTGCAAAAAATGAAATGGACGACGATTTGTTGGTACTTAATGCCGATGTCTTCTTTTCTGGTGAAATATTGGAACAGGTCATCACAGATCAGCGCAATCCTGTTATGGCAATAGACTATTCCCGAACTGTTGAAGGTGATTATTTCTTTTCTACCAGCGTAGACGGTCGAATTGAAAAATACGGAAAAGGGCTTCCGCTGGAGCAGCGTAGCTGTGAATATGTTGGGATGGCAAAAATCGAAAAGAGCTTTCTGCCCCAATTTATCCACCGTATGGATGAGTTGATTGAGAGTCAGCAGCATAACGTCTGGTGGGAAAATATCTTATACTCTTTTACAGATAAGAAGGAAGAAGCCATATATACGGTAGATGTAGACGGTCGGTTTTGGGCGGAAATTGATTACTTTGATGACTATGAAAGAATCCTTGATTATGTAGCAAAGCAAAAGGAGACAGAATGAAAAAGCAGGCAAAAAAACAGCTCTGTGAAAGCATGGAATATCTGCTCTATACATCTGAAACCATCGGAGATCTTCTGGGAAGGCTCAGTCAGGAACAGGCTACGGATATACTTGCGCAGATGCAGGAGCTCGCCATCCATGCGGGAGAAATCATAGAGACAACCGAGAATGATTGCGCAGAGATCATTCAAAAGTTAGAAAATGCCTGCGAAATCATATACCAACTGTCCGGTTCCCTAGATGAATTTAAAGTCAGAAATCATTTGCTGAAAGAGCTGAAAGAACTTTTTGAAATTGTTCATGATGAAATTCGAAGGAATATACCTGAAAAACTGGAGATTCTGTTCCTTCCTTATCAGGTTTCCATGTGGGACTCACTTGAAAGTGTATGGTTGGCGGCTAAAGATAGGGATGATATGGACTGTTATGTTGTGCCGATTCCGTTTTATGATGTGCTGCCAGACAATTCATTGGGAAATATCCATTATGAAGGGGACAGATATCCAGATTATGTGCCTGTAACATCTTACTTAAAATATTCAATTGAAGATAGACGTCCGGATGTGATTTTCTTTCATAATCCATATGATGAATATAACAGGGTGACAAGAATCCCGGAGCAGTATTATTCCAAGAATCTGAAAAAATGTACGGATATGCTGGTATATATACCATATTTTGTCAGCGAAGAGGACGGGCCTGCGGAATATCAATGCTATACTTCCGGGGTACTTTTTGCAGACAGAGTGATCGTACAGCCAGGCAGTATCTATGAAAAATACTGCAAAGTGTATACGAATGTAGTCAGACATAATGGATTGGAAGATACACTGATTCCGGCCGAACAAAAATTTCTGCCGCTTGGCTCTCCCAAATTCGATAAAGTTTTGAATATGAAATGTGAAATGGAGGAGTTACCGGAAGCATGGCAAAAGGTGATTCGAAAGCCGGATGGAAGCCGTAAAAAGATTCTGCTGTATAATTTATCCATTACGCCCATGCTGGAAAACCGGGAACAGACATTGAAAAAGTTGGACAACGTATTTCAGTTTTTCAAGGAAAAGCGTGAGGAACTGGTTTTGCTGTGGCGTCCCCACCCGCTGCTGATTAAAACAATAGAATCCATGGTTCCATGGCTGCGGGATGCCTATATGCAGCGGGTACGCCAGTTCCAGGAGGAAGGCTGGGGAATCTATGATGAGACTCCCGATCCGAATCTGGCAATGGCGGTATCAGATGGATATTATGGGGATATGAGCAGTCTGCTGACTACCTACAGGGAGACTGGTAAACCTATATTACTGCAGGATGCTTATATATTAGACGTATATTCCAGTTCGTAGAAAGAAAGCGAGATTATAATCAGATGAAAACAGAGTTGGATGCAAAATTTTCAAATATAATCGTGCTTCAGGATTCTTTTAATGAAGAAATTTGTGTACCTAATCCAAGGACAATTCAAACATTGGCAGGAGAATGTGTTGAAAATAAAATCTATTTATATAATATGTACAATAACTGTATATGCAAAATAGATAAAACATCTGGAAATATAGAAGTGGAATATGGAGACTGCAAAAAGCCCTATTATGAACCATATTTATATTTGCAGTCAGTTGTTTATCAGCATATTATTTGCTTTATTTCGAATAAAGCAGAAAATATTTTAAAATTTGATACAATTACAGAAAAAAAAGAATGGATTTATTTTAAAGGCAATGGCATAGAGTTCGAATCTGTTTTATATGAAAGTATGTTGTATTTGCTGCCTATTGGCTATGCTGAGCGGTTAATATGTATTGACCTTACAGATAACCGTGTTGAGTATTTGCCGACGCATTATTCTGTTCAATTAAATCAAACCTTGCGGGGAGAACCATATATATATAGCATACCATTGCATTTTGATGAATGGGTATATCGCGGAAGTAATCTCGAATCACGTATTCAAAAATTTAATTTAAAGTCAGGTGTATTTGAGTATGTTGCCGTAAATAATTTTAATCGCCCAATCAGATCGATTGCTTTTGACGGCGAGTATTTTTGGATTCTCAGCAAAACAGACGGAATGATTGCATGTTGGGATGAAAAAGAAAACAAAATTATTACTTCTATCGATTTATCCCTGGAATCTGGAAAAAAGGAAATGCTATATGCAACATGCTTTTATGCAAATGGAATTATTTTTATTCTGGAAGAAAAAGGAACGTGTATTTTAGAACTCAATGTGAAAGAGTTTCTTTTAAAAAGTTATGATTGCATGGAAATATCTGGATTTAGGATGATATATCAAGAAAAACAGGCATTTGCAGAAGGTATTCGGCTTGGAGCTGATGGCGCAATATACTTTTTCCCTTTTAAAGCTAATGGAGTTGTAGTTAAAGCGAAAAATGGATGTGTATATTTTTATAAAAGTGAAACAATAAAATGTTTGGAAATTGCGGTTGATCAGCAAATGCAAAATGAAAGTACCTGTACATTGAATTGTTTTTGTAAAAAGGTAAAAATACAAAATAGAAACATAGTAAACGAAGTCGATATTGGTACAAAAATTTTGCTGGATATCTGCAAAACAAGCACATAATACGCAGTAGCTTATCATATCCGGTAATTTACGCACGTGATTGCAATAAAGGAGTACACATGTATCGTAAAGACTTGAAAGAATCTTTAGATGCTGTCTTGAACTTTGAAATCTTATATGATAAGACATTTTTGATTACGGGGGCATCTGGATTGATCGCATCCTTTTTGATTGATCTGTTATTCTATGCAAACGAGATTATGGATGCGGGAATCAAAGTATACGCTCTTGTACGCAGTAAAGCCTGTGCGGAAATAAGGTTTCAGCCGCTCCTGGAGCAGCCTGCATTCAATCTGGTGATACAGGATGTATGTGATCCCATTATTTTAAAAGAACGGGCCGACTATATCATTCATGCGGCAGGGGACGGATATCCGGGTGCATTCCAGGAGCATCCGGTAGAAACCATGCTTCCGGCGGTTATGGGAAGTTTCCAGTTGTTGGAGTATATGAAAAAAACAAAAGGCAGCCGTTTCCTCTATGTCTCATCAGGAGAAATCTACGGTTCCGGGCATCAAAAAGGTCTTGTTGAAACAGACAGTGGATATGTAGATTCCATGAAAAGCCGGTCATGCTATCCTTCTGCAAAGCGTGCCGCTGAAACATTGTGTGCATCCTATTTTGCGGAATACGGGCTGGATATCGTTGTGGCAAGACCAAGCCATGTATACGGTCCGAACAGTACCGAAAAGGATAATCGGGCATCTGCGCAATTTTTCAGGGATGTCTTAAGCGGACGTGATGTTGTTTTAAAAAGTCGTGGACAGCAGCTACGGAGTTATACCTATGTAGCGGACTGTGTATCCGCATTGCTGACAGTCCTGACAGCCGGAGTCTCCGGTGAGGCTTACAACATTGCCAATCCTGCGGCGACGGCAACCATCGCTGAATTTGCAGAAACAATAGCCAAGATCGGCGGAAAGAAATGCTGTTTCGAGCGTACGGATGAAACTGACTTCACAGAAAAGACACCTATATCCTATGCTGTTTTGAATTCCGATAAGCTGCAGGCGCTGGGATGGCAGGGAAGCTACAGTATACAAAGGGGTATCCGACATACATTGGAAAGCATGCTTCGGCAGGCATGATAAATTTTTACGCAGTTGCCCAAATATCCTTGCAAGGATGGTTGCTTGGCACGTTGTTTCGCGGAAATAAAAACAGGCAGGTACCATATGACGCAGAAATATCAGATTTCAGAAACAGAATTAAAACAGCTTCAAAAGATTGAATTGGAAATGTTGGTCGAGTTAGACCGAATCTGCAGAAAATACCAGATTGAGTATTCCTTGGACGGCGGAACGCTTCTGGGGGCAGTCCGTCATAAGGGGTTTATCCCATGGGACGATGATGCGGATGTGATCATGCTTCGCAGGGAATACATGAAGTTCCGGAAAGCGTGTAACAAGGAGTTGGATCGGACAAGATTTTTCCTTCAAGATTATCAGTCTGATCCTGAATATCGGTGGGGCTATGCGAAGCTTCGGAGAAATAATACTAAATTTGTCCGGCAGGGGCAGGAAGGCTTAAAACATCAAAGTGTGTTTATGGATATTCTGGTGGCTGATAATGTACCTGACGGGTATGCAGCCAGGCGGCTTCACCATTTTTTGTGCTTTCTGATCCGAAAAGCATTGTATTCGGAAGTTGGAAAGCACCTCGAAAAAAATATATTTTTAAAATACATCTACAGGATACTGAGCCGGATTCCAAGAAATTGGATCTTTCGGGTGAGGAATCGGTTGGCTGCAAGGACAAATCGGAGAAGAACTGAGTTAATTAGTCATTATACGTTGGAATACCCAAAGCATTGCCGCTATGGACTTCCGCGAGAATGCTTTGACGAAATGATAGAGATGGAATTTGAAGGAAAAATATTTTATGGATTTCGAAACTATCACCGTTACCTGTCCATGTATTATGGAGATTATATGACACTTCCGCCGAAGGAGAAGCAGATTCCGAAGCTTGCCATCACGGAGCTGAAGCTGACCGAGCCGGAGTAGATAACATAGAAGCAAATTAAATTCTTTTATGGAAGATTTCATATTTTGAGGAAAAACAGATGTACTATGTAAATGAAAACATCAAAGATCTATATCGCGTAAAGTTCCATGATGAGCGTTCCGGCGTGCTTCGTCTGGACATGAATGAAAACCCGGAAGGGTTGCCTAGGGAAGTCTTTGATTCTGTGATAGCAAAGATCACTCCGGAATATATCGCTGCATATCCTGAAAAGGATCAATTAATGACACAACTAGCTGTGTGTAACGGAATAACCTATGAACATATCTCGGTCACAGCCGGTTCGGATGAGGCTATGCGGCTTATCTTTCATTGCTTCGGGCAGCCGGGTAAGAAGCTGTTAACAGTTACGCCTACATTTGAAATGTATGGAGTTTATGCTGGAATGTTTGGGATGAAGCATGAAATGATAGGATATAAAGAGGAGTTTTCGATTGACCCCAATGAGATTCTTCAGGCAATTGACGGAGAGACAGGAATCGTCATATTGCTGAATCCCAACAGTCCTATTGGATATACCTATAAAGAGAAGGATGTAAGGGGAATCATAGAACGTGCGCAAAGCTTTGGAGTAATCGTGGTTATTGATGAAGCCTATCACTATTTTTATAAGCCGACCTTTATGCCATTGATTAAGGAATATGATAATCTGCTTGTCCTGCGTACATTTTCAAAATTGTTTTCCATAGCAGGACTAAGAATCGGATATGTGTCAGGGAATCCGGAGCTGATCGGTTACATAGAAAAAGCAGAATCTACCTTTAATGTAAATAATATCGCTATTTTGTTCGCACAGGAAGTGATCTGTAATCAGGAACTTACGGACAGGCTTGTTATGGTAGAGCGGGAAGGCCGTATATGGATCGCCGAAAAACTGAAAAATGCCGGGTATCAGACATTGGTGATGGAAGGAAATTTTGTCCTGTTTTTGCCGAATAGAGATTCAAGGCTGATTGTTAAAGAATTGAAAAAGAAAAATGTATGGGTACGGGATTATGGCAGAGGTATTCTGAAAGGATGGATACGTGTATCTACAGGATCAATAGCGTGTATGGAAAGATTCTGGGAAGCGTTTGTTCAGACAGAAGCGGAAATATTAAATTAGAATTATCCAAAGAAATGAGGAAAGAGGTTGTGGCAAATATTGCATTGCTTATAGCAGGTGGTTCAGGAGCACGAATGCACCAAAATATTCCGAAACAATTTTTGACAGTCAATGAGCGTCCGGTTATAGTCTATACGCTGGAGGCATTTCAAAATCATCCGGAAATAAATGCAATAGCGGTAGTATGTATTGAAGGATGGGAATCCGTTCTTTGGGCATATGCAAAACAGTTCAATATCACAAAGCTCAAATATGTGGTACAAGGCGGAAAAAACGGACAGGCATCCATTCGTAATGGCGTTTTTGAATTGGAAAAACACTATGATCCAGAGGATATTGTATTGATTCATGATGCAATAAGGCCCATGGTTACCGCAGATATTATTTCCGATAGTATTGTGACTGCTCGAAAATATGGATGTGCTATTACAGTGATTCCCTGTGCCGAGGCAATGATGCGGACCGATGACGGTGAGGTCTCGACCGGCAGCTATCCACGTGACAATCTTAGAAGAACTCAGACCCCACAGACATTTTTTTTGGGAAAAATCTGTGATCTCCATAGAAAAGCGCTGGATACCGGGATTACAAACTCAGTTGCCTCCTGTACTCTTATGATCGAAATGGGGGAGCAAGTTCATTTTTCTATGGGCTCTGAAAAAAATATCAAGCTTACAACGGTTGAGGATATTGATATTTTTAAAGCGCTTCTTGCAGCAAGGCGTTCTGACTGGCTGAAATAGCAGTAAACTTTATAATGAAGATAACAGGCCGGTTTCTTTCATACAGATATTCCCGTTTATGCAGTATGAGCGCGATTTGAGGGATAATTAATGAATTATGATAGGTTACAGAAATATTTGGGCACAAAAGATATGTCGGCAGTTGAAGCCATGCAGAAAATAGATATCAATTCAAAAGGGATTCTCTATATTGTAGACGAAAAGGGCAGGCTGTTAGGAAGTCTAACGGACGGGGATATTAGAAGATGGCTGATAAAGACAGCAAATTTGAACAGCAGGGCATCTGATATGATGTATCAGGATGTTCGTTTTCTATTTCAGGATGATCATAAAAAGGCCGGAAATTTTATGAAGAAATGGGAAATTAATTCTGTACCTATTGTAGATTCTGACTATAGGATTGTTGATATTGTAATAAGTGCGGAAGATGTCGCTGCGGAAGGAGAGAAAGATCATGCTTTGAAAGGAATTCCCATAATTATCATGGCAGGCGGAAAAGGTACACGGCTGTATCCTTACACCAAGATACTGCCAAAGCCGCTTATTCCTATTGGAGATGTGCCTATCCTGGAACGAATATTTCAGGCGTTTCATGAATATGGGGCGGATGAATTCTACCTCACTGTTAATTACAGAAAAGAAATGATACGCTCTTATTTCAGAGAACAGAATTTTCCCTATACACTCCGTTATGTAGAGGAAGATCAGCCGTTGGGCACGGCGGGGAGCATACGCTATATCAATGAACAGTTTCGGAAACCTGTTATTGTGACTAATTGCGATACATTGATTGAAGCCGATTATGCAAAGATGGTAGAGCATCACAAAGACTCGGGAAATGGAATGACTATCATTTCTTCGTTGAAGAATACAATAATTCCTTATGGAGTGATTCATCCACGGGAAGATGGAATCATCTCATCAATTAAAGAAAAACCTAAGCTGTCGTATTTTATCAATACCGGGATGTACATCGTGAATCCGGAATGCCTGTTAGAGATACCAAAAGGAAAATTTTTTCATATGACAGATTTGGCAAACAGACTTATGGAACAAGGTGTTCAGGTGGGGATGTATCCGATCAGTGAAAATTCATTCCTGGATATGGGAGAATTTGAGGAAATGAAGAAGATGGAAGAACGTATAAGCATCAGAGCAGAAAAAAAGTGAGACTTTGGATATGGATGAAAAAAAACGATTGGTGCTTCTTGGCGGCGGCGGACACTGCAGTTCTGTTCTGGATGCTGCCCAACGTATGGGGATGTTTGATGAAATTGTAATAACAGACTGTGATATGGTTGCTGGGACTGAATTTATGGGAAGCAGGGTTGTTGGAACTGATGATGCACTTTTGCAGTTGTTTCAGGACGGCATCCGAATGGCATTTATCTCTATGGGAAGTATTAAAAGCACAAAGCTGCGGAAGTTACTATACCGACGGGCGATGGATATGGGATTCGATTTCCCCAATATTATAGACCCATCTGCGTTAGTGTCTGAATATGCCATGTTGGGAAAAGGAATTTTTGTGGGAAAGAATTCAGTTATTAACGCCGGAGCCAGGGTTGGGGATATGGCAATTATCAATACGGGGGCCATTGTAGAGCATGGAAGCAGTATAGGAAGTTTTTCCCATATATCTGTAGGGGCTGTTGTGTGTGGAGATTCGAAAATTGGAAATTCGGTATTTGTAGGAGCAAATGCAGCGATCATACAAGGCGTGAAGGTAGGAGCGAACAGCATTGTAGGGGCGGGCAGCATAGTACTTAAAGATGCCGTTCCAGACAGCAGAATCATTGGATTGAGGAGTTCTTGCTAAAGACAAGTTGGAGCAGAATCAGCTGCTTGTTGCCTCAGCGGCATGATAAGTATTGGAGGCAGTCTGGGAGAAAAGAGGATGCAAATGAATAGGATACTGATTATAGCAGAAGCGGGTGTAAACCACAATGGTTCCCTCGACACAGCAAAAGCGTTGGTCATGGCGGCAAAAGAGTGCGGTGCAGACATCGTTAAGTTTCAAACAATTAACGTAGATGAGTTGGTATCAAAGCACGCAGCAATGGCTGATTATCAAAAGAATAATCTCAGCACAGAAGAATCGCAGAAGGATATGCTGAAAAAACTTGCCCTGAAAAAAGAGGATTTCTACACTTTAGCCAATTATTGCCGGGAAACAGGAATCAAATTTCTTTCTACGCCATTTGATATAGACAGTATACATTTCCTGAATCCATTGCAGGATATGTGGAAAGTTCCATCCGGTGAGATCACGAATTATCCTTATCTGGTTGAAATAGGAAAAACAGGGAAAGAGGTCATTTTGTCAACTGGCATGAGTACGTTAAAAGAGGTAGCGGATGCGCTTGAGATTCTGAACATCCATGGAGCCGGAAAAATAACGCTGCTTCATTGTACGACGGAATATCCTGCGCCCCCGGAGTCAGTTAATTTACGAGCAATGATGACACTGCAGAATCAACTGCACTGCAGAATCGGTTATTCTGACCATACGCAGGGGATAGAGATACCTGTTGCTGCGGCGGCAATGGGAGCCTGTATAATTGAAAAACATTTTACACTGGACAGAAATATGCCCGGACCGGATCATATGGCGAGCCTGGAACCTGAAGAATTAAAGGAAATGATAATGGCAGTAAGGAAGGTAGAACGTGCCTTGGGTGATGGAATAAAAGCTCCTTCTGAGTGTGAAAAGAAGAATATAGATATTGCGAGAAAAAGTATTGTTGCCAGACGAAGGATAAAAAAGGGGGAGAAATTCTGCAGCGATAATATTACGGCGAAAAGACCGGGGAACGGAGTGACTCCTATGCGTTGGAATGAAGTGATAGGAATGTGCGCGGTACGGGATTTCGATGAAGATGAATTGATACAGATATAGGGGCATAGATTTTAAAAAGTTGGGAGAAAACAGGTTGAAAAAAATATGTGTTGTTACTTCGACGCGTGCAGAATACGGACTTTTGAAACCAATTATTCTGAAACTGCAGTCTAAAAAGAACTTTGATGTCCGGGTGGCAGTAACAGGTGCACACTTGTCACCGGAATTTGGTTTGACTTACCGGGAAATCGTAAAAGACGGCATAGAGATCAATAAAAAAATAGAAATGCTTATGAGTGCAGATACACCTGCAGCGATTTCAAAAAGCATGGGGCTGGGGCTTATAGGTTTTGCAGATTATTTTTTGGAGTCCAGACCGGAAGGCGTACTTTTGCTGGGGGATCGCTATGAAATGCTCGCCGTTGCCTGTGCTGCTATGAACGAGGGGATCCCCATCATTCATCTCCACGGCGGAGAGACAACAGAAGGGGCCGTAGATGATGCCATCCGCCACGCCATTACCAAGATGAGTTATCTCCACATGGCAAGTACGGAGACGTATCGCAGGCGGATTATTCAGATGGGCGAGGCTCCGGACAGGGTATTCTGTGTCGGAGCCATGGGTGTTGAAAATGCAATGCACACAACATTGTTGAAAAAATCTGATTTAGAGAAGGTATTACAGATGGATTTAGATGTACCTTATGCTGTAGTAACATTCCATCCGGTAACTTTGGAAAAAGACAGTGCAAAGATTCAGACAGGGGAATTACTTGAAGCATTGGATGCATTTCCTGATTGGAAGTTCATTGTTACAAAGGCGAATGCGGATAAAGATGGAAGGATTATCAACCGGATGCTGGATTCGTATGCTTCAAACCATAAAAATATAAAAGTTTTTGACTCTTTAGGGATGACTCGTTTTTTGAGTGCTGTAAAATACAGTCGTATGGTGATTGGAAATTCCTCCAGCGGGTTGATTGAAGCCCCCTCTTTTCACGTCCCTACCATAAATATCGGAGACAGACAGAAGGGGAGAATCCGGGCAGACAGTGTGATCGACTGCCTGCCTGAAAAAAAGGATATTTTACGGGCAATGAAACGTGCCGAAGATACCGGGTTTCGAAAAGGACTTGTAAATATGGACAATCCTTATGGGAACGGTGAAACCTCTGATAAAATCATCAAAATTTTAGATGCCCGGTTACTGGGGGCAGAAGTAAATCTTAAAAAAAGGTTTTACGATATGGGATGAGTTAAAAAGTAAGTTTCGGAAGGTGAGTTTTGCATGATATTTTTAGTAATAGGATTAGGGTCTATGGGAAGGCGTAGAGTCCGCCTGTTAAAGCAATATATAAGCAATGGAAAATATTCAGGGAAAGAGTGGAAAATAATCGGAACTGATTTTAGTGAAGTCAGGCGTAAAGAAGCTGAAGCTCTTTTGGGAATTGAAACTTATATGGGATTGGAAGATGCGATTCAGAAGAACAGCGTAGACTGTGCGATTATTTCTAGCCCGCCCTTATCCCATTCCTCAATCATAAAAGAATGTTTAAAACAAAAGCTTCATGTATTTACGGAATTAAATCTGGTGGATGAGGGCTATAATGAGAATATTGCCATGGCTGAAAATCAGAGAAATGTATTGTTTCTTTCTTCTACGCTAATGTACCGAAAGGAAACTCAATATATCAAAGAAGTAATACGAAGCAGAGCTTCAAATGCAGTTTACCATTATCATATCGGTCAGTATCTTCCGGACTGGCATCCATGGGAATCTTATCATGATTTTTTTGCAGGGCATAGAAGAACAAATGGATGCAGAGAATTATTTGCTATAGAACTGCCATGGCTTGCGGATGCTTTTGGGGAAATAATATCTGTACAGGCAGTTCACAGAAAGATGTCAAAGCTGGAGATTGATTATGATGATACATACCAGGTGCTTTTGGAGCACAAGACCGGCATAATTGGAAATCTGGCCGTAGATGTGGTCATTCCAAAAGCCGGACGTGAATTTGAAGTGTGGGGAGAAGGCTTTTACCTTGAATGGAAAGGGACACCGGATTCTTTAAAAGAATATGATGAGGATACAAAGCGGCTTAAGCAGATTGAACTGTATGACTATGTAGAACATATGGAGGGATACAGCCAGTTTGTAATAGAAAACGCCTATTATGAAGAACTTGTAAATTATATTGACGTAGTAAAAGGCCGGCAGAAACCCAGGTATACATTTGAAATGGATAAAAAGATCCTGCAGCTTATTGATCGGATTGAGGAGTAGATGATGAAAGTCTGTTTTGTGGGTTTGGGATCCATTGCCTCTAGGCATATCAAGAATTTATATAGCCTTTATGGAGCAAAAATTGAGATTGATGTGATAAGAAGCGGAAAAGGAAATGTCCAAGATTATGATATAGAAAAGAGGATCTCCCATGTTTATAAGGAGAATGAAGCAATTCCTTACGGTTATGACGTTGTTTTTATTACAAATCCAACAAAGCTGCATTATACCGCTTTGGAGAGAATGCATTCCCATGGCAGGCATTTCTTTATTGAAAAGCCAGTATTCGAGGCCGGTGAAGAAGATATTTCAAAGCTGAAGTTGAGAAATGACAGTACTTATTATGTAGCTTGTCCTCTACGGTACACGAATGTAATTCAGTACTTGAAACAAAGGGTTGATTTTTCGCAGGTATATTCCATACGCTGCATTTCTTCCAGCTACCTGCCGGAATGGAGGCCAGGAACAGACTATCGAAATTCTTATAGTGCAAAACGGATACTGGGCGGCGGAGTGGCCATTGACTTGATTCATGAGTGGGATTATATCCGATATCTGATCGGTGATCCGAAAAAGGTATGCTGCTTAATGGGAAAAAAATCAGATTTGGAGATTGACAGTAATGATGTTGCCGTCTATATAGCAGAATATCCGGACAAAATGGTGGAATTGCATTTGGATTATTTTGGGCGAATCCCTGTAAGGAAATTGGAGTTGTACAGCCGCGATGATGTGGTAACGGCAGATTTGCTGGAGCAAAAAATCATATATGGGAGGACCGGGAGACGGATAGATTTGCCAGAGGACCGGGATTCCTATCAAAAAAAAGAATTGATACATTTCTTTGCGATTGTAAATGGAGAATTGGCAAATGACAGTTCCATCGTGGATGGATGCAGGACGTTAATGATTGCGAAGGGAGCGCTTAAATGAATATTTTGTTTACCATCTGTGGACGCAGCGGATCTAAAGGATTAAAAAATAAAAACTTGATAAAACTAAACGGAATACCGTTAGTGTATTATACCCTTTCCGCAATCAAACTATACCAGGAAGCGCATCCGGAAGATGATGTGACAGTAGCGGTTAATACGGACAGCAGAGAATTGCTTGAAATGATCCGTGTTCAAAAGGCGATTTTTAACATCCGGGAAGTGGAAAGAAAAGAGGAACTGGCCGGAGATCGAACTGCGAAAGTAGATGTTATCAAGGACACTTATTTCGAATGCAGGAAACAAAGGTTTTTCGACGCTGTGGTGGATTTGGATCTAACATCTCCAATGAGAAAATTGAGAGATATAGAGGCAGCTGTCAAAACGCTGAAGGAGGATAAGGAGTGTGATCTGGTATTCAGTGTTGTGCCCGCAAGAAGAAGTCCATATTTTAATATGGTCGAAAAACAGATGCAGTATTATCGAAAAATATGCCATTCCCATTACACAGCAAGGCAGGAGGCTCCTGCGGTTTATGAGCTTAATGCCAGCATATATGCTTATGCACCAGAGTTTTTAGAAAAGAAGATTGATAAAACCATTCTGGAATATAACTGTGGAATTGTTGAGATGAAGGATTATCTTGTTTTGGACATTGATTCGGAGGAAGATTTCGTACTGATGTCTGTGTTGATAGGCTATTTTGGACAAAAGGACAAAGAACTGCGAAGAATCATAACATTAGCAAAGGAATTATAAGGGAGAATACGATGAAAAAAGTACTAGTTACCGGCGCAGGCGGCTTTATAGGAAGTCATTTGACAGAAAGCCTGTTGGAGAAGGGATACGAAGTGAAAGCATTTGTACATTACAATTCCTTTGGAAGATGGGGATGGCTAGATACATTGCCAAAGGAAAAACTTGATATGATTGAGGTTTTCGCTGGAGATATCCGAGATCCTAACGGAGTCAGGACTGCAATGAAGGGAATAAACCAGGTGTTTCATCTGGCGGCACTTATTGCGATCCCGTTCAGTTACCATTCACCTGATTCCTATGTGGATACCAATATGAAGGGGACGCTGAACATCCTGCAGGCAGCGCGGGATCTGGATGTTGAAAAGCTTATGGTTACATCTACCTCTGAGGTCTATGGGACGGCGCAATATGTCCCTATTGATGAACAACATCCTTTTCAGGGGCAATCTCCATATTCGGCGACAAAAATAGGAGCCGATAGGCTGGCGGAGAGTTTTTACCGCAGCTTTGATGTTCCGGCTGTGATTGTAAGGCCATTTAATACTTATGGGCCAAGGCAGTCTGCCAGGGCAGTCATTCCGACGATTATTTCCCAGCTTTTGGCAGGGAAGGAGGAAATCAAGCTGGGGACTCTTATCCCTACGAGGGACTTTAATTATGTAAAGGATACTGCAACTGGATTTATAGCTATTGCCGAATCAGAGAGGACAACGGGACAGGAAATCAATATAGCGTCGCAGCGGGAAATTTCCATAGGTGATTTGGCGAAGGTTATCATCAGCCAGATCAACCCAAAGGCAAGGATCATCTGTGATGAACAGCGCCTGCGGCCGGATAAAAGCGAGGTAAACCGGCTGTTGGGCTGCAATTCCAAGATAAAAAAATTAACAGACTGGACGCAGCAATATACATTTGAGCAGGGGATTGGTGAAACGATTGATTGGATAGCACAGAATATGGATAAATACAAGGCGGATATTTATAATGTGTAGAAATAAGTTTATTCCTCTATCGGTACCGAACTTAAATGGTAATGAACTGGCTTATGTGATGGAAGCGGTAAAGACAGAGTGGGTATCTACGGCAGGCCCGTTTATTGAAGATTTTGAACATCAAATTGCAGAATATGTAAAAGTGCCGGGAGCGGCCGCATGCCAGAGTGGAACAGCAGGCCTGCATCTGTCGCTGATGGCGTTGGGAGTCAAAAAGGGAGACGAGGTGATTGTTCCGACGCTTACATTTATCGCGGCGGTTAATCCAATTCGTTACATTGGGGCGGAACCGATTTTTATGGACTGCGACGATTCATTAACAATGGATGCCGGAAAACTGAAAAAATTTTGTGAAAATGAATGTGAGCTTCGGGGAGAAAATCTTTTTAATAAAAATACGGGTAAAAGGATATCGGCTGTTATCATTGTTCATGTATTTGGCAATCTTGCGGATATGGAACAAATTATGTCTATTGCGGATATGTATCATTTGAAAGTATTAGAAGATGCTACGGAAGCTTTGGGCAGTTATTATCTGGAAGGAGCATACAGCGGGAATTATGCCGGAACAATTGGAACAATGGGCGTATACTCATTTAACGGAAATAAGATCATCACGACCGGCGGAGGAGGAATGATCGTATCACGAAATACGGATTTGACAGAACGCTGCCGCTTCCTTTCAACCCAGGCGAAAAAGGATTCCTTACATTTTGTACATGAAGAAGTAGGATTTAACTATCGGATGACAAATCTGCAGGCCGCATTGGGGCTGGCTCAATTGGAGCAACTGGAAGACTTTATTGAAGTAAAGCAAAAAAACTATGAACGTTATATATGCCAAGGAGTAGCCCTTCTGCCATTTAAAGAAAATATCCGAAGTAACGCCTGGTTTTATAGCTATCCGGCAAAGAACAGAGATGGTCTGATTCGTTTTTTGAATAAACATCAGGTACAGAGCCGCCCAGTCTGGCAATTGATCCATACATTGAAGCCTTATAGAGACTGTCAGGTATATCACGTTGAAAAGGCGTATCGGTATTATGAATGTATTGTAAACCTGCCATGCAGCAGCAATTTACCGGAAGCAGATATAGACCGGGTGGCAGATTTAGTAAAAATGTTTGAAAAGTCAGATATAGGATGTTTATAGAGAGGAAATTAGTATGAAATATGTCATTTGGGGCGCATCTCACAGAGGGCGGATCTTATATGAGCTATTAGGAAAAGAACGGATTGCTGCATATATTGATTCTGATCCGGCAAAGAGAGAAAGTCCTTTTAACGGCTGTCCTGTTATTGATTATGATACATATAAAGAACGGTACAGAGAGCACGTGGTTATTGTATCTATGGTTTTTGGCGGAGGTGTGACTGACTTACTGGAAAGGGATCATATATTTTATTTTAGCTTGGAAAAATGTCCGCCGGAGTTTATGGGATATGGCTTAAGCAGAGCCAGACAAGCATTAAAGGGAAAGAAATTATCCGTTCCAGATGATCTGATTTTGTATGGAAGTACATTATATACGGTTCTGGTGTACGAAAAATTACAGGCAGAAGGCTGCAAAAATATTTCTATTTTCTTTCCTTCCTATATGGAGGAAGAGAAACGTGTCATGTTTTCACAAATGTTTCCTGACATATGTATTGTACGGACATGTGAGACAGAGGGCACTACCGTGCTGTTAACAGAAAAGGTGAAGCATCTGGAAACAGAAGTAAATAGTGCTTTTGTGATTGATATCGTTGACTGGACACTGTATGTTCCTGAGTATCATAATGACAGAATCGAATCATTAAAAGACGGGCATAAGGGGAAACGATGTTTTATTGTAGCTACTGGACCAAGTGTGACATATGATGATCTTGAATGTTTGAACAAAAATCAGGAATTTTGTATTAGTATGAATTCAATTTTTACCTGTTTTCCGAACACAAAATGGCGGCCGGAGTGTTATGTGCTTCTTGATGCAGATGGAGTTCTGGTATGGAAGGATGAATTTCATAAGCTGAAAGATGTTCCCTATAAGTTTATTGCAGATTGTCATCCATACTTTGATTATGCATCGTTGGAGGATATCTGGTTTGTGTACCATTCGATACTGGATGATTTTTCTATAAAAAATATGCTGTTTAGCGATGATTTTTCCAGAAAAGTATATAACGGCTCAACAGTAACATATGTGTGTATTCAGTTAGCAGTGTACTTAGGATTTAAAGAAATTTACCTATTAGGAGTGGACTATAATTATTCCCCAAATACGAAAAACCATTTTACTGATCAGCGGGAGCCAGATGATGTGTTTGATGGAATAAACGGACAAAACAGGATTCAGGATATTTCATATACGGCGTTTCAAAAGGCAAAAGAATATGCTTCTGAACATGGCATAAAAATCATAAACGCAACCAAAAAGACACAACTGGATGTATTTGAACAGGTGGAATTTGAAACACTGTTTTGTGAATGAACTGAAAATTTTCAAGGACATAAAAATGGACTGCGGAGGGATAAGAGTATGAAAAACAGCATCAAAGAACGCATAATACAGAATAACCAGTTTGATGGAAAAATTGAATGCGTCTTTCCCAGAAATATGTTATTAGAGCCAACGAATATATGTAATCACAGATGTCTGATGTGTGCAAATTCAAAGGGTACAAAAAAAAGAGGTATGATAGATCCTGAATTTGCAAAAAGGATACTAAAGGAAGCATACGATTTAGGTACACGGGAGGTTGGTTTTTACGGAATGGGAGAACCCTTGCTGAATAAAGACCTGGAGGACTATATCGTATATGCAAAAGAATTAGGCTATGAGTATATATATATTACTACAAACGGGGCACTTCTGTCAAAAGAACGGGCAGAACGGCTGATGGATGCAGGTGTAGACAGTATTAAATTTTCTATAAATGCCGCAAATGCAAGAGACTATCAGTTGATTCACGGTAAGGATGAATTTGATCTTGTAATGGAAAATCTGATTTGTGCCGACGCTATGCGGAAAAAAAGGTCAAGGGAGATTGCGTTATATATTTCATTTGTTGCGACGCGTTATACGGTGTCGGAAGAAGAAAGTTTTAAAGTGAAATACCAAGGTTACGTTGATGATATTGTCTTTATTGACTGCAAAGCAGCAGGAGATATGTCATCTGAAATTAATCAGTATTTATCTGTAAGCAGAAAAAATACAGTTTCCTTTGAAAATGGTATATGTCCAATGATATTTAATAAGCTGCATATTACCTATGAAGGGTATCTTTCCATGTGCTGTGATGATCTGCAGAATTATCTGGTGGTTGCTGACTTAAACACGGAAAGTCTGGATGAGGCATGGAATAACCAGTACGCCTGTGACTTGCGGAAACGGCACCTGGAACACAATTTAAAAGGTACAAGGTGCTTTAATTGCATGAATAATTGTAACGAAGCAATAGAGCCGTTAAGACCAGAACTGGCGTCAGTATATGATATTAAAGATTGGAACAAAGAACGAGAGATTATAGAAAGAATCGGTGTATGGAAAAAGGAATTGTAAGAAACCATAGAAAATTATATGTTGTGATGTATCACTATACCCGGGATTTGGTACATAGTCGCTATCCTGGAATTAAAGGCTTAGATTTGTCTCTGTTTCGGGAACAAATAAGGTTTTTTAATCATTTTTTTCATATTGTATCAATGGAAGATGTGATTGCTGCTCAAAAAGGGCAGTATGAATTGCCGGATAAGGCTATGCTGCTGACATTTGATGATGGATACGTGGATAACTACACATATGCTATGCCGGTTTTAGAGGAAGAAAACGTACGGGGGGCATTCTTTATTCCCGGGAAAACATTTACAGAACACAAGTTATTGGATGTAAATAAAATCCATTATATTTTAGCCAATGCAAATGAAAAGGCTTTGCTGGCGGATGTGTTCGAAAGAATGAATTATTACAGAGGGAACGATTTCGATTTTCCAGATAATGATGATCTTTATGCAGAATATGGAGCACGGGAAAGCCGATTTGATTCCGGGATCATCCTTTTTATAAAATATATGCTGCAGACTGTGTTGCCGGAAGCCGTGAGAAATCGCATAAGCAGTGATCTCTTTGAAAAATACGTAGGAGTAGAAGAAGAGCAGTTGGCATATGAACTGTACATGACCAGGGAACAGATTCGTGTAATGAAGCGTCACGGTATGTATATAGGACTTCATGGATATGATCACTATTGGCTTGCTGATCTAACGGAAGGGCATATGCATGCAGATATTGATAAAGCTTTGGAAGTAATGGATGAATTCATAGATATAGGATCATGGGTAATGATTTATCCATATGGCAATTACAATGACAAAGTGATTGAATATATCGAAAAACATGGATGTTGCCTTGGATTTACCACGGAGGCAAGATCGGTGGAATTAACCAGGGATAATCCATATAAATTGCCTCGACTTGATTGTAATGATTTCCCTCCAAAGAGTGAAAATTATAAGAGAATGTAGGCAGAGAAGTATAGGAGGGCAGAGGACATGCAGGCGAATGTTTTAGAATGGTTGGAAGATAGCAGCCGACGGTTCGGTAATAAATTGGCCATTTGTGATGACAGGGAGGAGATGACGTATCTGCAGTATCACCAGAAAGCAATTGGACTTGCAAAAGCAGTCATTAACAGTGGATTGGCCGCCAGAAAACCGGTTGTTGTATATTTAGAGAAAAGTGTCAGGGTATTAGCGTCCTTTATGGGAATTGCATTTGCGGGAGATTTTTATTCTCCGATCGATATTGAGATGCCGAAACAGCGGGTAAACAGGATTCTGGAAGTACTGCAGCCTAAATTAGTTATCACTTCTAAAGAATTAAAAGAGGAATTTGACAGTTTTAATTATCAGGGAAATTATATTATATATGAGGATGTAGAGTCCATAGAGAAGGATAAGAATGTGGAGAAAAGAAAACAGCAGATTATTGATACGGATTTGCTGTATGTGCTTTTTACATCTGGTTCTACAGGGATTCCCAAGGGGGTTAGTATTACTCATAGAGGGGTGATTGACTGTATGGATTGGTTTGTTGAGACATTTGGTATATGTCACTTTGATAGTCTTGGCAGTCAGGCACCATTTTATTTTGACGCTTCTGTCCCTGATATTTTTTTAAACCTAAAGGCTGGTTCTACGTTATACCTGATTCCGAAGGAATTGTTTGCGCAGCCAGTACGGCTGCTTGACTTTTTAAGACGAAAACAGATAAATACGATTATTTGGGTACCGTCTGCACTTATAGCTATTTCAAAATTAAAGGCATTTAGGAGTGTCGACCTTACAGGGATTTTAAAGCGTGTAATTTTTTGCGGAGAAGTAATGCCGTGCAAACAGTTAAATGCGTGGAGGCAGTATTTGCCGGATGTAATTTATGCAAATCTATATGGGCCGACAGAGGCCATATATGCCTGTACATATTATATTATAAATCGAAACTTTGAAGACAGTGAAAACTTGCCTATCGGTTTTCCAATGAAAAATACGCAGATTTTGGTTTTGGATGATATGGATAACTTAGTAAATGAACCGGGTACAATAGGGGAACTTTGTGTAAGGGGAACTGGAATATCTACAGGATATTATAATAATCTGGAAAAAACAAGAGAAATGTTTGTTCAGAATCCATTAAACCAAGCATATGAAGAAAAGATTTACAGAACAGGTGATTTAGTAGAATACAATAAATACGGCGAATTAATATATTTATCCCGAAAGGATTTCCAGGTAAAGCATCTGGGGCATAGAATTGAGCTCGGAGAGATAGAAACTGCTGTATCTTCGCTTTCTGATATAACCAGATGTTGCTGTTTATATGACGAAAAACATGGAAGAATTACTTTGTTTTTAGACAAAGATATTGTAAAAGAGGAACTTTATTTGCAGTTAAAGAATTTGATTCCTGACTATATGGTGCCTGGAAAGGTGGTCTATTTGGAAAATCTGCCATTGAACGCAAATGGAAAAATTGACAGGCTGAAATTAAAAAATTATTTATAAAGAGAAAACTGATTGCTGCGGAGGTGAGATACAAATGGAAGCGAAAATTTCAGAACTTCTAAAAGAAATCAATGAAGACATTCTCGATTATCAAGGCGATAATTTGTATAAGGATGGACTGATCGATTCCATCCAGATAGTTGATCTGGCTGTAGAACTTGGAGAGGCTTTTGGTATAGAGATCACTCCGGAGTCAGTTATACTGGAAAACTTTGCTAATAAAGAGGCGATTATGAATTTTGTAAAAAGATTTGCGGAGGAAAAAGATGCAGGATAATATCATAATTCGCCAGGCAGGCATGGATGAAATTGAAAGAGTTATGTTGTTTTTAAAAGAAAACTGGGGCGAGCATCATATTATGGCAAATAGTAAAGAACTTATGTGCTATGAACACGCATGGAATGGTGAATTTACCTTTATGATAGCGGAGGACAGCATAACAAAAAAAATATATGGCGTGTATGGATATATTCCCTACTCTGAAGGAAAACCACGGGATATGGGAGGAGGAATCTGGAAGGTTATTCAAAACCCGCATTTTTTACTTGGCGTTGAACTATTTAAGTATGTCCAGGAGCCTTCAAGATGCAGAATGTTTGCAGACTGCGGTGCTAACCCAAGAACGAAAGGGCACAGAAAGCTTGTTGGTCATGTAAATCACAAATTAGAGCAGTATTACAGGTTAAACTCTGCCCTCAGCACCTTTTCCATAGCTGTTATTAGAGACAGGAAAGTTTCCAGGAAGAGAAATAGCGCTGCATATCCATTTCTTAATTTGGAAACTATGGATCAATTTAGACAATATTTTGATGTAACTAGGTACAGAGAAGTTATGCCTTATAAAGACAATAGCTATATAGAGCATAGATATTATAAACACATTAAATACCATTACAAAGTAATGGGGATCAACAGAAATGGTAAAATAGATGCTGTGATTATAGGAAGAGATTTTGAGGCAAATGCAAAGAAAGTATTTCGTATCATTGACTTCTTAGGGGATGAAGAAGCTTTCTTGGGGACATTCGATGCATGGGATATATTTTTACAACAAGGTGGATATGAGTATGTAGATTTTTACGAATATGGGTTGAATCAGGACTATCTTATGAGTGCCGGCTTTTTTTTAAGGGATGAAGATGACGTCAACATTATTCCTAATTATTTTGAACCTTTTGAACAACGGAACATGGAAATCTATATTTCCACAAATATTCATGATAAATTCAGGATGTTTAAAGGAGATGGGGATCAGGATAGACCCAATTCACTGTAATATATTTTTAGAACTAAAAATAAGGAGAATAAAAATGAGTTTAAAAACCGTAGGACAGGATATGTGGAATGAAGCATATGAACGGGGTGGGAATGTTGTATTTTATCCACATGAAGAGATTGTCCGTTTTTTGAACAAATATGTTAGGAAACGAACCGGTATTGCAGAGTTCAAAAATATCATGCACCTGACAGATGACGAATGGAGAGAATTTACGAGTCTGGATCTTGGGTGTGGAATCGGCCGGCATATAAAACTACTGGATGAATTTGGACTGAATCCATACGGTGTAGACCTATCAAGCGATGCCGTTGGTCTAGGGCAGAAGTGGATGCATTCCCTGGGGAAACAGGAGTTGGCAGATAAAATGACGGTTGGAAGCGTTACAGAACTCCCTTATGAGAACGAATTTTTTAATATATGTGTGTCTCACAGTGTATTAGACTGTATGCCGAGAGACTTGGCACGGATAGGAATAAAGGAAGCCTTTCGCGTATTAAAAAGAAACGGATTGATGTATTTGGATTTTTATATGGATGGTAAAAAGGGAGACTGCGATGAGCAGGCAAAGGAAGGCTTTGATATAAATACAATAAAATCCTATTTTACTGTGGACAGTATAAAATCATTTATAGGCGATAAGGCAGATATTCATGAGTTTAAAATAATCCGCGCAACAGATGTTGATGGAAATGAAATAGAATATGGCTGCAGGGCTCATCTAATATTGCAAAAAAATAGTTGAAAGAGGAGAATAGCAAAATGCTTAGGCCAAAAATATCTGTAATAATAACCACATATAATATCGAAAATTATATAGTTGAATGTATTGAGAGTGTGTTAAATCAAAGCATGAAAGATATAGAGGTGATCTGTATTGATGATGCTTCAACAGATCATTCACTGAATATATTAAATCAGTATGCTGACAGAGACGATAGAATTCAAGTCTATGCTCAGTCAGAAAGTGTCGGACCTTCCACGGCGAGGAATATTGGATATAAGGAGGCCAAAGGGGAGTACATCTATCAGATTGATGGTGATGATTTTCTTGTCGATGGAGCTTTGGAGAGGATGTACAGATGTGCAGCGGAAAACCAGCTGGACTTTTTGACATTTTCTGCTGGTGCTTTTGCTGACACTAAGGAAATAGAAATTAAAGTAAAGAATAGTCTGAATCTTTACAAGCGGATTGGCACCTATAGCGGAATTATGAAAGGAATGGAACTTTTCTCGGAATGTATGCGCAATGGTGATTTTCTGGGGAATTTATGCTGTATACTGCTAAGCAAAGATTTTTTTGATAAATATAATATGTATTTGTTAAATGGTCTGTATGCTTCCGCAGATAATAATTTTTTGTTTTATTTGAATGCACAGAGAGTAATGTGCATCAAGGATGTATTGTACATGAGACGATTCCGGGAAAATTCTATTGTAACCTCAAAGAAGACGCTTATAAAGTTTGAGAGCATTCTTGTGGAATATATATATGAATTTAATTTATGGAACCAATATAATTTTGAAGATTTTATAGAAGAAGCATTGGAAAAGTATTTTGCAGCATTTTGGAAAAATGTTTTAAAAACATATGATAGTGTTGTTGATAAAGCGGCTCCCTTAAGATTACTGCCGAAACATAAGCTTGCAAAATTTGTATATAATTATCACATAAATGATGGCAGCCTGTACTGGACTAAACAGACTAGAGAAATGATAGATGAAATACGGCAATATGATAAGACTATTATCTACGGTGCAAAAGATATCGGGCAGGATGTAAGGGAAATATTGGAAAAGAACGGAATTTTCAATTACATATTTGCAGTAAGCGATAATGAAAATGAGACAAGCCTTGACGGCCAAAAAATATATAATATTGATGAACTGAAATATTTAAAGGGGAAAGCAATCGTAATTATTGCGACAAGCAAGCGGCATCATGAGGTCATCAGGGCTAAGCTGCAAAAGGCAGGATTTGAACATATATTGGCAGTAGAGTAGGAGGAGGCTGTAAATGGAAAGTCAAGAAATCATTGCGCGTTTGGAAAGACAAAATTATTTGATGGAGAAAAGATATGAGATATTGAAATCTATGATTTGTGACATCTATGATGAAGTAATCCCACAAAAGAAAGTATGCCCGATCTGTAAGAGTGAGATTAGATGCTATATTCCCTATGGGACACCGAAGTTGCGTTATCACGCACAATGTCCGGTTTGCCTGGGGGTAGAAAGAGAGCGGCTGCTGGCAAGGTACCTGGAACTTCATTGGGAAAATTTGGCAGCTCGTAAAATCAGCCGGGGAGAACCTGTTAAACTATTGCATTTTGCTCCCGAAGGGGTATTTTATCAGCACTTTAAAGACAACAAAAATATTGATTACTATCCCGTAGATTTCAACCCTGATTTCCCATATCATATTGTGAAAGCTGTAGATATAACAGACATTCCCTACCCGAATGATTACTTTGACCTGATTATCTGTTTTCATGTCCTGCAGAATGTAACGGATGAGAAGAAAGCATTAAAGGAGGTAAAACGGGTATTAGGACCTAATGGAAGCGCTATATTCTGTGACAATATAAATCAAGAACTGGAGGCAACACTGGAAGATGAAAAATACGATACTTCTGAACTAAGAGAGCAATATTACGGTAATGAGCAGTATGTACGGGGATATGGCAGGGATTACATAGACCGGTTAGGAAGTGTGTGGGGCAGAAACAATATCGTAAAATATAGTGTGGATGAACTTAGTGCTGAGGAAGTTAAAAAAAATTATTTGCGGCGGGGGAAGAAATCTGCATTTATAAGAAACCGATGGAATCATAATAGGGGAGATTTAATGAAGAATGAGTAATAGGGTATTAGTGCTGGCGCCTCATCCGGATGATGAACTGCTGATAGCCGGAGCATTGATATACACGTTGAAAAAGAAACAGTACGATATTACGGTTGCTTATTTCACAAATGGTGATTCATCCTCCGGACAGGGTATAATCAGAATACAGGAAGCAATAGATGCCCTGAATGTTTTAGGGGTCAGAGAGAAAAACATTCAATTTTTGGGGTATGGAAATGGATGGAAAAATGGAAAGCATCTGTACAATCTGTCAGATGGCGAGGAAGCTGTTTCTTATGCCGATAAAAGAGAGACCTATAGTATAGAAGGTCATCCAGAATATTGCATGTTAAAATACGGAAAGCATCATCGTTATACCCGGCAGAATGCAAAAGCGGATATCCGGGAACTGCTCCTGGATATCCGCGCAGATATAATTATTTGTGTGGATTTCGATTCACATGCGGACCATCGGGCTCTTTCGCTTTTATTTGAGGAGGCAATGGCTGATATCTTAAGAAATAATGGAAGTTATACGCCGATTGTATTAAAAAAATTTGCTTATGCCGGAATGGGCAGCGCAAAATGGGATTATTATTATTCACCTATGCTGGAGACTCAGCCGGGATTCAGGGAAGAGCTTTTTGACCAAAGGTATGAATGTGACAACCCGGTTTTTGTCTGGAATGACAGGATACAGCTTAAGACCCATCGCCGAACCAGAACACGACATATGAGCAGCAATGTATTGTATAAAGCGGCACTGAAACATAAGTCTCAGAAGTTTCATAACCGAGTAGGAATTTTTGCCAATGCAGATATGGTGTATTGGCAGAGAAGAACAGATAGCATTTCCTACCAGGCCCGGATAACGGCTACGTCCGGCAGGGCAGATTATGTCAATGATTTTAAAATGATAGATTGTTCTGATATCTTGTGCGGACTGGACGGGGTGGGGATGCTTCAAAACTGTGCATGGATTCCGGATAAAAATGACAGCTGCCAAAAACTGTTTTTGGATTTTCTGCGGCCTGTCAGAGTATCCAAGGTGCATCTATACGAAAATTTTCTTCCTTATGAGAATATTTTAAAAGCACAGATTACGTTTGATACAGGCTTAGTGGTCATTGTCAGAGATATAGACCATAAAGGCAGAAAAACAGAAGTTGTATTTGATACTCAATATGATGTGAAGCATATGGAATTTCAAATACTGGAAAGTGAAGGTTCAGAATATGGACTAACTGAACTGGAGGTTTATGAAGACGACAATGAACAGGATATTTCACTAGAATTGTATAAACGTCCGAAGAAGGAAAGCAGAAATATTGAAAATGATCTGGATATATTGTGGGAGAGAAAACGTCACAATATTACCGTTAATCATATAAAAGATAGTTGGTATTATAGAATGTATCATCTGCTGATTAAATGGAACGCCGTGGGGAATGACAGAGTCGTAAGATGGATGCAGCAGAATCAATATAAGAATGCTGCAATATATGGTATGGGGGATTTGGGAAGAAAGCTGAACCGTGATCTAAAGACTACGAATATATGTGTAAAGTATGCTATGGATCAGTATGCAGGCAGCATGACAGCAGACATACCTGTCGTATGTTTAGATCTATTTGCAGACATGCCGGAGGTAGATGTGATAATTGTTACAGTGACACAAAGTTATAAGAGTATAAAGAAAGATTTGATATCTAATGGATGTAAGGCGGCTAAGATTGTTTCATTACAGCAGATTTTGGATGAAGCAATATATATTTAAAGGAGAGAATACATTTTATGATAAAACTGCTTATATATGGGACGGGAGATATTTATCAGAAACATAAACGAATCATTGACTGGAAAAATGTACGGTTGGAGGCATTCATAGACAGTTGGAATTTCGGATACAGATTTGAAGAGATTGAGGTGATTTCACCTCAAAGTATAGTTTCATGGGAGTATGATTACATATTATGTGCCAGTGACTACGAAAATGAGATGCGTAGAACGCTAAAGGAATTGCACGTTCCTGACGAAAAAATCATTTCCGGAAAATTGAATTACGAGAATATTCTGGAACACAAATATTTATTTGATATTTCGCATTTTTTATTATATCAAAATCAAAATATTGAAAAGTCTGTAAATGTGCTCATAGAAAGGAATCGTTTTTGCGACATAAGGCAGGGATTGGAATGGTTAGATGAAACTATCTCTATAACAGGAGATGGTGCATGGGCAGTAGGATATGATTATTTATCGGTGCTGTGTAAAATTCTGCAGATTATGAAGCCCCAAAATATTTTAGAGATGGGGTTGGGACAGAGCAGTAAAGTTATCATGGGTTATCAGAAAAGCAGTAAATGTAATTATAAGATTATTGAGCAGGATGAAAATTGGTATAACTTTTTCAGAAAAGATAATCTAAGTATGTCAAATGATATAGAGGTATTTATAAGACCTGTTAAACAGGTTTTTAATGAAAAATATGGCGTTAATATAAATTGTTATTCAGATATCAGTGGTATAGTTGCAGATGATACATATGATCTGATTTCAATTGACGGACCATGGGGAAGCGACGGAATATCCAGAGCAGATATTCTTCCTTATATTCCGCAATGTTTGAAGAAGTCGTGGGTTATTTTGCTGGATGATTATGAACGTGACGGAGAAAAAAATCTAATCTATGAACTGGAAACTATTTTGAAAAATTGTGAGATTCATTATTATAAAAAAGTCTATGGGAAATATCGTCAGCTTTGTTTGCTAACTTCTGACGATAATCAATTTTTGTGCAGTCTTTTTTAAACGGTTTTACATATCGGAGAGGAAGAGTTAGTATGTCACTTTACGAAAAACTTGTTAGAAAAGAAGAAAAACTATCAGTAGTAGGACTTGGATATGTTGGAATGCCGATTGCTGTCGCGTTTGCTGAAAAAATAAAGGTAATTGGATTTGATTTGAATACTGAGAAAATCAGCCTTTATAAAAAAGGTATAGATATGACACAGGAAGTTGGGGATGAAGCCATTCAAAAAACTTCTATTGATTTTACGAGTAATCCGGTAAAACTTCGAGAAGCGAAATTTCATATTATAGCTGTTCCTACTCCTGTAAATCAGGATCATACACCTAATCTTAAACCAGTGGAAGATGCTGCGGGGACTGTCGGACGAAATCTAACGAAAGGTTCGATTATTGTGTTCGAATCTACCGTTTATCCTGGTGTCACAGAGGAGGTCTGCATTCCGATTTTGGAGAAAGCATCCGGGCTTTCATGTGGAACAGATTTTAAAATCGGATATTCACCGGAACGTATTAATCCAGGAGACAGGCAGCATAGGCTTTCCAATATTTGTAAAATTGTTTCAGGTATGGATCAGGATACGCTTGAGGAAATAAAACATGTATACGAATTAGTAATTACGGCTGGTACATATCCGGTGTCCAATATAAAAACAGCGGAAGCAATCAAAGTTGTTGAGAATTCGCAGAGGGATGTTAATATCGCATTTATGAATGAACTGGCAATGGTATTTGACAGAATGGGAATTGATACCAATGAGGTTGTAGACGGAATGAATACAAAATGGAATGCGTTGGGGTTTAGACCCGGCCTTGTAGGAGGGCATTGTATTGGAGTTGATCCATATTATTTTACATATGAAGCCGAAAAACTAGGATATCACAGCCAGATTATACTAAATGGCAGAATAATAAATGATAGTATGGGAAAGTTTATTGCTGACTCAGCCATTAAGCAGATCATTTTGGCAGGCAAAGCCGTTAAAAATGCTAAATTTATTATTCTGGGTCTCACATTCAAAGAAAACTGTCCTGATATCAGAAACAGCAAGGTAATAGATATTATTCATGAACTGGTAGAGTTTCATGTGGTTCCTACTGTAGTTGATCCGTGGGTAAATGAGCAGGATGCTGAACGAGAGTATCATATTAAACTTACAAAGATGGAGGATGTTGAAGTTGCTGATTGCGTCATTGTCGCAGTTGCTCATAATGAGTTCAGACAGCTTGGTTTGAAAGGTATTGGAAAATTCTTTAGAAATGAAACAAATTCCAAAAAAGTTATTATTGACGTGAAAGGGATTCTTAATAAAGAGGAGGTTGACAGAGCAGGGTATAGGTACTGGAGGCTGTAAATTTCCTGGTTAGTTCGAGGAAGGGGAAATGAATCAGAAACTCAGAGCAAAAATTTTATCATTTTATATAAATGGTTATTCGTAAGTAATTAAAATAGCGAGAGGTTAAAGTGTTTATGAATCCAAAAGTTTCTATAGTGATACCTGTCTATAATGGAGAAGATTACGTTAATGAAGCAATCGACAGCGCCTTGGTGCAGACTTATGAAAATTGTGAAGTCATTGTAGTAAATGACGGTTCGACAGACAATACAGAAGCAATTGTGAAAACATATGGCAATAAAATTCGGTATTTTTCCAAGGAAAACGGAGGTGTGGCATCGGCGCTTAATGTTGGAATTGAACATATGGAAGGTGAATATTTTCAATATCTTCCCCATGATGATCTGCTGCATCCGGATAAGATCGAAAAAAATATACGTGCAATCCAGCAGAGTAGAAATGAAATGTCAATTGTCTGGTCTAGTTGGAATTTCAAATATATGGATGGACGTGGATCGCAGCGTTTCCAGATTCCTTATAAATATGATGATAAGACCAAGCTTACCAATAGTGTTTTTCCTCTATTATTCAGCCTTCTGAATTTATCAACGGTCTTAATAAACAAACAGTATTTTGACAAAGTTGGAAAATTCAATACAAAACTTTATACATCACAAGATTATGATATAGGATTCCGGATATTTTTAGATCAAAGAACAATTTATCTTGACGATGCACTGATTGATTATAGAATACATGGACAACAAGATTCACAGACAGATACAGATTTCATAAAAAATTGTATTTCCATATCGGAGTTTATGGTTTCGAATTTATCAGAAGCACAGATTCTTAATATGTTTGGTTGCAAATATAGACTATACCGAAGTTGAAACTATGCCGAAGAATTCTTTCAAATATAAGAAAATTC
>OFGA01000138.1_pt1 | contig 65525 bp, 53 predicted proteins | sample 1521471 | NCBI WGS metagenome assembly OFGA01 (sample SAMEA3504086, study PRJEB24116) | mouse gut metagenome | biome: mouse gut; feature: mouse-associated habitat; material: faeces | place: Denmark | collected 2011 | reverse complement strand
GGGTTCATCCAAACCACCGGCAGAGCCGGTGGTCAAGCCGTATGGCTGTGATTGTTCACAACTTAATTTACTATATACTAGCAAAGGCTGTAGTCCCCATTGCTAAAACCATAACAACAATCAAAATGCAAGAAACCAGATTCTTCAACTTAGACATAAAAATCCGCTTATCTTTTTATTAGTGTATTCTTTTTGATAAGCGCCACATCTGATCCTTATTACAAAGATAGTCCACATCCTCTCTACAAGTGTATTTTAATTGATATTTTCGCTGGTGTCAAGTATCAATCCGCTTGAGCCAGCCCTGTGGCAGATAGGCTGCAATAAACCGGACAGATTTTTTAAGGTTATATAGCATTAAATCAATAAAAAAAGGAGCAGACGATATGACCGAGACAAAACAGCGAAGAAAACCTCTCAAATATACGGATGAGTTCAAGCAGCAATTAGCGGACTTATATCGTTTCATGGAAAGGATAACTGTACGCCGGAACAGGAGACGCTTACCTGTATGTTCTCAAATAATCCCACAATGTCTTTTTCATGGCAGTGTAAATAAGTTTGTGTTTTTGGAAATAAATGGCTCCTTTTGGGTAAGAATTAGGATATGCTAATTCTTATCGAAAAGGAGTATTTTTATGCCAGCAGCAAAGGAACAAATCCGACAGATTATCTCAGAAAACAACTTAAACAGCGTCACCGATGTCTATGAGAAAAACCGTAAGGGGGATTTACAGACAGACAATAAACGCAATGGGCATTCCCCAAAAAAATCTCAAGAGCCAGTACGGGGAGTTCCAGATTGACGTGCCCAGGGACCGGAATGGTGAATTTGAGCCGAAACTGATTCCAAAATACCAGCCGGACATCTCTGGGATTGAAGAAAAAGTGATTTCCCTGTATGCGCGCGGGATGAGCACCAGGGAATGGCAGTAAAATACAATGCCTGTTTGCCATACAAAAATAAATTTTTCGAAAGAACGAATGCCTGTTGAAATATATACTATATGACATTTCCGTGACTGGAAAGGCCCATATCCTGTATTTTTGTTTCTGTGTTTGTAAAGACTCTGCGTCTGTTTATGGGCAGACCCTAACAGTGCTCCATCAGCCGGACATAAAACTCCACGGTTTTAACAAGCGTCTTTACCGGCACCCGTTCATTGTTGCCGTGAATCATGGCGCGTTCTTCTTTGGAAAGCTTCATCGCAGAAAATTTGTAGACCCGGTCTGTAATCCGGCAGTAATGCCACGAATCGCTGCAGGCCATCATCAGGTAAGGAGCGACCAGGGCGTCTTTCCAGGTATCTGCCACGGCCTGGTACAGGCGGCCCCATTCCGCGCAGCTGGTATCGGAATCCGGAGACGGGTTTCTGCCTTCAAATACCGTGACCGAAATGCCGGGATTGTGGATGACCTGTTCTAAGTAGGCGCGGGCGGATTCCACGGTATCGGTTCCCATCAGGCGCAGGTTCATGCCGGCAGAAGCGGTAGGCGGGATGACGTTGAAGGCTTCGCCGCCCTGCATTTTAGTCACCGCACAGGTTGTCCGCAGCATGGCGTTCAGCTCGCCGCCGGATTTCTGGCAGATTTTATCAAACAGTCCTTCAAAGCACCAGAGGTTGGCAAACAGCAGCTTATAGGCAAAGGAAGAATGACGCCCGAGGGTATCGAGCATTTCCCGGACCGGCTTTGTCAGCTGCCTTGGGAACGGATGGTTTTCCACATCCGTGATGGCCTGTGCCAGCTCGCCGGCAATCGTATGGACTGGCGGCATCGAAGCATGGCCGCCGCTGCTTTTTGCATGAAATTCGATATTGCAAAGGCCCTTTTCTGCGATTCCAATCAGGGCGCAGTCTTTTGACACACCCGGAAATACCTGTTCGACAACAGCGCCGCCTTCGTCCAGAACCATGGCCGGATGAATGCCCCTGTTCTCAAACCAGTCTACGATGGCCGCACAGGAAGGGCCGTTGATTTCTTCCTGGCCGGAGAAGGCGAAATACATATCGTGCTGTGGCACAAAACCATCCGAAATCAGCTGTTCCGCCGCTTCCAGAATGCCGCACAGTGTCCCTTTGGTGTCCAGCGTTCCGCGTCCCCAGAGCACGCCGTTTTCCAAAATCCCCTCAAACGCCGGTTTATCCCACTGGGATTCTTCTGCCGGAACAACATAGTAGTGGGACATCAGCACAACGGGGTCTCCGGCTTCCCGGCCCTTCCAGTGATAGAGCATGCCGTTTTCACCCAGAAACATCCGTTCGCAGCATTTATGTATGCCGGGATAAAGTTCTGGCAGAAGGTTTTGGAATTTTTCAAATTCTGCCTGGTTTATAAGGGCAGAATCGTGATAGGAAACGGTCCTGCAGCGGAGCATTTCCTGCATGTCTGATACAATTTTTTCTTCGTTTAATCGGATTTCTTTATCCGACGGTATGGGCTGCGGCTTTGGCACAAAGCGCGCTGCCCGGATAAAAATAACCGCCAGAAATAATAAAGCTGCTGCACCGGCAGCGCCCAGTATGAAATAGAACATCGTTTTTTCCTGCTTTCCCGGATGACAATCCGTTTTTTATTACTAATTCAGCTTACAGCATTCCTTTTTTATACAGAATCCTTGCCGAGCCGATGGCAATCAGTGCCCCGACTGGAACGAGCACGCCGACGGAGCTGGATAAGGACGGCACAAGCAGAAACAGCACAATCATAAAGACAAGCGGTGCAATCGAAATTTTCCAGTTTTTGCTCACATAGACAACCGCCAGTCCGCCAAACAGCGAAGGCAGGATGTTGTCAAAGGCGGGCTTGACGGCAGGATTATCCAGAATCGGGGTCAGCGGCACGAGCATGGCTACGCCGAGGGCAATGACGACGACCGTGACAATCGAGGAAGAAGCAACCGCAATCGTAGAAATTACTTCGCCTTCATCGGTTCCAGGCCTGACATCGGCATTTTCCATTGCGGTCAGTGCAGCAGGGACTTTTAAATTGGTCAGGTTTCCGGTTACAAAGGCAAGGTAAGAGCTGGCAGAGCCGAGCATCGGAATAAACGTAATTACTTCGATAATCCCGACGGTCCAGAAAATCGGTGCCACGCCAAGCAGCCCCTGCAGTACCGGCTTGATTCCCGGCCATGCATCATAATACACGCAGGCAATAACCGGATAGACAAAAATCATCGCAAGGGCGCTTAAAATCCAGATGCGTCCGTAAATATGTGTCATCTCATCAAAGCTTTTCTTTTTCATCGGTTTAACCTCCTATGACTGGCGTGATAACAGCTGCAAATATCATGGCTCCAAGCATGCTGATGGGCAGTGCATAGTTTTCCAGCCATTTCATGCCGCATTTTTTAATCAGCAGTCCGCAGATTCCCATCAGGAATGCCGAAAACAGCAGGACAAAAATAGGAATCCAGCCTTTCAGCCCCGAGCGGATGTCTGCAAACACCATGCCTAAAAATGCAGAAATCATGCCCAGAAACATGGCAGTCATCAGGATATCGCCCCATTTGCTGTCTTTGTTTTTGATTTTCATCAGGCCGCCCTGAATCCTCATGCATGATTTTAATTGCAGCAAAGCAGATGATATGAATTTTGAATGGATGGCAGACCGAACACGGTATCTGAAAGAGAGCCCGAAAGGAGTGAATGAAATGTGTAAAATTATGGAAGATATGAGAAGTGAATCTTTAAAAGAGGCTGCTCTCCGCATGCTTGCAGCTGGAAAATATGCGCTGGAAGAAATTGCGAATATTTCCGGGCTTTCTCTTGATGAGGTGAAAAAACTAAAAGCAGAACAGACAGCATAATGCAGGGTCTGCTCCAGGGGCATTTACTGCAAAGTCCGTAAGAAAGTGATTCAGGTGTGAGCAAATCCCATTCGCGAAGCGAATTTAAGATGGATTTGCGAAGGTTACTGTTCACAGAGTGAACAGTAACACTGTGCAATGACCAACACAATGACAGCTCCTGCCAGCTGTTGATACAGTGCCAAAGATATGATAGTATGAAACCAGATAAAAATATGGGAAGGCAGGGAATGTAATGAAAAATGGACAGAGTGTATTGAAATTACTGGCGCTTATCTTTGCAGGCGTCAGCGCAGTGCTTCTGGCAGGAGGTACAGCAGGGGCATTGTATTCCGGGATATGGCTGTTTGCATTTGTGATGTGGCTGGTGGGTGCAGTTTTTCTGCTGACATCTGGAATTTTATTTGCAGTGTATAAAAGAACGGAAGGGAAAAAGCGGAAGCTGACAGCTGCCGGGAAATATGTGTATGCGCAGATTGTGGATATCGATGTCAGCCCTTATCAGGAAATACATGTGGACCGGATTTCCATGAATCCGTTTTTTATCCGGTGCAGGTATACGGATAACAATGGAAAAACGTATGATTTTAAGAGCGGCATGCTGCTGTATAACCCGTCCGGGCTTCTGCGCAGCAGGCAGCTGAAAGTATATGTGGATCTGTCCCGCCCGGATAACTATTATGTCGATACAAATGAAATTCTGCCGGAAGGAGCCGTACTGCACAAATTTAAATTTGACAGTGAGAACAATGCAGAGAGGCTCAAAGCAGGCGGAAACTATATTCAGGCGGTTACCTGCGGGGTGGAGCTGGCTGGCAGGATAAAAGTAAACGGCATGTTCAAGCCTGGATTTTTGAAACTGCCGCAGGGTATGGAACTGCCCGGGCTGGCAGCGGATGAGAAGGGACGGGCATTTGCGGGGTATACCGTGCTGTGCCGGTATGATGCACCAGATGGCACGGTACATATTTTTGCATCGAAAGGCATCTGGGGTGAGCCGGATTCTCCGCATGTGGGCGAGCCTGTCAGGGTTTATTATGACGGGAAAGGGTACCGGAATTATCATGTGGATATGGAACCGCTTCTGAAATAAATTGCATGCAGAAATTGCGCCTGCCCCCGCAACATTTCGAAAGCAATTCCAATCCAAAAAGCGTATAATCATACTTTACACAGACGCGAACCAATCAGATAACAGGAGAATAAAATGCAGTTATTTAACGATGGATGGGAATTCAGCAGACAGCCCCTGCATACCGATTACAGCCAGATGGAAGAACGCAGGGAAAGCTTTTCGCCAGCCGGGATTCCGCATGACTGGCTCATAAGCCGGCCGCAGAATCTGTATGAGGACGGCACAGGCTGGTACCGTAAGCTTTTTTCATGGAACAAATCCGGACAGGAGCGGGTTTTTCTGCGCTTTGACGGCATATATATGGACAGCCGCATTTTTGTAAACGGCTGTCAGGCGGGGGAATGGAAATACGGGTATTCCGCATTTGAAATGGAAATCACGGATTATTTGATTTGTGGAGAAAATGACCTGCGGGTCTCGGTGGATTTTCAGGCACCAAACAGCCGGTGGTACAGCGGGGCGGGCATTTACCGCAATGTCTGGATAAAGACTGTGCCGTGGCAGCATCTTGTTTCAGACGGAATATATTTTTCTGCAAAACCGGGTACAGGGGAATGCTGGGATATCCATATCAGCGCAGAAGCAGAAACAGGCGGAGCGCAGGACGGCCTGTCTTTGGAATATGCCTGGCGGGAAAAAGGCGCGCCGGATTTTACGCAGCTGGACGGGCAGGGCACGCAGCAGCTGGAAGGCAGCAGAATGCGTGCGGTATTCTGCACCAGGGCCAGCCAGCCGCGTATCTGGGACGTGGAGCATCCGTACTGCTATGAGCTGCGCGTCACGCTGAAAAAAGGCGGGCAGGTGCTGCAGCAGGAGATACAGACCGTGGGACTGCGCACGCTGGCGTTTGTCCCGCAGGAAGGATTTTTATTAAATGGCAGAAAATTAAAGCTCAATGGCATGTGCGAGCACCATGACCTTGGCTGCCTGGGTGCCGCGTTTCACAAACAGGCGATGCAAAGGAAGCTGGAGCTGCTAAAGGAAATGGGATGCAACGCCGTGCGCATCGCCCATAATATGCCCGCGCAGGAAGTCATGGAGCTGGCCGATGAAATGGGAATCCTGATTGTATCAGAAGCGTTTGACATGTGGGAATCTGCCAAAAATCCATATGATTATGCCCGGTTTTTTCCGGAGTGGTACAAGAGGGACGTGGAAAGCTGGGTGCGCAGGGACCGCAATCACCCAAGCCTTCTGATGTGGAGCATCGGCAATGAGATTTATGACACGCATGTCAGTAAAAAGGGGCGGCAGTGGTGCCGGATTCTGATGCAGGAAGTCAAAAAACATGACCCGCTCGGCAATGCGGCCATTACAATTGCGTCCAATTACATGCCATGGGAGCATGCACAGGAATGTGCGGATATCCTGAAAAATGCCGGGTATAATTATGGGGAAAAGTATTATGAAAAGCACCATAAGGAGCACCCGGACTGGGTTATTTATGGAAGCGAGACCGCTTCCGTCGTGCAGAGCCGGGGCATTTATCATTTTCCGTACAGCCAGAGCGTGCTGACCGATGTGGACGAGCAGTGCTCGGCGCTTGGCAACTCTACGACGAGCTGGGGTGCCAGGTCGCCGGAGGCGTGCATTCAGGCCGAGATGGGGCATCCGTATTCCTGCGGGCAGTTTGTATGGTGCGGGTTTGACTTTATCGGGGAGCCGACGCCTTACCATACGCGCAGCTCTTATTTCGGGCAGCTGGACACGGCGGGCTTTCCAAAGGATTCGTATTATATTTACCAGGCGGCATGGACGGATTATCGGAAAAAACCGATGGTGCACCTGTTTCCGTACTGGGATTTTAACGAAGGCCAGCTGATTGATGTCAGGGCCTGTACCAATGCCCCGGCTGTGGAGCTGTTTGTAAACGGCAAAAGCAGGGGCATTCAATGGACGGACCCTGCACAAGGGAAGCTTGCCGGGCACTGGCAGGTGCCGTATGAACCGGGAGAAATCCGGGCTGTGGCTATGGAACCGTGCCGGAATCCGGAAACAGGGTTCCGCGTCCTGGCACAGGAAGCCCGCCATTCGTTTGGGGAAGCGGCTGTTATCTGCCTGTCTGCATCCGCACAATTCCTGCATGCCGACGGGGAAGAACTGCTGTTTGTGGAAATTTCGATGAAAGACCGGGACGGATATCCGGCTGAGAATGCGGTAAACCGGGTCTTTGTTACAGCAGGCGGGGCAGGAGCCTTTGTGGGGACGGACAATGGGGACAGCACGGACACGGACGGGTACCAGGATTGTTCCAGACGGCTTTTCAGCGGAAAGCTGCTGGCTGTGTTTAAGGCAGGAACCGCTGCAGGCACGCTTCATATCCGCGTCCGTTCCATAGGACTGCCGGATGCATGCCTGGATATTCCGGTGCGGGAAGCACCCGTGCGCCGCGGCATCAGCCCGCTGGCCTGGATTCCGCCAGGGCATGAGGCACAGCAGCAGGAAGACGCAGATAAGCATCCGCATCCGGGATATGCCGCGGCTGCGCAAAAACCGGATATGCCGCCCTGTGCGGAAATCCCGGTACGCAGCATCCGCCTTGTTACAAACGGCTCGCTGATATTAGACCCGCAGCATCCGCAGGCGGAAATTACGGCACAAATCTGCCCGCCGGATGCCACAGACCGGGAAATCAGCTGGAGCATTGTGGATGATGCGGGCATTCCGGTAAAAACGGCGCAGCTGGCATTTCCACAGTCATCTGCGGGTGCCGTCCTGCAGGCTGTCAGCGACGGCACGTTCCATGTCCGCTGCATGTCCAAAAGCGGGACTGGGAAAATCCGGGTCATTTCATCGCTCGGCTTTACCGTACAGGGCTTTGGAAAGGCCGGCCGCAATCCGTATGAATTTATCAGCGCCGGACAGTATGATTACAGCTTCGGCGAAATCGGCAACGGCAATGAGCACGGGATTGCGACGGCACGTGACGGGGAGAGCCAGGCCGGATTCCGGGGGCTGGACTTTGGCGCATATGGCTCAGACCTGATTACGATTCCGGTATTTGCGCTGACGGATGAGCCGTATGAGATACAGATTTATGAAGGGATGCCGCAGGAAGGCGGGACATGCCTTGGGACTTTTAGTTACCAGAAGCCGAAAATGTGGAACGTATACCAGGAAGAAACGTACCGCCTGCCAAAGCGTCTGTCCGGGGTTACGGAGCTTTGCTTTGTGCTGCACAAAAAGGTGCATATCAAAGGCTTTTCCTTCCATAAATATAACCGGGCGTGGCAGCGGCTGCCTGCGGGCGAATGCGATGCCGTTTACGGGGACAGCTTTACAAGGGATGGAGCAGCGGTGCGCGGCATCGGAAATAACGTCACGCTCGTTTTTGAGCGCCTGGAATTTGGCAGCAGCGGGGCAGCGCAGATTGTGCTTTGCGGCAGCACGGATTTGGAAAAGAATGCAGTTATCTTAAAATGCTCGGACGGGGAAAAAGAAGAAAGCCAGCTGCTGGAATTTCAAAAGGGCAGCGGAGTGCAGAGCTTCCCGTTAAAGCGGGTCTGCGGCACACAGACCGTCCGCTTTGTATTCCTTCCGGGGAGCAGCTTTGATTTTGAATGGTTTCAGTTTCAGGAAGCCGGCTGTGAAAAGTAAATAACAGTTAAGCGCTGTTTTGGTGGATTCTCACAAAAACAGCGCTTTTTTTAGCGTTTTTTGCGCAAAATCACGCAAGAACTTAGAAGCAGCAGAGCAATATCCGCATTATAATAAATGCAGAAAAACGAACTGGCCAGGTTCTGAGAAGAAAGGAGTTAAGCTATGGCAAAAACGAAAAAACAAGGGTCTCAGGCAGCAGCCCGGCAGGAATTATCGATGGCCGGGCATATCCGCAAGGAATGGAGGCTGTATTCCCTGATGGCGCTCCCAATTCTGTACTATGTTGTTTTTAAGTATGTTCCGGTGCTTGGAAATATCATAGCATTCCGAAGGTACAAGGGAGGGCCGAACATTCTCGGGGAATACTGGGTAGGCTTCCGCTATTTCGAGCAGTTTATGACAGATTCCGGGTTCTGGCAGGCATTCTGGAATACGCTGCGGTTAAGCATTGGCTACCTGTTAGTCCGTTTTCCGGCAACGCTTATTTTTGCGCTGCTCTTAAACGAAATCCGCAAAAAGATGTGGAAAAAGACGATACAGACCGTTTCCTATCTGCCGCATTTCATTTCCCTTGTCGTAGTCTGTGGCATGGTAAAAGAGCTGCTGACAGCGAATGGGCCGATTAACCAGGTGATTCAGTCGCTGGGCGGGGAGAGCATTGCATTTATGTCCGAACCGGGATGGTTTGATGCGGTGTACATTTTATCCGGCGTCTGGCAGGCACTGGGGTGGGGCTCTATCCTGTACCTGACAGCCATGACGGGCATTAATACGGAACTGTATGAGGCAGCATCCATTGACGGGGCAAACAAATTCAAGCAGGTTATCCATGTCACGATTCCTGGCATTATGCCGACGATTATGACGCTTTTAATTATGGACATCGGAAATATCGTAACGTCCGGCAATATGCAGAAAATCCTGCTTTTATACAATCCGCTGAACCAGGAGCGCGCGGACATTATCGGCACGTTAGTATACCGCATGGGTATTACGGGCGGCAATTTCAGCTATGCGGCAGCAGTCGGGCTGTTTGAAGGCGTTGTGGGGCTGATTCTTGTATCGGCAGCAAACTTTATGTCCAAAAAGTTTACGGAAACATCCATCTGGTAGAAAGGAGAGAAAGCAAATGAAGGGAAAGCCATCATCCGGGTACAGGGTATTTCAGGCTGTCAATACGATACTGATGATTTTTGTTATATTTATTACATTGTACCCGTTTATTTACCTGACGGCCCAGTCATTCAGCTCGGATGCAGCTGTAAGTGCCGGAAAGGTCACGTTCTTTCCGATTGATTTTAATCTGGACACTTACAAGTACATCTTAAGGGACAATCAGTTTTTCAAATATTATTTTAACACCATTGTATATTCCGCTGTCGGGACAGTGATTTCGGTTCTTTTTACAGCGCTTCTGGCATATCCGCTGTCCAAGCCGAGGCTGCGGCTGAATAAATATATTACGCCAATGGTCGTATTTACGATGTACTTTGCGGGCGGCATGATTCCAAACTATATCGTAGTAACCCAGTGGCTCGGCCTTCAGGACAGCATGTGGGCCATTATCCTGCCGGGAACCATCAGCACGTTTAACCTTCTGGTTATGAAATCCTTTTTTGCAGGCCTGCCGGAAGAACTCGAAGAAGCGGCATCGATTGACGGCATGGATGCTTACGGGATATTTGTAAAAATTATCCTGCCGCTGTCCAAACCGATTATTGCGACAATGGCACTGTTTTACCTGGTTACGATGTGGAACGAATGGTTCTCGCCAATGATGTATCTGGATTCCAAAGACAAATGGCCAATCGCGCTTTATGTAAGGCAGCTTGTAGAGGGGGCAAACAATACGGAGGTTGGCGCGTCTGCAGAAGCAAGCAGCGTGCAGGCGACTTTAAAATCTGCATCCATGCTGCTGACATCGATACCGATTATCTGTGTCTATCCGTTTGTGCAGAAGTATTTTGTACAGGGCATGACGATTGGGGCAGTAAAGGGATGAGGTATGAAAAACAGCCTGATAAGGGTGCTGAAAATAAGGAGGAAAAATGATGAAAAAGAAATTACTTGCACTGACACTGGCATGTGTCATGACGGGACTCTCGCTGGCCGGATGCGGCGGCGGTGGCGGCTCGGAGGACGAAGGGCCGTCGATTTCTGCGGAGGAAGCAGACGAGAAGCTGGACTATACATACGGGGCTGGAGAGACCTTCCACTCCAATGAGCCGGTTACCTATTCGATGATGTATTCAGACCATGAGAATTATCCGTACAAAGAAGACTGGCTGTTAGGGAAAGCCATTGAAGAAAAGACGAATGTTACATTTGACCTGACAACGGTAGCGCGTACTGATTATAATGATAAAGTGTCTGCTTCTGTAAACAGCGGCAGCGCGCCGTTTATCGTGCCGAAGGTATACGACTCTACCGCATACGAAGACAGCGGCCAGGTCGTGGCTATCAGCGACTGGGTGCAGTATATGCCAAACTACCAGAAATGCGTGCAGGACTGGGGCATGGAAGAAGATTTGCAGCAGATTCTGGCATCGGACGGCAAGTATTACCGCCTGCCAGGCATGTGGGAGACGACAGCCGGAGGATATTCGCTTGTTATCCGCAAAGATACGTTTGAGGAGGCAGGAGTTGATCTGAGCACGGAATCGTCCTGGACATGGGATGATTTCTATGAGGCAATGAAAAAAGTAAAAGAACATATCGGCGGCGGGTATGTATGGTCTGACCAGTACCAGCTCGGCAGCACGATGAATGTTGCGGCAGCAGCCTACGGGGTTACCGGCGGATTTTCATCCGATGGCGGTGACTGGGGATTAAAGAACGGCACGAAATTTGATTTTGATAAAGACGAATTTTATTTTGCAGATACAACCGAAGAATATAAGGAATATCTGGCGATGTTCCGCAAGATGTATGACGACGGCATTTTAGACCCGGAGACCTTTACACAGGACAGCCAGCAGGCACAGGCAAAATTTTTCCGCGGGGAATCTTATGTGCTGAATGTAAACTACCAGCAGCTGGCAGATATCTTAAACGGCAAAATGCAGGTGGATGGCGCAGAGCTTTACTTCCTGACACCTCCTGGCGGTGCAGCTGGACAGGTCAAAGTTTCCAGCAGGGACGGACGCCTGGAAAACGGAATTATGATAACACAGAATGCACTGGATGAGCTTGGCGAAAAGGAATTTATCAAAATGCTGCGTTTTATTGACTGGCTGTGGTATTCCGAAGAAGGACAGACCTTAAGCCTGTGGGGCGTGGAAGGCGAGACTTATACAAAAGCAGACGACGGGACGATTACCCTGAATTCTGATATTTATTACAACGGCATCAATCCGGGTGCAGAAAAACAGCTGAACGTGGATTTCGGATTTGGCAACGGCGTATTTGCATACGGCGGCAATAAGACCCTGCAGTATTCCAAATTTTCCGAAGGCGAGCGCGAATGGAACGAAAGAGTTGATGCAAACAAGGAAAATATCAGGCTGATTCCGCCAATCCTGGCAGATGAGCTGCAAAAAGAAGACATGAATCTTATAAAAGTGCCGCTGATGGATTATGTCAATACGGCTGCACTGGAATTTATTACCGGAAAACGCGACCTGGATGCTGACTGGGATGCTTATGTAAAGGAATGCGAAAGCAAGGGCAGCACCAAATACATTGACCAGGCAAATGAAATTTACCAGGATAAAAAAGACCTTTTAAACTAAACAGGAGCAGCCGCAGCAGGACAGCCTGGATGGGCGGAGGTCATTTCTGTTGAAACGGCTGTAAAGAATCATCCAGTCCATGAGATTTTCATTATTGGCTGGATGATTTTTTCATAAGGAGATAAGGATGGGTTTGTTGGAATTAAGCAAAGAACGGCAGGTATTTTTTATCGTGCCGCAGGAGTCCGGCAGCGGCGTGCGCCGGATAGCGGAAAAGGTATCTGCTGACGTGACACATACATCGGGCGCGCAGCCGGTTTTCTGCAGCAGTATCCGCCAGGCGGCAGCCGTGCAGGACGAAGCTGTGAAAATGGCAGATAACGCTGGCAGAACGGGGGATGTGTCCGGCATGCAGGCAGTAGTGGCAGTCACTGACGGCGGGGAGCTGGCAGCGCAGCTGGCGGCACGCAGTCCCGGACTGAAGGCTGTCAGCGGGAAACGCGAATCGTATGCGTTTTTCCTGCTGGACTATCCGCTTGGGGCAGAAGAAGGACAGCGGGAAGCTGCGCAGGACTGCGGCACTGGCAGTTCTGCCGCAATCGAAACGGCGCTGGTCATATACGGCAGCGATAAGCTGGGGACGATTTACGGACTGTTTCATTTATCGGAGCTTCTGGGCGTGACGCCGTATGTTTACTGGGGAGATGCGGATCCTGTGTCGTATGAGCGCATCACGCTTGCTGCGGAACCGGGAACGGAATGTACCGGCGGGCGCGAAAAACAGGTACAGGTGGAAAATTTCTGCTCGAAGGAGCCTTCTGTCAAATACCGCGGATTTTTTATCAACGATGAATGGCCTTGCTTTGGAAACTGGACGTTTTCCCATTTCGGCGGGTTTACGGCGCAGATGTATGACCATGTGTTTGAATACCTGCTGCGCTTAAAAGGCAATTACCTCTGGCCGGCCATGTGGACATCGTCGTTTCTGTTAGACGGGCCGGGGCTTGCGTCCATGGAGCTGGCGGACGAGTACGGCATTTATATCGGCATGTCGCACCATGAGCCATGCATGCGTTCCGGCGAAGAATTTACACTCGTCAAAGGGGAAGATTCTCCATATGGCACAGACTGGAGCTATGTAACCAACCAGGAAGGTATCCTGCGGTTCTGGGAAGACGGCCTGAAACGCAGCCGGGGGCATCACGTATTTCCGACGATTGGAATGCGCGGGGAACGGGACAGCAAAATGCTCGGTGAGGATTCGCAGATATCCGAAAATGTCCGACTGTTAAAAGAAATTATCAAAAAGCAGCGCCAGATGATAGCAGAGCACCTGCAGACGGGCACAGAGCCGGTGCCGCAGCTGTTTGCAGTCTATAAAGAAGTCGAAGACTATTATTTCGGAGACGCTTCGGGCGGGCTGCGCGGCTTTGAGGAATTATCCGATGTCACGCTTTTGCTGTGCGAGGATAATTTCGGGCATATGCGTGCCCTTCCAGAGGAAGCAGAGCGCGGCCATAAGGGCGGGTTTGGCATGTATTACCACCTGGATTACCACGGAGACCCGGTTTCCTACGAATGGTACCCGTCCGTGACGCCGTCAAAAATCTGGGAGCAGATGACCGAGGCTTATGAATACGGCATCCGCGAGCTTTGGATTGTAAACGTGGGGGATTTGAAGTTTCAGGAGTACCCGCTCGGGTATTTTATGAACCTGGCTTATGATTTTGAAACTTGGGGCAGCAGTGCGCCGAATCAGACAAAGCAGTACGAAAAGCAGTGGCTGGAGCAGGTATTCGGCGCGTATGCCTCAGCGCAGGAGCTGGAACAGGCCGGGCGCGTGCTGGACGGATTTTTAAAGATAAACAGCCTGCGCCGCCCGGAATCCCTGCATGCAGAAATCTATCATCCGGCGCACTATGACGAAAGCAGAAGGATGATGCAGCTGTGTGATGCCATTGAGCAGGAAAATGAAAAGCTGCGGGCAGCATTCCGGGAACGTGGCATGGAGCAGGCATACGAGAGCATGATTTATTTTCCGGCAGCGGCTTCGGTCAATCTGCTGAAAATGCATCTGTATGCCGGGTGGAACCACCTGTATGCAAAGCAGGGAAAAGCCATTGCAAACGAAATGGGAGATTTGATGGAGCGCTGCATCCTGCGCGACGAAGCGCTGGCAGCGCAGGTAAAGGCATTCCGGGACGGCAAATGGGCCGGGATGGAGCTGGCTTCGCATATCGGGTTTACGAACTGGAACGACGAGGACTGGCGCTATCCGCTGCGCCATGTGGTGCGCCTGCCCGAAAAACCAAGGCTGACCGTATCAAAGGCGGACGAGACGGCACACTTTACCAACCAGTATTTCCCAAAACCATTGCAGATAGTACTGGAAACTGCGGATGAGTGCCAGGCATGCATACAGGCAGCAAACAGCGGACAGGGAATTTTGGAATGGCAGATAGAAATGGAAACAGGCTGTGACTGGCTGGAATTTTCGGCCACATCCGGGAAAACAGCGCTGCAGGATGAAATCCGCCTGACACTGCTTCCGGAAAAGCTGGCGCAGGCAGAGGGATTTTGTGCTTTTCGCATTACAGCCGGGGAACAGTTTGTCCCGGTTCATGTAAAGGCAGTCCGCAGGGAGACAGCAGGCATTCCGGACGGAACGTTTCTGGCCAGGGGACAGGTGTTTGTCCTGGATGCAGTCCACTTTACCGGACAGAGAAACGGTACATGCCACGGCCAGGCAGCGGCCTTCCGGCCGCTTGTGGATTTTGGGAAATACGGCAGCGGCATGAAGGTATTTCCGGTTACCGCGTCGTTTTGCGGTGCATCCGCACAGGACGCTCCGGCACTTTCCTACCGCATCTTTGCGCAGCAGGCGGGCGATTATTACCTGCAGCTGCATACATCCCCGGCAAATCCGCTTATTTACGGCGGAAAGCTGCATTTTGGAGTATGTGTGCAGAGCCTTCCGGACGGCGGAAAGGAGCCGGACGACGGGCATGTGGCGGCTGCGCAGCCAGACAGCCAGACGAAAGCAGCTGCCGTACAGGAAGTGGAAATTACAGGCACCGGATATAAGGGCGGCGAGCCTGGATGCATTCCATGGGAACAGGCTGTCCTGAACCAGGAGCATACCGCCGGCACGCAGGTGCATCTGGAACAGGGGCTGAACCAGATAACAGTCTATGCCAGGGAAGCGGGCATCGTACTTGAACGCATCGTGCTGCATCCGGCAGATGCGGCATGCAAAGAAACTTATAAAGAAGCTTATCTGGGAGCGCCGGAAAGCTGGCGGGTAAATACCGTTACAGGTTACGGGAAAAAATCCAAAATCAGAAAAGGGGAAAGCAGATGACAATGAAAACAGCAGTCATGACACAATTACAGCACGTGGAAATCCAGCAGAGGGAAGTGCCGAAGCCGGGAGCAGGCGAGGTGCTCGTTAAAATCGAATATGTGGGAATCTGCGGTTCGGACCTGCATTATTATGAATCCGGCCGGATTGGGGATTTTATTGTAAATTATCCGTTTGTGCTCGGGCATGAGGCAGCCGGAACGGTCGTTGAAGCCGGCAGCGGCGTGACGCATATAAAGCCGGGCGACCGCGTTGCATTAGAGCCGGGCAGGACCTGCGGGAAATGTGAATTCTGCAGGCAGGGTAAATACAACCTGTGCCGGGATGTGGAATTTTTTGCAACGCCGCCGATTGACGGGGTGTTTCAGGAATACGTCGTACATGAGGCAGCACTCTGCTTTAAGCTGCCGGACCATGTAAGCTCTATGGAAGGCGCATTAATCGAACCGCTGGCAGTCGGCATGCATGCGGCAATGCAGGGCGGCGCGCGCCTTGGGCAGACCGCCGTTGTAACCGGGGCAGGCTGTATCGGGCTTGTCACGCTGCTTTCGTTAAAAGCCATGGGCGTATCGCGCGTGATTGTGGCGGACATTATGGAAAAGCGCCTGGAAAAAGCGCTGGAGCTTGGTGCGGATGCCGTTATCAATGGAAAAAACGAAGATACCGCGGCACGAATCCTGGAGCTGACCGGCGGCAGGGGCTTTGACCTGGGAATCGAAACGGCCGGCTCTGAAATTACGGCATCGCAGCTGATTCAGGGTGCAGCAAAAGGCGCATGCGTGGTATTCGTAGGCTACAGTGCGTCGGGTGAAATGAAGCTTCCGGTGTCGAAAGCGCTCGATAAGGAGCTGGAATTTAAGACTGTTTTCCGCTACCGCAATATTTATCCAATGGCAATCGAAGCAGTTGCATCGGGAAAAATCGCAATCAAAGACATTGTAACGGATTCTTTTGAACTGGATGATATCCAGAATGCGCTGGATGCGTGCGTAAAAAATAAGGCAGATATCGTAAAAGGCGTGATAAAAGTCAGCTAGGAGAATATTCCAAAAGAGACGGGAGAGAGAAGGAAGAAGAATGAGAGACAGAAAAAAAGCAGAAAAGCTGGCACAGGAGCTGGTTGCACAGATGACCGACGAAGAAATGGCATCCCAGCTGCGGTTTGATGCGCCAGCCATTGAGCGGCTGGGCATCCCGGCGTATAACTGGTGGAATGAAGGCCTGCACGGAACAGCCAGGGCAGGCACGGCGACGGTATTCCCGCAGGCCATCGGGCTTGCCGCAGCATGGGACACGCAGCTGATGGAACAGACAGGGGATGTCATTGCACAGGAAACGCGCGCAAAATACAACGCTGCCGTAAAGCACGGTGACCGCGATATTTACAAGGGGCTGACCCTCTGGTCGCCGAATGTCAATATTTTCCGTGACCCGAGATGGGGACGGGGACATGAGACCTACGGAGAAGACCCGGTGCTGACCGCAAGGCTTGCGGTTTCCATGGTGCGCGGGCTGCAGGGAGACGGGGAATATTTAAAAACCGCAGCCTGTGCCAAGCATTTTGCGGTGCATTCCGGGCCGGAAGCGCTGCGCCATTCGTTTAATGCAAAGGCATCGAAAAAGGATATGTACGAAACATACCTGCCTGCCTTCGAAGCCTGCGTCAGAGAGGCACAGGTGGAAGCAGTGATGGGCGCTTACAACCGGACGAACGATGAGCCGTGCTGCGCAAGCAAAGAGCTGATGGGCGAAATCCTGCGCGGAAAATGGGGATTCCAGGGACATTATGTTTCCGACTGCTGGGCCGTGCGTGATTTCCATGACCACCACGGGGTAACGAAAAACGGGGTGGAATCTTCTGCAATGGCGCTCAATGCAGGATGCGACTTAAACTGCGGGTGTACTTATTTATGCTTAAAAGAAGCGCTGAACAGGCGTCTGGTGAAAAAAGAAACGCTCAGGGCTTCGGCAGTCCGTCTCTTTACAGCCCGTTTCCTGCTTGGGATGTTTACCGAGACGGAATACGACAGCATTCCGTACAGCTGCGTCGCATCGCCGGAGCATCTGGCACTCGCACAGCGGGCCGCCGAGGAAAGCATGGTACTGCTTAAAAATAACGGGCTGCTTCCATTGAAAAAAGAAGATATCAGGACAATCGGGGTTATCGGGCCGAATGCGGACAGCAGAAGCTCGCTGGACGGCAATTATCATGGGACAGCTTCACGCTACGTTACAGCGCTCGAAGGCATGCAGGATTATCTGGGAGACGATGTGCGGGTATTGTATGCCAAAGGCTGCCATCTGTACCGCAAAAACGAAGAACTGCTCGGACAGGAAAATGACCGCATCAGCGAAGCGCTTGCCACAGCAGAATGCAGCGATGTCATCCTGCTCTGCCTTGGGCTGGACGAAACGCTAGAGGGCGAGGAAGGCGATACCGGAAATGCGTATTCTTCCGGAGACAAGCAGGACCTGAGCCTTCCAAAGAGCCAGAGGACTTTAATGGAAGCGGTATTAAAAACCGGAAAACCGGTCATTGCCTGCATCTTTGCCGGCAGCGCGCTGGATTTGTCCCTGCTGCAGGAGCAGGCAGCGGCTGTCATCCAGGCATGGTACCCGGGGGCACAGGGCGGAAAAGCGCTGGCGCGGGTGCTGTTCGGCGAAGTATCGCCATGCGGAAAGCTTCCGGTCACCTTCTATAAAAGCCTGGACACGCTGCCGGACTTTGAAGATTATTCCATGGAAGGCAGGACCTACCGCTACCTGAAAGAAGAACCGCTTTACCCGTTCGGCTACGGCCTGAGTTATGGCGACATCCGGGTAAACGGGGTACAGGCAGACAGCAGCTGTATGGACGCAGCCGAAAACGGCCTGAAAATAAAGGTTTCGTTTAAAAACGAAGGCAGCCGCCGGACAAAGGATGTTATCCAGGCCTATATCCGCAGCGAAGGCTCTGTCCTGGCACCGCCAAATCCGGTGCTGTGCGCATTTGCAAAGGTCGAAGCAGAAAGCGGGGAAGAAAAGACGATAGAGCTGGACATCCCGAAGGAAGCATTTATGGCCGTGAATGAAGACGGGGAACGCATCGTGGATGCCAGGGCATTTACCCTGTATGCTGGAACCTGCGGGCCGGATGCAAGGAGCCGGGAGCTTGCAGGAAAAGCTCCGGTCAGGATGGAAATTAAGATAAAAGAATAAAAAGCAAAGCCTGACGGACAGGAATTGAAGTCCGCCAGGCTTTGCTTTGTTATAGTCAGGAAACTGCTTTTATTTTTTTCATATAAAGGGCTGCCTCGGAAACCACAAAGCTGAGTACGAGCAGCACCGCGCACATCGTCAGTGCCGACATGTGGCCGAAAGGCTCAATGCCGTAAATCGTATCGGAAACCGGCCAGATAATTGCATGGACGTACATCAGCAGCGAAATGCCGCTTCCAGCACAGAGCACAACCGGTGCAAAAGGTGCTGCCTGGTCAATGCACAGCATAACAATGGACGCAACGGCGGTTACAGCCAGTAAAATGCATACTGTCACATCAAAAATCGGCTCTTTGTATATAATACTGCTAAAGCTGATGCCATATGCAGCAGCAGATACAAGGCAGAGAACAGCCGCCAATAAACCGGCATAAAACCCTGCTGCTTTATTTTTCAGAATCTGATTCATATTAATTGTGAACTCCTTTCGCATTTATAGTATGTTTGAATGGCAGGCGTTCGCTGCGCCAGGCACAGGCAGCAGAACCCTGGAAACCGCATTTTCGCCGGGTCATGCTGTGCCTGGAACATGCATTTATTATGGCATGAAATCCCAGCTCCGTCAAATGCAGGCGTGTCATTTGATTTTCTGGTGAAATGCATTTGACGGTAATATTAATATAATTTACGAAAATTTAGTCGTAAAACATGATATTTTTAGTCGTAAAATAATATTTGATAACTTTACGACAAAATCGAAACCTCTTAAGACAGGGAGGTGTTTTTTATCTGCTTTCACAAATCGGCAAAATGGTGTATTATGAAATATGTACTAAAACCAGCTGTCTGAAAGCAGATATCTGGGCAGTTTTTTCGGATTTCCCTCACAAAACCAGAGGTTCTTTTGCAGAATGCTGGTTTCTGCGGCATCTGACGGGGCCCGCGCAGGCGCGCAGGCCAGTCCGGCGCACGCAGAGTTGAATGGCAGGACAGGGAAACCGGGAATGCATCGGATATTTCAGGCTGTCACCGCATAGACGGCCTGGCTCTCTGGATGCTGGCAAAACTTGAGACTAAGGAAAGGATAAAGGATAAAATATGAATACAGATAAAGCAAAATCCTCACCTGGCAGGCTCTGGAAAAAAATATTTACGAATATTATGGCAGTTCTGCTGGTGGTTTCTTATTTCGCTTCCACGATTGCGGGCGAATTTGCCGGACAGATTAATTCTTTCCTGGGTATTTCCACGACCCGGATGGAGCGTCTGGAAGGCGCAAGCGACGAATATGCAAGATATTTTGAAAGCCAGTACAAATCGGTTGCAGAGCTGAAAGAAGCCGGGCTTGCCAAGGTACGGGAAGTCGAAGGCGAAGGGGCAGTTCTGCTGAAAAATGATGAAAATACCCTGCCGCTGCAGGGAAAAGAAGTTTCCCTGTTTGGTGCAACCGCAATCTCTCCGGTATTCGGGGGAACTGGTTCCGGTGCGGTTTCATCGGAAGATGCACCTACCTATGAGCAGGTGCTCAGTGAGTCAGGTTACACAGTGGTAAATAAAGACCTTCTGGAATGGTATGTATCAGAAGAATACGGGCGTGATTTTGACCCGGGCAATATCAATGAGCCGTCCTGGAAGCAGATTCAAAACTCAGACGAAGTCAGCAGCTTCGGCAAAGGCGAAACAGCTGTTTTCGTCATCGGGCGTGTAGGCGGCGAAGCAAATGACTTAAAGAGCGTGAATCATGACGACGGCGCAGACGGCGACTACCTGCGTCCGAATAAAAACGAGCTGGGCGTGCTGGAAGGGCTCAAAGAATACAAAGACAGCGGAAAGATTTCCAAAATCGTGCTGCTTGTAAACAGCGCAAATCCGATTTCCGCAGAATTTATCAATGACGAGGCTTATGGAATTGACGCAGCACTCTGGATTGGCTCCGTAGGACAGACCGGCCTGTATGCAGTTGCAGATATCCTCTCCGGTGCGGTAAATCCGTCCGGTTCCCTGCCGGATACCTGGTGGACAAACAATCTGCTGGACCCGGCAATGGCAAACTTTGGCAGCTATTACTATGACGGGGCAGACAAATACAGCGCCCTGGAAGCTGGCGGCCGTGTCTTCAATATGTACGTGGTATATCAGGAAGGCATTTATGTGGGCTACCGCTATACCGAGACACGTTATGAAGACCAGGTGCTGGGCACGGCAAAAACAGGAGATTTTGATTATAACAGCGTTGTAGCTTATCCGTTTGGCTATGGACTGAGCTATTCCGAATTTGAAATGTCCAATATGAGCGTGGAAAAGACCGGAAGCGGCATGGAAACAGCTTATTCGGTCAGTGTGGACGTAACCAATACCGGCAGCGTGGAAGGCAAAAAGACCGTGCAGATTTACGCACAGAAGCCTTATACCGAGTATGATAAAACCAATCAGATTGAAAAGGCATCGGTGGAACTGGTGGGTTATGGCAAGACACAGCTTCTGGCTCCGGGTGCAAGCGAAACCGTAAAGGTTGAAGTTCCGGAATATTTCCTGACTTCTTATGACACCTTTAATTCCGGCGTTTTCATTCTGGAAGATGGCACGCATTACCTGACAGCGGCTGACAATGCGCATGCCGCAGTAAACAATATCCTGGCAGTGAAGGGCAAATCTGTTTCAGACGGCATGACTGCCGAAGGAAACCAGGATTTGGTTTATTCCATGGATTACAGCTTTGACAGCGAGACCTATGCAAAATCGTATGGCACGAATGCAGAGGTAAAAAGCCTGTTTGCCGCTGCGGATATCAACCGCTATGAAGGCGCTGGCGATAATCATGTGGACTATATTACCAGAAGTGACTGGGAAGGAACAACCGTGCTTTGGGAAGCCAATGACGACGACGAGAACGACAAATATGTCCGCCTGAGCATGACAGACCAGATTGCAGCGGATGTTGTGCTGGATGATGCCGACCTGCCGGAAAATGACGGCGACTGGCCGGTAATGGATTCCACAACAACCTCGCATCAGCTGATTAACCTTATGGAAGATGCAGAAGGCAATCCGATTGCTTATGATGACCCGATGTGGGATGAGCTGTTAGACCAGCTGACCTATCAGCAGCTGAGTGAGCTTTGTGCAGTCGGCCTTCGCATGACGGTAGCAGTATCTGGCATAGGAAAGCCGGAGACACTCGACCACAATGGTCCGAGCGGTGTCACACAGCCGTATAATATCGGCCCGAACGGCTACGCAAACCAGACAAACGACCCGGACAAAGACCAGACAGGTACCTGTTATCCATGTAACGGTATTATTGCAGCAACCTTTAATGACCAGCTGGTACGCGAAGCAGGCGAGCTGATTGGCGAAGATGCCATGTGGGCAGGATATGCCGGATTCTACGGCACCGGCCTGAACATTCACCGCACGCCTTATTCTGGCCGTGTATTTGAATATTATTCTGAGGATGGGATTCTGACAGGGCTGATTGCAGCTGTTGAGTCTGAGGCAATCCAGTCCAAGGGTGTATATGTATACAACAAACACTTTGTACTTAATGACCAGGAAGAACAGCGGCAGGGCATCGGTACCTGGTGCAACGAGCAGGCGCTGCGCGAGCTTTATCTGCGTGCGTTTGAGCTTCCGATTGTAAAAGCAGATGCAAAATGCGTGATGACGGCGTTTAACCGCCTGGGTGCATTCTGGTCCGGCGCTATGCCTGAGCTGATGACAGACTGGCTGCGCGGCGAGGCTGGAATGACAGGATTTGCTGTTACCGATATGTATGACGGCAGCTATATGTCAAAGCCGCATGAGGTTTTAGCCGGCAACGATATTCCAGACAATTATCCGGGTGTGACAGGTACAGGCGGTACAGGCGGAGCAAGTGACCTTGGATTTGAATTTGCAGATTATGGCCCGGGCGCATCCAAAGAAAACGCACCGATAGCACGTGCCATGAGGGAATCGGCTCACAGGATTCTCTACACCGTCGTTCATTCCCGCGGCATGGACGGCATCAGCCAGGACACAGTCATTGTCCATGTAACACCATGGTGGTCAACAGCGCTGATGGCAGCTAAGATTATTTTCGCAATCCTGACACTGGCAGGAGCAGCACTCCTGATTCTGGATATGCGCAAGAAAAAAGCGTAAAAGAAATTCCGCAAGGATAGATGTTGCGGATGCAGCAGCGTAAGCTTTTGGCAGTAATCATTTCTGCCGCAGTGTAAAAAACAGTTCTGGTGGTAATCATTTCCGCCACAATGCAAGAAAGAACAGCCCCGGCTTTGAATAAGCCGGGGCTGTTTTTTAGTCTTGCTGAACTTTTATTTATTTCCTGGAAAGCCTGTACTGCGTGCTTTCCAGGATTTGCTTTTGTATCGCTGTTACATCAGGAATTATTTTGAGAAGATATATACATATTCCCATTCGGCGCTTTCATCGTTTTCGATATGGTCTTCTGAGTAGCCTACCAGAAGCTGTCCATCGCTGTTTACTGCAATGACATTGAGCAGCTCGTCTGCATCTGCACCGGCGATTTCCTTGAAGAATACGCCTTCGTCGTCATCACGGATTTTGAACTGGTTTGCACCGGAGAATTCACAGTTGCCTTCGCCGATAACATTAACCGTTGTCCATTTCTCCCAGTTGGAAGAACACCGGTAAGAATTTTCGCTGATGCTGGAATCAAATGTCATGGTTCCGGAAAGGTTGACTGCATCTGCGTGGATATAAGCAGCTTCGTCTACCAGTTTATTTGTATCAATGCTCTGTTCAATCTCTAAGAAGCATGCATTTTCTTTTACAGCCAGCATGCCGTCAGCAGCTGTATAAGCACCTGTCAGCGTCCATTCGCCTTCAAAAGCGTCCGGTGTGGCTTCATAGTTGATAACAATAGCGTCAGCGCTTGCTGCGCCTTCTGCCGGCTTGCTGTCTTTGCCTTCGTCTTTGGTATCTTTTTTGCCTTCTTCTGCATCATCTTTGCTTTCGCCAGCAGCAAGTGCATCACCTTCCATCGTCAGGCTGAAGCCGTAAACATAGGAATTGCCGTCAGCGTCTTTGTATGCATAGCTGCCGGAAGGAGATTTATCCAGGACAGCTTTGTCGATGTACTGGTCTTTGTCATAGCCAGGAACATCGTTCGGAGATGCGCAGATATTATTTTCATCGACTGCGATAACTTCTTCACAGGAAACCATTGTTACCGGAAGCTTGCCGGTAGGTTTGTAATTGCCAGTCAGCACGTCCATGCGGGCCTGTGCTGATGTGCCAAAGGAACCAATCAGAGCATCGGTATGCGGTTCTAAGCTGGTAAGAATCCAAGGGCTCGTAATATTAATAGAAGTAATTACAATACCGCCATTTTTATGTACAGCAGCAGCATCTTTTGCGATTTTTTTCACATCCTGAAGTGTGGTAACTTCTACTGTGGTACCGTCAGGCTCCTGGGTCTTCGGGTCAACATGTGCGACTTCTTTGTTTTCAACAAGGTTGATTTCATGCATGAATTCGTCGCCGTTGGCTGGTGTACGAGGAGCGACATCCAAAATTGCGATATCAGCTTCTGCAGCCTTTTTCACAATGGTAAAGCCCATGCCTTCGATAGCTTCTGTCCATGCTGCAACGGTTTCTTCATTCGGGCCTTTTTCTGTATAAGAAGCAAGGTAAACCTTCTTGGAAGCATCCGTCAGAGGAAGCACGTTGTCGTGGTTTTTCATCAGTACTACGGATTTGCGGTTAATATCTTCTTTCATGGCAGCGATTGCGTCTGCGTTATCTTCGCCAGCCTTTTTGCTTTCTGCCGGGTCACGGTAAGGATTATCAAACATGCCTAAATCCAGCCAGGAAGTCATTCTGTTTGTGGTAGCACGGTCGAATGCTTCTTCTGTCACGCCGCCGGAAGTAACTGCTTCGGCAGTCGTTGTGTAATCAATAACTGGAGAAAAGCCATCGCCAATGGTGTCACAGCCGGCGTTGATAACGGCTGCAATACGTTCTGCTTCGGACAGGTCTTCTGCACCAAACTGCATGCCCTGTGTAATGACACCGGAGTCTGTGTTGATAAAGCCTTTAAAGCCCATGGTTTCAATCAGCAGCTTCTGAAGAATATTGGTGTTGTATGCATTGGCAATTTCTTCTGCTGTAATTTCAGTTCCTTTATAGCTTTGTGCCACGCTGCGTTCATCTGCTGCAGGACGGCTGTAGCCTGGCATGATACCTGCCACGCCTGCATCAATTGCTGCCTGGAAGCCAGGAAGGTGGTATTTTTCCAAAGAACCTTCGGTTGCGTAAATACGCCACTGGCCCATGCCAAAGTGGGATTCGAAACCGTTCTCAGCTGCACCGTCGCCAGGGAAATGCTTGATAATCAGGCCGACATCGCCAGTCTGTGTGCCGTCTGTGCCGTGCTGATAGCCTTCTACGAGGGCAGAAGCGATGCCTGCCATATCGTCTGGATTCTCGGAATAGGTTGTATTGTTACGTGACCAGCGCGGGTCGGTAATCAGGTCAATCTGTGGGCCGTACATCTGGTGGATTCCTTTTGCATCCCAGATTTCAGCATCCAGCTCAGCGAATGACTTAATCAGGTCATAGCTGTCGCCTGCTGCAGCTGCGCCAAAGCCCAGCGCCTGCGGATAGCCGGCAAGCATCGGGTTGGAAATCAGCATAAATGGCACCATAACTTCATTTTTCGAAGCAGCTACCCACTCGCTTAACTGATTCAGGGCGTTATTGAATAAAGCGCCGGTTTCCGTATCGGTGTCCTTGCGGATAACGCCGGAACGGGTATAGGTTTCGGTAACATTGCTGGCTGCATAAGCTGCCGCTGCTGCCTGCTGTGCAGCTGCCTGGTTGAAGCCGCCGTCACCTTCTTCTTTTTCTTCCGGTTCTTCTTCCTTTACGGTTACCAGGGCATCCATTTTTACAGTACCGTCCTTGTTATAAGCATCTTCTGCTTTTTCTGCGGCAGGACTGGACATCAGTGCGTTGCGCAAAAGGCCGATGCGCTGTTCCTGGGTCATCTTGCCAAGAAGGTCAGCCATGCGTTCCTCTGTGGACAGCCGCCAGTCTTCAAACGGGTCAAGCTCCTTGTTGTTGTTGCTGTCTTTAAAATATTTCCCATCCTGCTGAATAACACCAACATAAGTTACGCTGATGGAAGGCCCCCCCTCGTTCTCATAGAACACAGGCTCTGCATATTCAACAGGTGCTTCGCTGCCGGCGGTATAAGGAGCCTCAATATAAGACGGCTCGTCTGCTGGTGTTTTTTCATCAGTTACCGTAGGTTCGTCTGATGAAGTGTCGGAATCATCTGGCTTGTTTGCTTCTGTTCCGTCTGTTTTCTCGGTCTTCTGCGAGCATCCGTTCAGGGAACCGGCAAGCATTGTAAGACAAAGTGCCGCTGCCATGAATTTGGACAATGTTTTCTTTTTCATACGTTCTTCTCCTTATCTTTTTTTGGAACAGTCTGCTGTGCTGCTGTTCCGGCTGCATGATTCGTTAACAATACCTGATTGCCGCCAAAAACCCTCCCTTGTTTAGCATCATGGATTGTAACAATTGCACATATATGAGTATAACATATATTTCCGGGAATGTAAAGAAGTGACTTTTTATTCTCCTGGCGGGAAATATTTTGGAACTTTATACAATAAAAGACGCGGGAATCAATTGCGGATATAGTCTGTCAGGTGTATCTCGAAATACAGGCAGTGCTATTGAAACGGGGCAGTTTTTAAGAAACGATATAAAAAAGCATTGAAGTTTGAAACCAAAGGAAGGAATCAGCGGTATTAAGGAACTGCCGCTCTCAGAAAATGATACAAGATATAGCATAAAAAACGTTTCAAACCAACGATATCCTGTATTATTTTCCTTCATGCGACAGTCCCTTCGTCATAGTATTGTTATATCAGGGATTCTTATACATAACAATTTATAACAAAATGTTGTCTTGAAGTATTCTATATCAAATTTCCTGTGATTGCAAGCCTAAAGATAAAATTGGCAGTATTTCCAGATTTATCTGCAATTATTCTGCTATAAATCACCTGTTTTTGTATAAAATCCACAAATTTTTTGAAATTAAACAAACTAGAAAGATAAATAAAATTATAATCAAAAACAGGAAATGTATCAGCCTCCTGCCAGTCACGCTGTCTGTGAAATCTTCGAAAACCCGCATAAACAGAGGATTTGTGTAACCTGTCTGCCGTATTTTTTACATAACAATCTGTTATAAAATGTTATGCAAAACAAGTATCGGTGAATATGGAAAACTTACCGGGGACAGAAGGTGCAGGATATGCCGGAACTGTTACGGAAGATTGCAGCAGAACCGGAAACGGATTTTGTAACAGGGTTTTTGCCGGGCCCGGTCAGGAGGAAAATTATGAGGGAACTGGATTATGGGAAAATGGGAATGAGAATCCGCCAGGTCAGGAAAGCAAAGGGCTGGTCGCAGAATGAGCTGGCAGAAAAATGCGGCATCAGCATGTCGTTTCTGGGCCATATCGAGCGTGGAAGCAGGATTATGAGCATGGAGACATTTTCCAATATCTGCCTTGCGCTGGATGCCGGAGCAGACGAGCTGTTATGGGGTGTGGCCAATCCGTCGGATGCGGTGCTGGATATGTGGAACGTGCCGGAGAAAAGCAGAAAAAATCAGGACAGGAAAAATAGGGATAAAAGCTGTCTTTCAGAAATAAATGAGCAGAATCTGGATAAGGAAGCAGACAGCTATTCCATGTATGTAAGGATAATGAAATCCGTGGCTGAGATTATGAATGGAGCATAGCAGGGCTTTGCGAATGGAGGATATGAGTATGGGTGTAAACGCAGACACAGGCAGGGCTTATGCCTGTATGTCTGTACGTTCAGTATTGCATGACTGGCTGTGCAGGAGTCATTCTGGCAGGAGGCGCAGGGCATTTACACTGTATCATGATTACAGTGTAAATGAAATGTATGCCAGGTCTGTGCTGAAAATCAGGGAAGATAAAGAGCCATGCAGCAGTTCCTTTAAAGTCCTTATCTGCGGGGCGCAGTCTTATATCGGCATGAATATCATGAAGTATCTGCAAGGGCATGCCGGTTATGAAGTGCATGAGATGGATATGAGAGGCCTTGGGCCGGAGCCGTCTCATTTCAAAGGGTATGATATTGTAATTTATGTGGCGGGTATCGCACACCGCAGGGAGACCGCAAGGAATGCACATCTTTTTTTCGATGTAAATTACAGGCTGGCAGTGAAGGCTGCAAGGGCTGCTCAAAAGGCTTTTGTAAAGCAGTTTATTCTGCTGTCGTCCATGTCTGTTTATGGAATGCTGGAAGGACATATTACAAAAGAAACAAAAACGGCTCCAGAGAGCTGTTATGGAAAATCAAAGCTTGCTGCGGATGAAAGGATATGGGAGCTGAGAAACAGGGATTTCCGGGTTGCTGTTCTGCGTCCGCCAGTGGTTTATGGGAAAGGGTGCAAGGGAAATTACAGGATGCTGCGCAGGGCAGCACTGTTTCTGCCTGTATTTCCAGATTCGGGAAACAGGCGCTCCATGGTTTATATCGGCAGCCTGTGTGCGTTTGTGGCAGACGTTATCCGTTACCGGCGTGAAGGAATATTTTTTCCTCAGAATGCGGAATATGTAAAAACCAGTGAGATGGCAAGGCAGATAGCAGCCTTCCATGGCAGGAATATGCGGATTGTACCGGGGGGGGCTGGATGAAGCACCTTCCATTCCGCACCTTCCGCAAGGCATTTGGCAGCCTGACATATGAGAAAAAAGACTGTATTGGCAGGTACGGGCTTGCAGAGTCTGTAATCAGGACGGAAGGCTGGATGGTGGAATAATCGAAAGGAACAAAACTGAATGGAGTGAAAGGGTGAAAACCGGATGGATAAACAATATCCCTGGAAAAGGGCAGAAGAAATAGAGATTGATCTGGCAGATATCATGAGAAAGCTTTGCGGGCGGTGGAAGCGGATTGCTCTATGTGCCCTGGCATGCGCGCTTCTTTTTGGCGGATATGGATGGATAAGGGGAAAGGCGGATTTGAAGGCAGCGCAGTCTGCCGCGGCAGGGGAGCTTCTTTCAAAAGAAGACGGGGATGCGCTGACTGAGACAGAAAAACAGGCAGTTGCAGATGCGGTTCAGCTGGAACATGAACTGGGCGGGCTGGAAATGTATCTGGATAATTCCGTTTTGATGCAGATTGACGCATACCATAAAAACAGGACAGTAATGCTTTACGGCATCCATCATGCCAAAAGGCAGGAGCTGGCTGCAATTACAGAGAGCTACCTGAGCTTCCTGCTGCACGGCGGAGCTGCAGATGCCCTGAAAAAATCCGGCAGCAGGTGGAATATGGATAAAAGCTGCCTGGCAGAACTGATATATGCGTATCAGAAAACGTACAGCTCCCCGTACCAGCTTGCAGTGGAAAATCTTGCGGATGAGCGCCAGACGGCAGAATCCCTTTTTTATGTGGAGATAACCGGGAAAAATGCTGTGCAGACAGCGCAGCTGGCACAGGATGTGCAGGATGTGCTGGAAGAATATTTTTCCGCTGTAAGCAAAACAGCCGGGAATCATCAGATTGCACTTATAAGCGAGATGGAAAGCGTAACGGCAGACACTTCCCTGCAGGCACAGCAGCATGAAAAGAAGGCGCTTTTATCATCAAACCGGGCAAGCCTCCGGGCGATGACGGATGCATTTAACGAAAAGCAGATGGCAGCTTACATGGAAGCTGCCGGGGTAAAAGACAGCCGGAAAGGACAGGAAAATGAGGAAATTCGGCAGGCTCCTGCCTTAAATGCAAAATACATATTGCTGGGGCTTCTGGGAGGAATTTTTGTATACTGTACAGTTTTTTCCTGCGGGTATCTGTTCCGTGACACGGTAAAAAGTTCAGAAGAAATGAAAAGGATGTATACGTTTCCGGTTTATGGGAGTGTTTATCTGAAAAATGAAACAGGCAGGGCGCAGGTGCTAAACCGGATTCGGCTTGCGTGTAAGAATCAGGGAATTAAAAAACTTTGCGCAGCATCAGAATTTGCTTTTGAGGAGCAGGAACGGGAATGCATGAAAAGCATTGCAAAACAGCTTAAGGACTGGGGAATTGATATAGTCATCAGTGAAAATGCCAGTGCAGATACTGCTATGTGGGACATGATAGCAGATACAGGAAATGTTTTGCTATTATGCAAGATAGATGTGACAACACACCGGATGATTGATGAGGCAATGAGCTTTTATATGGAAAATGCGATTGCTGTTGCTGGTGTGGTGGTGTTTACGCAAGAATAAGTGTGAAAAACCAGACTGGTCAGTGTGAGTTTGAAGGCTGCATGAACCGGGACGGGGTTATATGACCGCACTGCTAGTATGGATGCGGGAATAATGGCTGAACAGGATGGATGTGTCAGTATGGCGAAGCATACCCTCTGGGAGGCCTTTATAAATTCTGCACTGCAAGGCAGAAAGCAGCGAAAACAGAAAAGAAGAATGTGGCCATTGCTATTTATAGAAAGAAAAAATAAATTAAAAGGATAAGTGTTTAAGATAAATTGAGAGGAAAAGATGCTATTTAATTCATTTGCTTTTGCAGTTTTTCTGCCTGTAGTATTTATCATATATTGGCTGCTGCCACATAAATTCCGATGGATACTGATACTGGTTTCAAGTTATTATTTTTATATGAGCTGGAATATAAAATGTGTGTTTTTAATTTTATTTACAACCATAGTATCCTATGCAGGAGCCCGCTTTATAGAAAAAGAAAATAGTATAAAAAAGAAAAAACGGATATTAGCCGGAATGGCAGTATTATGTTTGGGTGTGCTTTTCTTTTTTAAATATTTTAATTTTGCATCAAAATCTGTTACAGATATTTTAAGTTTATTTACAATTCAGCTGAATCCAATCACGCTGAATCTGCTTCTGCCAGCAGGAATTTCTTTCTATACATTTCAGACATTGAGTTATGTGATTGATGTATATAAAGGGGATGTTCCGGCTGAACATCATTTTGGAATGTATGCAGCATTTATTTCGTTTTTTCCGCAGCTGGTTGCGGGTCCGATTGAAAGAACCAGCCATTTACTGCCGCAAATTAAGGCTCCGCATACATTTAACTATATTCAGGCTTCTTATGGATTAAAACTGATGGCCTGGGGGTATTTCAAAAAGCTGGTTATTGCAGATAATTTGGCTCAGTATGTAAGCATTGTATACGATTCACCAAAACAGTATCATGGGTTTGCACTTGTTTTGGCATCCGTATTTTTTACATTCCAAATATACTGTGATTTTTCTGGTTATTCGGATATCGCAGGTGGTACAGCTAAACTGCTGGGCATCAATTTAAAAATTAATTTTAAAAGCCCGTATTTTTCACAGAGTATAAAAGAATTTTGGAGCAGATGGCACATTTCTTTATCTGCATGGTTTAGGGATTATATTTATATTCCATTAGGCGGAAATCGGGTAAGCAGAATACGTCATAGTTTTAATCTGCTTATTACATTTTTAGCCAGCGGTTTGTGGCATGGCGCGAATTGGACTTTTATTGCATGGGGGGGGGGTACATGGCGCTGTTCAGGTTATAGAACATATTTTATTACCTGAGAAATATCAAAAAAGCACCGGTATCATATGGTTCTTAAGGGTAAGTGCAGTTTTTTTATTCTGTTCATTTGCCTGGATATTTTTTGTGTCTGATTCAATGGATGATGCATTATATGTAATCAGACATTTATTTGATAATATTGCAAGTCCGGTTACATACCTGCATCAGGGTTTTCAGGATATAGGATTAGATAAAGGCAGAATGCTGATAGAACTGACAATGATATTGCTCTTGGCAGTTTATGATTTTCTTTCATTAAATATAGATGTAATCTCAGAACTAAATAAGAAAAATACGCTGATTCGATGGACAGTTTATATATGTTTTAGTTTACTTATTGTATTTTTTTCGCAGAAGGGAGCAGCAGCTGAGTTTGTATACTTTCAGTTTTAAGCTATGAAAAAATTTATAAGAAATATATTGGTATTAATCATTGCGAATGTAATGGCTGTTGAAGCAGTCAGCCTTGCGTATGTAAAACTTGATAGAGAAGATTCTGATTATACTAATAAGTTTGCCTATATTCCAGATAAGTTACAAATATGTAATTTTGGTTCGAGTCATGGACTTTATGGATATAATTACGAAGATATCAGTCATAAATCTGATTGTTTTAATTTTGCTTTAGTATCTCAGACATTATCATATGATTATCGTCTGTTTCAAAATTACAGGCATCATATTGATAAAGGAACCGTGGTATTTATTACGATATCCTATTTCTCGTTATTTGGAATACCAGAAATAAATACGGACGGGTTTGTTTCAAAGAACAAGAGATATTATTCTATACTGCCGGATGATTTGATAAAAGAATATGATTTATTGACAGATTTGTTTGTTCATTATTTTCCAGCGCTCAGTGTAGATTTTTTTTCTCTCGTGAAAACATTACTGGGCAGATCATCCGATTTTAATGATGAGAATTGGCAGGAAACTGCTTTGCAGGCAGATGCTGCTGCCGATGCCAAAGCAGCATATGAAAGACATATTGTAAATAACAAATATGATGATGCTGGAAATAGGATAGTAAATGAGGAAGAAATAATGGCGCTTTATGACCTGATTGAAGGATGTAAGGAAAAAGGAGCCATTCCAATACTGATTACGACGCCCTATCTGAGAGAATATACATTAGAAGCAGAGAAAAATGCAGATGGATTTTTTGATGGGTTTTATTCTGTTATTCGTCAGGTGACCGCAGATACTGGCGTGGAATATTATGACTATGCTTTTGATAAAAGATTTTCAGATAAATATTCGTGGTTTATGGATTCTGATCATTTAAATAAAGAAGGTGCAAGAAATTTTACAGATATTTTAATGCAGGAAATTGTTTATCATAAAGGATATGCAAAAGCGAAGGGATAATATTTAGGAAATGTTGTTTAGATTATCAGAATTTCATATGAATACGATACTGCTTTATTTTTCATTTGTTATAGTATCTGCGATGTTAGCTTTTTTATCTCAGGCTAAAATTAAGATTGGGAGTTCGGGAGCCTCGTACAGAAAGATACATACAGTTCCCTTTTTGCTGTCCTATTTATTTTTAGCGTTTTTTGCAGTCTTTAATAACATTGGTACAGATAAAGCGTCATATGCTTACTTCTTTGACATTTCAGATATCGGAAATATTTACTCAGGCTTTGAAATAGGTTTCCGGCTGGTGATTGGTTTCGCAAAGTTATTTACTTCTGATTCACGAGTATTCATTGGTCTGCTAAGTTTTTTGACAGTAACATTTTACTATATAGGGATTTGGAAAAGCCGTATGTATATTTCGGCGGGATTGGCTGTTTTTATATATTCTTCTCAATATTATCTGCAGCAGTTTAATTTGATGCGTATGTATTTTGCTGCCAGTATTGCATTTGCGTTTATTGATTTGCTTTATAAAAAGAAATTTTTTAAATTTGGAATTGTTCTTTTGATATCATCAGCGATTCATTATTCTATGATTTTTTCATTCATGGCTTTTCTTACAGGCTGGCTGTTGAAAGCAAAGAACGCATATAGTATTGCTGAAAGGGATAAAACACTGCTGATATCTGTGCCTGTTTTTTTTATGAGTTTTTTTGGATATAATCTTTTAAGCTTTTTGAGCCGGTTTCCTTTACCGGTTATTACAAAGTATTTGGATTATATTGCAAGAAGCGGCGGATTTGAATTTGGCTTCAAATGGATTTTTAATGTTTTTCCATATCTGCTTGTCTTATGTCTTTCAAAATATGACAAAGAAAAGAAAGACATCTATTCTGTCAATGCGGGTTATTTTATTATGGTATTAGCCATATCGGTTATGTCGTACAGGATAGAAATGATAGGAAGAGCATTATCAGTACTGAGTATTCCTGTTGTTTTAATGCTGCCAAGAGTATTACAGGACTGTAAGGAAGAAGTGAAAGCATCAGGACAAAAAGCAGTAATTCAAATATTTCATGTATCAATTAGAATAAGATATCATTCCATACGAATGATTACAGTAATATATATGATTTTCGCATTTTTGTTATATTTAAGTACATATCTGCATGCGGACGGAATTGAGGAATTCCGTTTTATCTGGTGAAAATAAAATGGGGAGTAAACACGTAAGTGATGGTAATCTATGAGAATACTTTTTGTGGTTGACAGTTTATCGGCAGGAGGGGCTGGCCGGGTGACTGCAAGATTAGCAAATGAGCTGGACAGACAGGGCTGCAGCGCAGGTATTATTGCGATGAACAATGAGTCAGGCTGTATGAATTATTTCGTATCTGAAAATGTCATGACGATTGTCTTCCCTACTGCTCTTGATACAAATATATATAACAGAGTGAAAAGAATTCGTGATGTTTGCGATAAATTTATGCCTGATTTTATGATTTCGTTTCTGCCGGACAATAACATATATAGTATTTTGGCCAGTCTGAATCATAAAAGCTGGAAATTAATTATTTGTGAAAGGAATGATCCCAGAAGAAACCCGGAACATGGAAATAAAGTCCGGCTGGCCAGAAGCTTGCTATATCGATTTGCGGACGGGTATGTTTTTCAGACAGATGATGCGAAAAATTATTTTTCGAAAAAGATTCAGAGAAGAAGTGCAGTGATTCCGAATCCCGTAGCATCCGACATTCCGAATAGCTGCAGCGGTTCTAGAAGGAAAGTAATTGTTTCTGTGGCAAGTTTAAAAATGCAGAAGAATTATCCGATGGCAATACATGCATTTGCATGGATAAGCAGGGAGTTTCCTGATTATATTTATGAGATTTATGGAGAAGGAGAAGAAAGAACGAATATCGAGACGCTGATATCTCAGCTTGGATTGAATGGCAGAGTAATATTAAAAGGATACAGTGCAAACGTACTTGATGAAATCAAAGATGCTTCTTTGTTTATCATGTCTTCTGATTATGAGGGAATGTCAAATTCAATGATAGAAGCTCTGGCACTTGGAATTCCATCAATTGTTACAGATCATCCCATAGGAGCGCCCCGGATGATTATCCATGACGGGGTTAATGGATTACTGACTCCTGTTGGAGATGTGAAAAGCATGGCAGAGAAAATGAGGCGTGTATTAAGTAATCATAATTTAGCGGGAATGCTTGGTACGAATGCTCAAAAAATCAGACAGACTTTATCTGTTTATCATATCTGTTCCATGTGGCTTGATTATTTAAATTGTATATAAAGAGAAGGCTTATAAAGTCATGTAATAATAAAAAGAGAAAGGAATCATAATAAGGAGAAATGTTTATTTCGATTGTAATACCGGCGTACAATGCTGAGAAGTATATCATACGGTGTCTGGATTCTATTTTTGCACAAAAAATGGATGATAATATAGAAATTATTGTGGTAAATGACGGATCTGCCGATAATACGCTCCAGGTAGTACATGATTATAGTGAGAGCCATAGTACGATAGATATTCAGGTGATATCCATTCCGAATGGGGGACTGGCAAATGCACGAAATATGGGCTATTTAAAAATAAAGGGAGATTATTTCATGAATTTGGATGCGGATGATTTTCTGGAACATGGAATTATTTCAAAGTTATACGATAAAAAGCAGATATCGGACTACGATATCTGCTTTTATGGATTTCAGGAATTTTGTGAAGAAGATAGGAAATATTCGGGGAGATATGAAGAACATTTTCATTATATGAATGGATGTATCGGGGGCACAGAGGCTTTTATAAAAAAAGCTTCAAAATATATCTGGATTTGCCAGGGAAGTGCCTGCTACAGGACATCGATGCTTGAAAAATATGATATAAAAAATATTCCCGGAGTTGACCAGGGAGAAGATTTTTATTTTATCATGTGTCTGCTTGCCTGTTCCCGGACAGTGGCCTGCGTACCGGACATAGGTGTTACGATTTCATACCACAGTGATTCTATGATGCATTCTTCTTTTCAAAAATCCCATTTGCAGGTTTTTCAGGCTCTGGATAATCTGCAGAATAAACTGCATACATATAGTTTTCTAAAAAGAAAAAACCTTATGGATGCTTATATTCTTGCAGAGTATGAAGCGAACAGGCTGGCTATAGCTAAAAAAATTGCTGATACATGTAAATGGAATCAATGGAGAAGATATAGAAGGCGGGTAAAAAAATATGTTCCGGCTCAAAAGGTTTTTAACCGGAAGCTGATGGACAGAAAAAGAAATCTGGAATCGGTTGTTTTTCACCGGATGCCTGTTATATATTTTTACATTACGAAATTGTATAAGATGCTTCACTGCTGATGAGGAAATTGGAAAACATCAGCCTGGTCAGGAATAGCATTTTCCGAAAAGCAGGCGGTAATTTACAGATGAGGATACAGGTATGAAAATAATAACATGTGCCAGCTATTATGGGAGCGGCTCCAGTGCATTGACAGATTTAGTTTCTGAATATGATTCGGTAAAAGATTTATCAGATTTTGAGTTCCGTTTTCTGCATGACATGGACGGTGTCAGGGATTTGGAATACTATCTGACACAAAATCATAACAGGCATAATTCCGGTCATGCGATTAAGCGGTTTGCAAAGCTTTCTAAATTTAATTCCGGGAATTTTCTGAGCAGGAAGTATTCCGGTTATTTTGAAGGGAACGACTATCAAAGAATTACGCAGGAATATATTGAGGGACTTACAGATTTTAAATATAACGGCTGGTGGTTCTATGATTTGTATGACAAAGGAACGGGGGTATATTACATATATCAGGCATTTAACCATATATTTCGAAAGCTGCATACTGACAGCATCAGGATTTTGAAAAATGAATGGACATACTGTTCACATCCAGACAGTCAGAAATTTCTGGATATGACAAAAGCATATGTAAGCAGACTGATGAGAGCATTGAATAAAGAGGGGAAAGAATATCTGGAAATCGATCAGATTGTCCCGTCATCCAATTTAAAGGACATACTGAGATATTTTGACGATGAGATTTTTGTGTTTGTTGTGGACAGAGATCCCAGGGATGTCTTCTTGTCGGAAAAATATTATTGGAAAGAAAGGATTTGCCCATCAGATGCCGGTTTGTTTTGTAAATGGTTTGCTTATGCAAGAGAAGAAGGAAACAGCATATCGGAAGATTTGCCAAATGTATTCAAAATACATTTTGAGGATTTGATTTATAAGTATGATGAGACAGTGGAGTTTATAGAGAAAGTCACCGGTTTAAGGCCGGGGAGCCATATTTGGAAATTTGAAAAACTGAATCCGAAAAGGTCGGTGGTCAATACCAGGCTGTGGGAGAAACATTCTGATAAAGGTGATATCAGGATTATAGAAAAAAGATTGGAAAAGTACTTATATTCATATGATGATACTGACTGTATGAATATCGCAGGGGCAGATGTGAAAAATTCGAAAGTATTTTAGGATGCATGAGAAATTAAAAGGGGAGCAAAGCAGAAACATGGGAACAAAAATAAAAAAGCAGGCACTCTGTATTGCGACGGTAGCTTCGATGTTAGATAACTTTAACCGGAGTAATGTGGATATCCTTTTGAATATGGGGTATGAGGTAACACTGGCAGCTAATTTCCATAGCAGGGAGGATATTAATTCGCAGGAAAAGATATATGCTTTTGTGAAAGAGATGAGGGCAGAAGGCATCCATATCGTGCATATCGAATTTTCAAGGAGCATAATAAATGCCTGCATGCACGCAAAGGCTGTGCTGCAGGTAAAAAAGCTGTTGAAAAGGCAGTTTGACCTGATTCACTGCCATTCTCCAATTTGTGCAGTGATTGTGCGCTTGCTGGCTTGTACATACAGGAAGAAATATGGAACGAAGGTGTTTTATACAGCGCATGGGTTTCACTTTTATAAAGGGGCACCGTTGAAAAACTGGCTGCTGTATTATCCGGCAGAGATGGCTCTCAGCCGGGTTACGGATGTTCTGGTTACCATTAACCGGGAGGATTACAAAAGGGCGGTACGGAAGCTTCACGCAAAGAAAACAGTATATATTCCGGGTATCGGGGTAGATATTGAAAAATTTGCAGCCATGAAAACGAAGGCGGAGGAAAAGAGGAGGAGCCTGGGCTTGAAAAAAGATGATATCCTTCTGCTTTCCATAGGAGAGCTGAATGGAAATAAAAATCATGCAGCTGTAATCCGGGCGCTGGCACTGTTAAAAGAGGAACCTTTTTTTGCACGCTTGCAGTATCTGATATGCGGAAAGGGAACGGCCAGGCAGGCGCTGGAAATGCTTGCACAAAGACTCGGAATTTCTGGGCATGTCCGGCTTTTGGGGTTTCGGGAGGATGTGGCGGATATCTGCAGATGCACAGATATTTTCGTCCACCCTTCAAAAAGGGAAGGATTGCCAGCAGCCTTGATGGAAGCAATGGCTGCCGGGCTGCCGGTTATCTGTTCGGATATCCGGGGAAACAAAGACCTTGTAAAACATGGCGAGAGCGGTTTGTTATGTAGTATGGAAGAAGATGGGACAGCCAGCCTGATAAGAAAACTGGCTTGTGATGAAAAGCTTCGCAAAAGGCTTGGAGCAGGAGCGGCATGGGCTGTGCGAAGGTTTGATATATCTAAGGTAAGACGTTCCATGTGTAGTATATACAGAGAAAATACGGGCATGGGTGCAGATATCGCAGAATGAGGCCCCTGTATAAAAGAACATTTGTATTCATGCAGCCGAAAGTGCTGGAGATATTGGCTTACGGGAGGGCTTAAAGAAAAGGCGGTGATAATAGATGATTTCAATTGTGGTTCCGTGTATGGATGAGGAATATGCAATACCGATTTTTTATGATGAGATAGTAAGGTTTCAGGATAAGCTTGAAGAATTAGAGCTTATATTTGTAGATGACGGCAGCACGGATCATACACTTGCCAGGATTAAAGACTTGCAGGAAAAAGATGCAAGAATACATTATGTTTCGTTTTCAAGGAACTTTGGAAAGGAAGCCGCGCTGCTGGCAGGCTTGGAGGCATCGAAAGGAGATTATGTGGTGACAATAGATGCAGATTTGCAGGATCCGCCGTCTCTGATGCCGGAAATGTACAGGATTCTTAAAGAAGATGGGAGCAGGTATGACTGTGTGGCTGCCAGAAGGCAGGACAGAAAAGGTGAGCCTGCAGTACGGTCTTTTTTTGCCAGGATGTTTTACAGAATGGCAAACAGGATTTTAGATATCAAAATTGCCGACGGTGCAAGGGATTACCGTTTTATGACCCGGAAAATGGTGGATGCCGTGATAAGGGACAAGGAGTACAACCGATTTTCAAAAGGGCTGTATGCATGGGTGGGATTTGAAACGAAATGGATTGCATATAAAAATGTGGAACGTAGTGCCGGAGACACAAAATGGTCATTCTGGAAATTGTTTCGGTATTCCATGGAAGGCATTCTTGCCTATACGACCATTCCGTTGTCAGTGATATCAGTGATTGGTATTATGACATTTTTTTTATCCTTTTCAGGCCTGGCATTTGTTATAATCCGTGCTGCAATGTACGGGGATCCGGTGGCAGGCTGGCCGTCTCTGGTATGCATTATATCCCTGCATGGAGGCTTGATTTTGCTGTGTCTTGGGATTATCGGTCTGTATTTATCGAAGATTTATCTGGAAACGAAGAAAAGGCAGATTTACATAATCAGGGAACAGGGATGACTGGCAGTCCGTGTTTATGATTGGAAATGTAACAAACAGAAAATATGAATGTAAGGAATATGAAAGTCTGATACAGGTGGAAAATGTTAAAAAAAATGAATGAATGGAAAGTGTTAAAGACAGATACCTTAAATAAAAAGGATGCTGTGTGTATTATTTCATGCATCATGACAGGCCTGGTCTGCTGGATTTTTATCATTGCCAGCAGATGGAGTTTTTATATGGCGGATGATTTTAGTCATGCCAATGCAGCCGGCATATATGGAAATGATATTTGGGGACTGTTCAGGGCTTCTGTCGGCTATATGATTCAGATGTATAAAACATGGCAGGGAACATATTTTGCAATGTTTTTGCAGGAATTCCTTTCTCCGCTGAGTGGGTTCGGAGAAAAACAGCTGGCGGCTGTAATGACAGGCAGCTGTCTTCTGTTTATGGCAGCTGTTATTTTGCTGGTAAGAGAGATATGCGGGGCAGCAGGCATGGAAAGACATGTGACATGTGTTATTTGTTTTCTGGTGCTGTTTTCCGTTCTTGGATTCAGGGCCTGGACTGAGATTTTTTACTGGTTTTCAGGGGCAGTTTCTTATACGATTCCATTATCGATGGCGATGCTGGCTGACGTGTTTTATTTAGAAAACAGAAATATGCCCGCATATGTGGCTGCATGTATCCTGGCTTTTCTGGCTTCCGGAGGAAGTCTGGAAGTAGCGGGTACCAGCTGTTTTGGGATATTAATCATTCTTTCCGTGAAGGGTTATAAAAATTTACGGAAAAAAGATTATATATTTTTTTCTACAGCAGTGCTTGGGGCACTGATTAATGCAGCAGCACCAGGAAATTTTGTAAGACGGGGCCGCATAGACAGCAGCGGGCTTCACGCCGGGGCTGCCCTGATACGTTCCGTTCATCAGGTTATCCTTTCTTTCGAATACCTTTTGTTTCAGACACCGTTTTTAATGATTGTAATTTTGTGTGTGATAATAGGCATTTATGCGGGGGGGGGGCAAATGGTTCAGCAAGCTTGCAGCATATAAACTGATAGCTATGTGTGCTGTCATGCCAGTTGTGACTTGTTTTCCGGTATGTCTGGCGTACCATTTATCTGATGGCAGGGTATATTTTCCGAACAGATGTGAGTTTGTGTGCGTATTTGTGGTTATTATAGCAATCATGTTTATCAGTGTAATGCTTGGTGTATTTCTTGCAGATACGGGAATCGTCAAAGGATATAAGGCAGCGGGAACTGTGCTGCTGATTTCATGTCTGATTATGTCTGTTCAGGATGAAAAATACAGATATTCGAATACTGTAATTTATCGTATGTATAACAGTGAATCTGTGCATGCTTTCAAAAATTATCATGAAAGTGTAATGGAAATATACAGAAAGATAGAAAAAGATGAGGATGCGGATGTAGTTATTGACAGCCTGCCTGCAGCAGTGAGTGATTTTCCAGATATGGGAGCCGGGCTGTCTGTTGATTCTAAAAATTGGCAAAATCAGTCAATTGCAGGATACTATGGTAAAAATTCAGTTGCCTTAAAGCCGCAGGAGTGAATAAATATTAATTTCCCGATTAAGGGAATGATTTGCGGCATTGGCCTCAGTTTGTGGCCGGTACAAAAATGTACGGCCATTTTGTTATGGAGTTTGCAGGATGACAAGGGAACAGAAATTAATTCTAAATACAGGAAGCGGGTTCGTATACCAATTAATATCGATTATAAGCGGATTCATTCTGCCCCGATTGATTATTGGAACTTTTGGATCAGATATCAATGGGCTGGTACATTCTGTCGCACAGCTGCTTGGATTTATCACTTTATTCGAAATGGGGATATATTCTGTTATAAGTGCAAGCCTTTATAAGCCGCTCGCGGATAAAGATTATGTTCAAATAAGCAAAATATACAAATCATCACAGAAATTTTTTAACAAAATAGGACTTATATTTGCTGGTTATGTCATGTTACTGGCCGTCTGGTATCCATTCTTTGCTGGGAAAGAATTTGATTTTTTCTTTATTTTTTTTCTTATTTTTGTTTTATCTATTTCAACATTTGCACAGTATTTTCTGGGTATTTCCTGTTCTATTATTCTCGGTGCTGATCAGCTGCAGTATTTGAATAATTTATTTCGGAGCCTGACATTACTGGTTTCAACTATAGTGTCCGTTGTGCTTGTGAAAGCAGGGTACGGAATTCATGTTATTAAACTTGCGGCTGCTGTGATTTTTCTGATACAGCCTGTTTTTATGAAGATATACGTGGACAGACATTATCATATTGTTGGGAATATTCATCTGAACGAGGAACCCATAAAGCAAAAATGGGATGGGCTTGCCCAGCATATTGCATTCTATGTTACTACGAGTACGGATACTATAGTTTTAACACTGTTTTCAACGCTTTCCAATGTTTCCATATACAGTGTGTATGCATTAGTTCTTAACGGCGTGACTGGTTTTTTGGAATCAGTTACAACTTCATTGTCTCCTTATTTTGGAAATATGATAGTTAAGAACGAGATGGAGGCATTAAATAGAAAATTTAGTTATCTCGAATGGGCGGTACATCAAGGGGTGACTTTTATCTATACAGCGACTGCTATACTGATTGTTCCTTTTGTAAAAATATACACAAAAGGCGTAAATGATGCAGATTACATAGTTCCCGTTTTTGCCCTGGTAATTACAATTGCATATGCGTTACGCACACTGCGGATTCCTTATAACAGTATGGTGATTGCAGCAGGCCATTTTAAGCAGACACAGCTGGGCTCGGTCATAGAGGCTCTGGTTAATATCATTATTTCTATAGCCGGTGTCTGCATGTTCGGGCTTATAGGTGTTGCTGCTGGAACAGTGGCCGCGATGCTGTGCAGGACAATTTATCTGGTCTGGTATTTATCAAAATATATTATCAGCAGAAAGATATCGTTCTGGCTGAAAAATGTGGCGACTGATTTGTCTGTATGCATAGCGGGCAGTGTGGCAGCTGTTTTTTTAGATTCTTCCTGTTCAGATTATTGGGAATGGGTGCTTTATGCAGCAAAGGTTTCATTAATTATTTTATTTTTCTGTTTTTTCTTGAATGTTATTTTTAACCGGGAGTTTGTTGCGATGATAAAAGAAAAAATCAGATGAATTAGAGGGACAGGAACAAAATGGAGGGATTTGCATGGATAATATGAAAAAGCCATTAGTAAGTGTCATTATGGGTACATATAACTGCGAGGGTACGATTCGTAAAAGCATAGAATCCATTCTGAAGCAGAGTTATACAAACTGGGAATTCATTATATGTGATGATGCTTCCACAGACAGGACATATAAAATATGCAGAGAATATGAAGACAGAGACGGGCGGATTCGAATTATAAAGAATAAACAGAATAGGAAACTGGCTGCAGCACTGAACCGGTGTCTTGAGATTGCAAAAGGAACATACATTGCAAGAATGGATTCTGATGACATCAGCCTGCCTGGCCGGCTGGAAAAAGAAGTTGACTTTCTGGAAAGCCATGCAGGTATTGATGTAGTTGGCTGCTGCTGTTATATATTTAATGGAAAATCAGTTATTGCACGCCGTATGTATCAGGAATATCCTAAGAAACAGGATTTACTGCTGAGGCCTCCATACCTGCATCCGGCAATCTGCATGCGCAGGCAGGTATATGAAAAATTACATGGATATGTGTCCGATAAGCGTACTGTGCGTGCAGAAGATTTGGATTTATGGTTCCGCTTTTATGAGAAAGGATATACAGGATATAACATGCAGGAATATTTATATATCTACAGAGAAACTATCGGTGATTATAAAAAAAGGACATTAAAAGCTGGAATAGAAACAGCAAAAGTATTTTTAAATGGTTATAGGAGACTTCATTTTCCATGGTATCTTTATCCTTTTGCATTCAAACCAGTGGTTTCAGCGCTTTTACCTGATAAGTTTATGTATTATTTTCATAATTCAGGTAAAAGAAGGCAGTATTTATTTGAAGGCAGTTTATTTTAGATAAGAATGGGGAATAGAAAGAAATGTGGATGTGAGGGAGACAATGATGGCATTGCTGCATAAAATAAAACAGTTTATAACAGATGAAGATTACCGGTGGATGATACTTGCGAATAAAGGTTTTTTAAACTGGATGGATGATGAGGCTTATATAAGAATGCAGTATAAGATTTATTTTGGAAGAAAACTGAATCTGGAATATCCAGAGACATTTAATGAGAAGCTGCAGTGGCTGAAACTGCATGACAGAAGGCCGGAATATACGATGATGTCTGATAAGTATCTTGTTAAGGATTATATATCTGAAAAATTAGGAGAAAAATATATCATTCCTACATTAGGTGTCTGGGAAAATCCGAAGGATATCAATTTTGATGATTTGCCAGAACAATTTGTATTGAAATGCAATCATAATTCTGGACTGGGTATGTGCATCTGTACAGATAAAACAAAATTAGATATAAAAAAGGTACGCAAGAATCTGAAAAAAGGCTTAAAACAAAACTTTTATCTGAATGGGAGAGAGTGGCCGTATAAAAATATAAAACCAAGGATTCTTGCAGAAAAATATATTGGTACGTTAGAAGACGTGCGGGGGGGGGTATCAGACTATAAATTCTACTGTTTCCATGGTGAACCTGAATTTTTATATGTATCAAGAGGGCTGGAGAATCCTGAAACGGCGCGAATTTGTTTTTTGACGCTGGACTGGAAACCTGCTCCATTTAGAAGGACGGATTATCAGACATTTGATGTGCTTCCGCCTAAACCGGTGTGCTTTGAAAAGATGATGGAAGCTGCGAAGATTTTGTCAGAAGGAATTCCTTTCGTAAGGGTCGACCTTTATGAATTGGAAGGACAAGTACTTTTTAGTGAACTGACTTTTTTTCCATGTGCCGGATATATGCATTTTGAACCAGAAGATTATGACTGGGAAACAGGGAAAAGGCTGGATATAAAGAAAGTATACTGAAATGTCCACGAAAAAGGAGAAATGTTTGTGAGAGAGAAAATGAAAAGAGATGACTTGGATGACATCGACGCTATGGATATTATAGCAGATACCTTTCATGTTGCGAAAGAAGATATAAGCGGTATTTCGGTTTTAAAGAAGGGGATGACAAACCGTTCGTTTTTATTTGCGGTCAGGCATGGAAATGACCAGAAAAAATACATAATGCGAATACCGGGTGAAGGGACGCAGAAGCTGATTAATAGAAAACAGGAAGCACAGGTGCTGGAGGCAGTTGCACAAAAAGGACTGTGTGACAGGCCCGTATATATAGAACCAGAAAAGGGATATAAGATTACAAGGTTTCTGGAGGGGGTGCGTACTGCGGATGCATCTGATGTTTCGGATTTAAAGAAGTGCATGATGATGTTAAGAAATTTTCACGAGATGAATCTGAAAGCCGGGTATACGTTTGATATTTTTAAGCAGATAAATTTTTATGAAAGTTTATGGAAAGGCCAGCCAAGCATTTATAAAGATTATAAGCAGACAAAGGCAGATGTGACATCGCTGAAGCGTTTTATTCAGGAAGTTAAAAAGGACTGGTGCCTGTGCCATATTGATGCAGTACCAGATAATTTTTTGTTTTATATTGAAAATGGCGAGGAGAAATTACAGCTTACAGACTGGGAATATGCAGGGATGCAGGATCCTCATGTTGACATTGCCATGTTTTGTATTTACAGTCTGTATAATAAATGGGAAACTGACAGGCTGATTCGTATTTATTTTGATGCTGCGGGAATGTGCTGTGATGATATTACAAGAGCAAAGATATATGCTTATATTTCCTGCTGCGGATTATTATGGTCGAACTGGTGTGAATATAAGAGCCGTTTAGGCATTGAATTTGGCAAATACAGTCTGGGACAATACAGGTTTGCAAAAGATTACTATAGATATGCTGTTGAAGAACTTCGAAAGTCAGGAATAGACATTGCATAAGCAAGAATAACAGATAAAGAAACGATAAGGAGAAAAAGATGTGTTTAAAGCAGATAATGCCGTGATTCTGGCAGCAGGCACATCAAGCCGGTTTGCGCCATTATCATATGAGAAACATAAAGCTCTGACTGTTGTAAAAGGAGAAGTGCTGATTGAACGCGAAATCAGGCAGTTAAAAGAGACAGGTATTCATGATATTTTTATTGTGACAGGATATAAAGCAGAGCAGTTTGAGTATTTAAAATCACTTTATGGAGTAATGCTCATTTATAATCCGGATTTTCTAAACAGAAATAATAGCAGCAGTATATATGCTGCGAAAAATGTAATTCGAAATACATTTATCTGTTCTGCGGATAACTACTTTCGTAATAATCCTTTTGAATGTGAGGTGGAAGAAGCATATTATTCTGCAGTTTATTCACAGGGAGAAACAGATGAGTGGTGCATAAAGCAGAAAAATGGTTATATTACAAGTGTATCTATTGGAGGAAAAGATTCCTGGTATATGCTTGGACATGCATTCTGGGATGAGAATTTTAGCAGAAAATTTTTATCTATTCTGGAAAATGAGTATGATAAGCAGAAAACTTACGGCTTGCTCTGGGAACATATATGGATTGCTCATTTAGCAGAATTGCAAATGAAAATGAAAAGATACCCGGAGGGATATATATATGAATTTGATACGTTTGATGAGTTAAGGGCGTTTGATGCATCTTATATCTGCGATACAAAATGCAGGCTTTTAAAACAGATAGCCAAAAGGATGCATGTTACGGAAGCAGAAATTACCAGAGTGGCTGCGGTAAAAGAATCTGGCAATGCGTCTTCCGGTTTTACGTTTACAGTACATGGGAAAAATTATATTTACAAGTATGATAAATGCGAAATTAGATTAGCCTGATTCTGTCTCCAGACAGAATCAGGCTATTATAAATCAGCGTATCAAAAAATCGGGAGAATAATCAATGAATCATAATAAACAAAATGCAGAAGGAAAAGGAAAGGCAGACTGGATGATTATGATAGTACCGCCAGTTATTGTTGCGAGCCTTTCTATTTTATTCTTTTTTTTGCCGGATCAGAGTAATCACGTATTAAGCCGGATTCGCTTCTTTTTGGGTGATACATTTGGAATATATTATATTATTATTGGACTTGGAATATTTTTATTATCGATTTATATTGCCTGTTCCAGATATGGGAATATTGTACTGGGCAGTCCGGGAGAAAAACCACAATACTCCTTTTTTACATGGGGGTGCATGATGTTTACCTGCGGGCTGGCAGCCGATATTTTGTTTTATTCCTGTTCTGAATGGGTTTTATATGCCGTGGACCCACATCTGGCAGATCAGGGTTCCATACAGAAATGGGCTTCAGTATATCCGCTGTTCCACTGGAGTTTTATACCATGGGGATTTTATCTTGTTCTTGCTGTGGCATTCGGTTTTATGCTCCATGTCAGAAAGAGGACGAGGCAGAAATATTCCGAAGCTTGCAGGCCGCTTCTTGGCAGATATACAGATGGAATTTTTGGAAGGTTTATTGATCTGCTGGCAGTTTTTGCTTTAATAGCAGGGACAGCAACTACATTTTCAGTTGCGACCCCGCTTATGTCAGCCGTTGTGGCTGAACTTTCTGGTATAAATTTGGATAGAAGGGAAATTACAATTGTTATTCTTCTGCTGACTTGTTTTGTTTATACATTTTCACTTTTGCATGGATTTAAAGGTATCAGCATTCTGGCAAAGGCATGCATCTTTATGTTTTTCAGTCTGCTGCTGATTGTTTTGCTGATAGGGGGAAAGGGACGGTTTATTGCAGAAAACGGTGTGCAGTCTTTAGGAATTATGATAAATCACTTCTTTGAACTGTCTTCATTCACAGATCCGCTGAGAAAATCGAATTTTCCGCAGAACTGGACAATTTATTACTGGGCATACTGGATGGTATGGTGTGTGGCAGCGCCTTTTTTTATTGGAAATATAAGTAGGGGAAGGACTGTCAGGCAGGTGGTTCTGGGAGGATATATTTTTGGTGCTGGAAGCACAATGATTAGTTTTATTGTATTAGGAAATTATGGAATGGGATTGCAGGTGTCAGGCGCAGGGGATTTTATTGCGGAATATAGCCGGACAGGAGATATATATGCAGTTATCATAAAAATACTTGAAACTCTGCCAGGTGCGCCGTTTGTCTTTATTTTGCTGCTTCTGACAATGATAGCATTTTATGCAACGAGTTTTGATAGCATTGCATTAACAGCATCTGTGTATAGTTACTATAAACTGGACAGAGATGAAAGCCCGCATAAATGTGTGCAGTTTATCTGGTGTATTCTGCTGATTATTTTTCCGATTGCCCTGGTTTTTTCTGAAAGCAGCATGAATAATCTGCAGAGTGTTTCGATAGCTGCGGCATTTCCAGCTGCTGCTGTCATTGTGCTGATTGCGGCTGGTTTTTTAAAAGATGCAGCTGAATATATGGATAAGAAATAAGCTGGATGCATCTGCATTTTACTGGTTTACTGTGTTTGGAGGCAACGGGGAAGCCATTCATAGTTCTGAATGGGCCGTCCAGGAGAAATGATGTTTAGCAAATATGGATTCATCCAGCCCGGAATGTGCGGTAGAAAAGGTAAAAAAGGCATGGTATGCTTTTGATAGAAGACGGCGCACAGGGATTCGGCGGGCGGATTGGCAGCAGGAAGGCATGCAGCTTTGGCGATATTGCCACAACGTCCTTTTTTCCGGCAAAGCCGCTGGGATGCTATGGGGACGGCGGAGCAATCTTTACAAATCATGATGAAATTGCAAAGCTGTGCGGGCGCGTGCTCTGCCTGCCAATGCATCCTTATCTGGAAGAAAGGGAAATAGACGAAGCGGCAGATGCCTTGAAAGATGCTTTAAATGGTCATGCATAAAGCCGAAACTGCTTTTTGCGGATTGTGAAACAGGCAGAGATAGGGTATAATGTGGAAAACGGGCTGAATGGAGGCAGGATTATGAGAAAACCATTGCCGGCAGGGGTGGACAATTTTGCAGATATAATAAAAGAAGGATATTACTACGTCGACAAGACGATGTTTATCAAAGAACTGATGGAATTAAAAGGGAAAGTGAATTTGTTTACACGCCCGCGAAGATTTGGCAAGACCCTGAATCTAAGCATGCTTCGCTATTTTTTTGAAGACACGGGAAATACGGAAAAAAATGAAGAAAATAAACTGCTTTTCCAGGGCTTGAGCATTATGGAGCAAGGCAGGAAATATACAGGGCATATGGCAGCCTGGCCGGTTATTAACCTGACACTGAAATCAGCGAAGCAGCCCTCATTTGAATCAGCATATGGGAAGATGAAAAGAGCAATTGCAGACGAATTCCAAAGGCATCAGTATATACTGGCAAATGAAAAAATAAATGAAGAAGACCGGAAGCTGTTTCAAAAAATTGCCGGCCGGACAGCTGAATACGATGATTATTCCGGGGCTTTGGAATTTTTAAGCAAATGCCTTTATGCGGCGACAGAAAAAAAGACGGTTATTTTGATAGATGAATATGATGTGCCGCTTGAGAATGCTTATTTCAGGGGATTTTATGAAGAAATGACAGATTTCATAAGGTCATTGTTCGAATCTGCACTGAAAACAAATGAGTATCTGCAGTTTGCGGTTATTACCGGCTGCCTTAGAATTTCCAAAGAGAGTATTTTTACAGGACTGAATCACCTGAATATCCTATCTGTGCTTGATAAAAAATACAGTGAGCATTTTGGATTTACGCAGCAGGAAGCTGTTCAGATGATGTCTTATTATAAAGCAGAAAGCCGTTTTCCGACTCTGAAAGAATGGTATGATGGATATTTGTTTGGAGACACGGAAGTTTATAATCCCTGGAGCGTGATTAAGTTTCTGTATGATTTATGCTCAGATGTAAATGCATTTCCGCATCCCTACTGGGTTAATACCAGTTCGAATGATATTATAAAGGCTTTAATTGCCAGGGCAGACCAGGAAACAAAAGGACAGATTGAGCGGCTTTTAAATGGAGAAGCTTTAGACATAAAGGTGCATGAAGAAGTCACTTATCAGGATATGTACAGCAGCAGCGAGAATCTGTGGAATTTTCTTTTGTTTACGGGATATCTGACGAAAGAAAGTGAGTACCTGAATGGAAATCATATTTTTTTGAAGGTGCGCATTCCCAATACAGAAGTTTTGACAATTTATGAGGACACGATTTTGAACTGGCTGAAAGATGTGCTGAAAAAAGAGAATTTTCATGATTTGTATTGTGCAATGGAAGAAGGGGATGCCGGGAGAATGACGGATATCTTAAACAGCCAGCTTTTCCATACAATCAGCTTTTTCGACGGCGCAGAAAATTTTTATCATGGATTTCTGACCGGAATATTAAGCCAGAGTGAGAATTATCTGGTGAAATCGAATCGTGAATCGGGGAATGGGCGGTCGGATATTATGGTAAAAAGCCCTTCTCTGCGGGGGCGGTCGTTTATCGTGGAGCTTAAGGTTTCAGACTGCGTGGACCATTTGGAAAAGGACGCCCAAAAAGCCCTGAAGCAGATTTATGAAAAACAGTATATGGAAGAACTGCGTGCGGAAGGGTACCGCAGGATTGACTGTTATGGAGTTTCATTTTACCGGAAAGACTGTGAAGTCTGCTTTGGAAAGGGAACAGGCGGATGATGGCAAATCAGCCGGAAAGCAGAATATTCAGATATGCCCGTCTGAATATTCTGCAAATACGCGTTCCATTTCTTTATGGCAGGATTTTGTAATTGGTATTTTCTCCCCGTCAACCACCAGGTAATCCCTGTGAATGCCCTGTACGTGGCTGATATTCACCAGATAAGAGCGGCTGCACTGGATAAACACGCGGCTGTCCAGCTTTGCCCTGGCATTTTTCAGGCTGCCGCGGGTTTTATAGTCTCCCTGCTGTGTATGATACACCAGGTCGTGATTGAATACTTCGATATAATAAATATTCTGGGTAAACAGGTTGATAAGGCCCTGTGAGGTTTTCAGGGTAAAATAGCTGCCCCTGTCTTTTTCGATGCACAGCTGTGCTTTTTCCAGGACACGTCCAATCGTGAGCCGGTCAACGGGCTTTACGATAAAATCAAGAGCATTCACTTCATAACCGCGGATAGCCATCTGCATCATATGGGTGACAAAGATTAACTGTGCGTCTTTGTTGACGATGCGCAGAAAACGCGCTGCATCCAGTCCGTCCATATCCTGCATCTGGATATCCATAAATACAATGTCGTAGCTCGCCTGGCTGCGGATAAATTCAATCCCGCCGCCAAACTGGCGGATAATGCAGGCAGTGTTTTTTTCTTTCAGGCAGCTGGTGATGCAGTCCGCCAGAGTCTGGCGTTCTTCCTGGCTGCTGTCTACGATGGCAATTAAAATCATTTCTTCTCCCGGTTCCCTGTTTTGCAGTTTTTTGTAATTACCTGTAAAAAGAACTTTCTGTTCCATATCATACTATAGAAAACAGGAAAAGACAATGCTTTTCCCGCTAATCGATGTCTGAAATTTTATGTTCAAGCGTATACCAGACGCCGCCAAGCGCAATCAAAACAGCAGCCAGTATCAGCCAGATATTTTCTTCATAAGCGGCCGTGGAAGCGACTGCAATCTGGCGGATATAAATAAAAAGCACGGAGCTGGTAATGGCCGCGGGTACGGATTTTTTCCACATGCCGGCTGTAAAAGTCCACAGGCCGAGTGCGCAGAAGACAACGGTTGTAGCGAAAGCCCTGGATATCATGTAAGTAAGCAAAGCCGGCTGGAATGTGTCCGCAGTCCAGTGAAACCGTTCATTCATGCAGACAAGATAAGTGCCGCAGACGGCATATCCGGCCAGCAGGAAGGATGCCACAAGCGCAGTTATCAGCAGGAGCTTTGCGAGAATGATTTGTTTGCGTCCTGCGGGATAGGTAAACATAACCCGGATGGTTTTGTTTGTGTATTCACTGATAATGACCGAAGCATTCAGGACGGAAAATAAAATAACAAATACAAATGCAAACACCATTTCAATCACGCGGAAGGCTTCGCGCAGGGTATGTGCTTTTGCGGATGTATCGTGCAGGGAGACAGCAGTAAACAGCATGCTTAAGACAACTGCCAGCACGAAAACAAGCGCATAGTTTTGAAAGTGTGTTTTTTTCAATTCCAGTCTCATGAAACGGAGCATTCTGTGTACCTCCTTAATCATACGAAAAGATGTCCTGCTGACAGGATGGTTTTGCGGTTTCACCTGGCGCAGCGTTCTGTGCGTCTTCCAGGACATGGAAAAAATAATCTTCCAGCGAGCTTTGCTTTCGGCCGATGCTTATAATAGCAGCACCGTTTTGCACAAGCATTCTGGCAATTTCCGGGACAGGAGTCCGAAGGTCATAGATTTCGATTCTGGTACCGGATGCAGCTTTAAAATCGGCAATCCCGGATTTGTGTTCGAGCAGAAAAGCCGCGTGGCTGGCATTGTCTGTTTCCAGGACGATATAACCGGACTGGATTTTGCGGATATCCGGCATGGAAATTTCCTGTAAAAGCCGTCCGCTCTGGATAATGCCGATGGTGCCGGCTATCTGTTCGACTTCGGATAACAGGTGGCTGGAAATAAAAATGGTGGTACCGCATTCCCGGTTCAGCCTTTGAAACAGCTCCCGCATCTGGCGGATGCCTTCGGGGTCGAGCGCATTGACGGGCTCGTCTAAAATCAGCAGCTGCGGTTTTGTGAGAATGGCACGGGCAATCGCAAGCCGCTGCTTCATGCCCAGGGAATAATGCAGGACCCGCCTGCCTGCGGCATCCTGCAGCCCTGTCAGCTGCAGCACCTCGTCAATCCGCTCTTTGCAGTAATAGCCCATGTATTCGCAGTGCAGCTCCAGGTTCTGCCATCCTGTGATGGCTTCGTAAAAACAGGGGCTTTCGATTATAGACCCAATGCGTTTAAAGCTTTCATAGCTGTTTTCCTTCATTTTTTCGCCAAACAGGTAAACTTCGCCGGAATCCGGCTGTGTCAGCTGCATCAGCATTTTCATGACAGTGCTTTTGCCGGCACCGTTTGGCCCGGCAAATCCGTAAATTTCCCCTGTCCGGACATGAAGGCTGACATCGTTCACGGCGTTTTTTTCTTTGAAGGATTTGAACAGGTTCCGTGTTTCTAAAATACAGTCCATAAGTGCTCCTTTCTGCTGGCAGAAATTTTCTTTCCCTGCAGATGACAGCATATCATGAAAAGTTCGCTTTTTTCTATCTGGATTCTAACTTTTTTCTAACATTACTCGTGTCTGGAGCGGCACTGTTTTTCATATGAATGGTAAAAATAGTTTTTTCGCCCGGAATGCTCATGACGGTAATATCCGCATTCATCTGGAGCGCAAGGTTTTTTGCAATGGCAAGCCCGAGGCCGCTGCCGCAGCGTCCGCGGGCGGTTGTGTAATTTCTGGAAAAAATCTGCGCCTGTTCGTTTGGGGAAATGCCGGGCCCGTGGTCTTCCACTTCGATTTGGACAGAGCCAGCCGTGCTGGTGAGGCGGATGCCGAGATATTTTCCACAGCCGCCGTGGAGGATGGCGTTGTCTGTCAGATTTTTCAGGATGCGCGTGAACGCTTCGCCGTCGGTATCGGCATAAACCGGGACAGAGCCAGTCTGAATCTGCACGTCGAACCGTTCTTTTTGCAGGATATCATAATAATCCAGCAGGATTTCATGGCACAGCTGTGTTACGTCTGTCTGGCGGATATCCAGATGCATGTCGCCAGATTCGATTTTGGATATGGTAAAACAGGCGTCTGCCGCAGCTGCCAGTTCTTCTGCCTTGGCATACGCTTTTTCGGCCAGCTTCGCAAGCTCCGTTATTTTTCCAGTATCTGGAGGGGAAGAAAGCTGGCGTATTTCTTTTTTCAGCAGTTCCAGGCAGCCTTTTAAAACAGTCAGCGGCGTACGCAGGTCATGGGAAATATTGGAAACCATCTGCTTCATGGCCTGCCTGGAACGTTCAAAATCTGCCCTGTGTGCATAAAAGGAGTCAGACACGCGGTTCAGCGCGGCTGAGAGCTGCTGAATGGATGGATGTTCACTTGGGACCAGAATGCCGCCTTCCGGTGTCTGGCAAAAGGCATCCAGGCGTTTTGTAATATACAGGATTTCTTCCTGCAGATGCCTGGTTCTGGCGCGTTCCAGAAGATATAATATCAAAAAAACAACGGATGGTATGGCAGAAAGCAGCTGCATTTTTTTCTCCTCAGTCTTCGTTCAGCTTATAGCCGATGCCCCATAAGGTCTGAATATACCCGCTGCCATTGGTACAGGCGGACTTCAGCTTGGCGCGCAGGCGGTTGATATGTGTATTGAGTACATGCTCGTTTCCATAATAAGGCTCTTTCCAGACCAGGCTGTAGAGCCGTTCTTTGGAAAATGCCTGTCCCGGGCTGGCTGCGAGCAGGGAAAGAATATCAAATTCTGTACGGGTCAGGTTCAGGACTGTGCCGGATGCCTGCGCGGTGCGCCTGGAAAGATTGATTTCGAGGTCCCGCAGGCGGATGATATCGTCGTGCGGCGGGCTGTTGTAGCTCACGGCGCGCCGGATATGGGCCCGGATGCGCGCAGACAGTTCTATCAGGGAAAACGGCTTTACGACATAGTCATCGGCCCCGGAATTGAGCCCCATGGATTTATCGGTATCGCTGTCTCTGGCTGTGATAATAATAATCGGGAGCGTGCTTGTTTGCCGGATGGAGCGGATGACTTCCACGCCGCTTATATCCGGCAGCATGAGATCAATCAGGGCGAGCGCGTAATCAGGGCTGGCCGAAAATGCCCGGACAGCACCGGTGCCGTTAGAAAAGATGTCAGCAGAAAAATTTTCGCTGGCGAGATAGTCATATATCATGCTGCTGATGGAATGGTCGTCTTCGACAATTAAAATTTTACCGGACATGACAGGTCCTGCCTTTCTGGCGCTCCGAGCGCCTGTGTGCCTATGATTGTACCATAGAAAAGGCCGAAAGCCCAGTAACTTTCGCAAATCCATTTTGATTTCGCTTCGCGAATGGGATCTGCTCACCTTACGCATTCACAGAAAATTTACCAATGACTGATTGCAAAAATATGCTGATATGTTTATAATAAGATAATAGCTGCCCAATCGATGATAAACAGAATACGAAGGAAAAGCATTCTGCAGATTTTATATACGCCTGCAAAACAGCTGATTTTGATGAAAGAAGGAAATGAGAGGTCTGGAATGGAAGAAAAGGAATATGTGCAGACAGCACAGGATGAAACCGCAGAAGAAGGTACGGACAAAAAGAAGCATTCCCTGCTGCGTGAACTGCTCAGCTTTGTGGAAATATTTATTGCAGCATTTATACTGGCCCAGCTTATGACACATTTTGTGCTGATTAATGCGGAAGTCCCTTCGGAGTCCATGGAAAATATTATTGAGCCAGGAGACCGCCTGTTCGGGCTGCGGCTGGCGTATGCGTTTGAAGATCCGCAGCGGTTTGATGTCGTGATTTTCCGCTATCCGGTCGACGAGTCGCAGAACTTTATCAAACGGGTTATCGGCCTGCCGGGAGAAACAGTTTCCATACGGGAAGGAAAGGTTTATATCAATGATTCCGATACGCCGCTGGAAGAACCGTACCTGCCGGAAGCGTGGACTGACGATAACGATGGCTATGTATTTGAAGTGCCCGAGGGCCATTACCTGATGCTTGGCGACAACCGTAATATTTCACTGGATGCCAGGTTCTGGGCACAGAAAGCGCTTTCCGGCGGCATTGCAAAGGACGAGGATGAGGCTCAGGAATATACATATGTGGACGAAGAACAGATACTTGGGCGGGCAGTTTTAAAATATTATCCGCATTTTAAGTCGCTGCTGTCTTATTAAAAAATCCGCGGTATAAGATTTGCCCGGATGATGTATAGGGAGCGTCTGGAATGGAAAAAATCAAGGCGGAAGAAAAAGAAATGGAGAAGATTCAATTGCAGAAAAACGAGTCAGGGAATCAGGAGAACCAGTCCGCGGAATCAGGGCAGCGGACTTCTGTTGTAAAAGAAATTTTAAGCTATGTGTGGATTATTGCGGCCGGAGCTGTCATGGCGCTGCTGATAAACCGGTTTGTGCTTATTAACGCAGTCATACCGTCAGAGTCGATGGAAAATCTGCTGCAGGTAGATGATAAGATATTCGGGTGCAGGCTTTCGTATCTGTTTGAAGAACCAAAGCGCTATGATGTCATTATGTTTCACTATCCGGTGGACGGGGAAACGATTTATATTAAGCGCCTGATTGGGCTTCCGGGCGAAACGGTAGAAATCAAAGACGGCAGGATTTACATTGACGGTTCGGACACGCCGATGGAAGAAAACTACCTGCCGGAAAAATGGGTCAGCAGAAACGACGGCTATGTATTTGAGGTGCCGCAGGATTCTTATCTGATGCTGGGCGATAACCGCAACATTTCCGAAGATGCAAGGGACTGGGCGCAGTGTGCAGTGGATGACGGCGTGGCAGCCAATATCGAAGAAGGCCTTAAGTACACGTTTGTCCATAAAGACGCACTGATTGGCCGTGCCGTTTTAAAGTATTCCCCTGAGTTTCACTGGTTTTTAAATTTTTAAAAATCTGCTTGCTATCACTGGGAAATTTCGGTATAATAGGATTCGTAATGCGGATATGGCGGAATTGGCAGACGCGCCAGATTTAGGTTCTGGTGGGCGACCGTGCAGGTTCAAGTCCTGTTATCCGCATTTTTTATTTTATAGGAAATTCTAAGGAGTTTCCTGGAGGCATGTAAGATGGGCATTTATGTAAATCCAGGCAGTACGGCATTTGAAATGTCGCGGTTTTCTGAAATTTATACAGACAAAAGCATGCTGATTGCAAAAGTAAATGCAGTATACCGTACAGAAAAAAGGTTTCTCTGCGTGAGCAGGCCGCGCCGTTTCGGAAAATCTATGGCTGCTAACATGCTTGCTGCTTATTACAGCTGTGGCTGTGACTCTGCGTATTTATTTTCCGGGCTGGCGATTGAAAAAGACGCATCTTACCAGAAACATCTGAACAGGCATCAGGTCATCCGCCTGGATATCCAGAAATTTCTTTTCCAGAAATCGCATACTGGTATTTTTATCAGAAAGATACAGGACATGGTTATAAAAGAACTGAATAAAGAGTTCGGAAACTGTTTTGAAGAAGACCCGTATGGGCTTCCTGGCGTGCTGGAACAGATATACGCGAATACGGGAAAAGGATTTGTATTTATAATCGATGAATGGGACTGTGTGTTCCGTGTGGCAAAAGAACAAAAAGAAATACAGAAAGAATACCTGGATTTTCTGCGCGGGCTGTTCAAAGGACGGGATTACGTGGAACTGGCCTATATGACCGGAATCCTTCCTATCAAAAAATACGGAGAGCATTCAGCTGTGAATATATTCCGGGAATCTTCCATGCTGGACCCGGGCAGTCTGGCTGGTGATTTTGGCTTTACGGACTGTGAGGTTATGGCTCTGTGTCAAGAATATGGCGTAGATTATGACAGCACCCGGAAATGGTACGATGGTTATTTTTCTGGAGATATCCATATTTATAATCCCATGGCAGTGACAGAACTGATGGAACGAGGTGACTTTCAAAGCTATTGGGCCGGAACTGAGACATATGAGGCACTGAAGGTTTATATTGATATGAATTTTGATGGCCTGAAGGAAGCGGTTGTAAAAATGCTTGGGAATGCGGGCTGTGAAATTGACCCGGCTTCTTTTCAAAATGATATGACGACATTCCGTACCAGGGATGATGTGCTTACACTGCTGGTACATCTTGGGTATCTGACTTATGATAAAAAAACAGGAAGCGTTTTTATTCCGAATCAGGAAATTGCGCTGGAATTTCTGCGTGCTGTCAAAACCGGGGGCTGGGATGGACTAGTACAGGCACTTGGCCGCTCAGAAGCGCTTTTAAGCTATACATGGGCGCTGGATGGAAAATCCGTGGCACAGGAAATTGCTGCAATCCATAATGAAACGGCATCTATATTGAAATATCATGATGAAAATTCCCTTGCATGTACAGTTCTGGTGGCATATTACAGTGCAAGGATTTATTATATGAACCCGGTTATGGAGCTTCCGTCTGGGAAAGGGTTTGCTGATGTAGTGTATCTTCCAAAAAGGAACGTGGAAAAGCCAGCCCTTTTGATAGAACTGAAATGGAAAAAGACGGCAGAAGGAGCACTGGCACAGATAAAGGACAGGGGATATGCGTCTTGGCTGGAAGGATATACGGGAGACATACTTTTGATTGGCATCAGCTATGATGAGAAAAAAGGGCATGCATGTAAAGTAGAAAAGCATGTGATAAAGAACCTGTAGATGCATCCGTCTTTGGGGGAGGTATCAAATATATGACGTAACGCATACCGCTTTCCTATCCTTATTGAACCATTTCCTGACACTAAAAAATCGCGGCTCGCTAAAGACGGATTGTTATCATTATGTATGTTCATTCATTTTTAGTTCACGATTTTTTCAGAAAAGAGTTTATACTCTGCACAGAGGATGTTATAATAAAATTGTATATGATTATTATAAGATTTAAGTATGTGGGAGGAGAATGTCTATGAGCACCCTTGAGAATACAGTTTCTATGATGAAAACTTTGCCGGAAGCGGATGAAGCGGCGGGCAGGTTTTTGAAGCCTGTGTCGCGTGAAGATATTATGCGGGATATTGAAATAGCAGAAGCTCAGTTTGCCAGTGGCGAATACCAGAATGCAAGGGAATTTCTTGCTGGATTGAGGAAAGAATATGGAGTATGAGGTTATCCTGAGCGGCCAGGCTAAAGAAGGTTTTCGTAAAATAGTCTCCTATCTTTTGTACGAATTCGGAAATGAACAGGCGGCGGCTAACGTCATAAATGATATGTAAGACACAATAACCCGTCTTTCCAGCATCGCCGGCAGCCTGAAATGGTGTGATGAGCCTGGATTGAGGGCTGCAGGATATCGAACCATTCATTTTAAGCGTCATAAGTATTTTCTGTTATATCGGATTATTAAAAGACAGGCCTATGTCGTGAATGTTTTTCATGATTTACAAGATTATGAGGGGATGCTGAAATAACCAGCTACAGGATTACACACAGTTACAGCTGGCCTTGATGCCATTATTGCCCCAGCAGCAGCCTGGGCTAAATTTTCATAATGTACAAGAAAGAGGCTGTCGCATTAAGAAAAACGATACAAGATATAGTTAGTTCGAATCGTTCTTTTAAACTATATCCTGGACATGTTTTGCTTAGTGCGGCAGCTTTTTTTTGCGTTTTGTCAGCTGTTTGTCTTTATAGATAACAATTTGCTGCAAATTGCTGTGCAAAAGAATTATCTGTCAAAATCAAAATGTTTTTACAGCTGCACGGAAGCTGTGCTGGATATGTGGAACCTGTCTGTGCCGGATAAAGAAAAGAAGAAAAAGGCAGGCGGCCGGAATTATGACAGTTATGAAATATATGTCAGAATTATGAAGTCGGTGGCTGAGAGTATGAACGGGTTATAAATTGCGCTTAATAAACTTAGTTTCATGAAAGGATATCATACTGAAATGGATAAATATTATTCCTGGAAAAAACGTTGGACATTGAAATCGATGTGGCAGAAAAGCAGAAGAAGCCGTGTGGAAGCGGATGCTTCTGGTACAGAGGCAGAAGCAGTGCTGACAGAGGAAGAAGAACCATACGTCATGGATGCTGTACGTTTGGAAAAAGAAATCAGGAATTTTCCTGGATGGAGGTAATTTTAATTACGAGCATAATGTCAGGCTTATTCAGCTGATGCAGCAATTCAAAAGAAAAAATAACTGCAGGCTGTACTGGAAATTTCATCCGACAACAAATCCTGCTGATTATGAACCGCATATCAGATATGAGCAGGATGTGTGTTCAAAGGATATTTTACTGGAAGATTTTCTGGAAAAGATAGATGCAGGAATTGTATCGAATTCTACCGTTATGATGGAACGGATTAAATCATGGATTCCGGCGTTTATCTATGTGGATGATAAACAGGAATATGATATGTATACCAAATTTGATGATTGTAAAAAATTCATGATTAAGTACTTGACACATGCCAAAATATGCTATATGATAGGCACATCAAAAAGAGACGAGGTAAGCATATGTTACGCATAAATGTAATGGAGAATGACGCAAACTGAATAGATGCGTGGAATGAACCGGCAGCCGGATGCAGGACAGGCAGCGGCCGGCAGGGACATTCTGGAGACTGGCAGTATTGCTGCCGGTACATTTGCCTTACAAAGTGCTTGCTTTATCGTTCCAAATATCCTGGATAGAATGCATAAAAACAAATGCATAAAAACGCAGATAAAAGTCGATTTAAAAGCGGATATAAAACAGCATGGCTTGTATGGTCATGCTGTTTTTGCATTTCTGGCAGCAGAAAGCCCGCAGAGCGTGCGTTTCGCTGCATTCAGGATATCGGGATATCCCGGAATCATGCATTCCGGGTTTCGCCATGCAGGAATTGCTTTCAGGGCAGGACTGCATGGCTTTTTTGTCTGGCCAAAGCCCGCAGGGCTTTTCGCAGGATATCAAAATAAGGAGGGTGGACATGAAAAAAATACGCGTTTACATTGGAAAATACTGGCTGGCTTATATAGCTGCCATTGCCTGCATGGCTGCCGCAATTGTGCTGGATATGCTCTATCCGAAAATTACACAGAGCATTGTAGACGATGTCATAATCGGCGGCAGGCAGCAGCTGCTCACAAAGCTGCTGGCTGGAATTGCGGCAGTCGGCGCGGGCCGCTGTGTGTTCGGATATCTGAAAGAGTATGCATTTGACGTGCTGGCATCAAATATCGGCTCGCAGATACGCAAGGATTTATTCGCGCATATCCAGACGCTGTCTGCACGGTATTTTGACAGTGCCAATACCGGGGAGCTGATGGCGCGGGTTAAGGATGATGTGGATAAAATCTGGAATGCACTTGGCTTTGTGGGAATGCTTGTCATAGAGGTCGTGCTGCATGTTTCGCTCGTTTTGTACTGCATGTTTGCCATCAGCTGGAAGCTGGCGCTTGTACCGCTTGCGGCAATGGCCTTCTGCGGGAGCCTGGCAGTGTTTATGGAGCGCAGGCTTGATACGGTATATGAAGATATCAGCGAGGAAAACGCAGTGCTTACGACCATTGCAGAGGAAAATCTGGCTGGCGTGCGTACCGTAAAGGCGTTTGCAAGGGAAAAATACGAGATTGAAAAATTTCTCTCCCATAATAAACGCTATTATGACCTGAATATGACACAGTCAAAAATCATGGTGCGGTTTTATCCGTATTTTCAGTTTGTCGGAAAAGCGCTTCCGGTTACGATGGCGGTGCTGGGCGGGATTTCGGTTATCCGCGGGAGCCTGACGCTTGGCGCGCTTGTGGCCTTTATTGAATACAGCCGCAACTGTACCTGGCCAATGGAAATGATGGGCTGGCTGACGAATGATTTATCAGCTGCGGCTGCATCGTATAAAAAAATCAGGACAATTTTTGAAGAAGAAGCCGAAATCAGAGACCGGGAAGACGCCGTGCTCCTGGACCATGTCCGGGGCAGCGTGGCATTTGAAGGTGTTTCGTTTGCGCTGGATGGAAAGCAGATTTTAAAAGAGATTGATTTTCAGATAGAGCCGGGAAAGACGCTGGGCATTATGGGCGCGACCGGTTCCGGCAAATCATCGCTGATACATTTATTGCAGCGGTTTTATGATGCGGATGGGGGCACGGTGCGACTGGATGGGATGGATGTGCGGGATTTGACGCTTGCCCAGCTGCGCAGCAGCATCAATGTCGTTTTGCAGGATGTATTCCTGTTTTCCGATACGATTGAGGAAAATATCAAAATGGGAAAGCGCACAGAGCTTGGCATGCATGAAATCCGCACCGCGGCAAGGCGCGCGCAGGCAGACGGATTTATCGAGCGGATGGACGAGCAGTACCAGACGGTTATCGGTGAGCGGGGCGTCGGCCTCTCGGGCGGGCAGAAGCAGCGTATCAGCATTGCACGCGCGCTGGCCAAGCAGAGCCCGGTGCTGGTCATGGATGATTCGACGTCCGCGCTGGATATGGAGACCGAACAGGAAATCCAGAAAATGCTGCACAAGCTGAAAAATACGACAAAGATTATTATTGCGCACCGTATTTCAGCCGTTTGCCATGCCGATGAGGTTTTGTATCTCGAAAACGGATGCATTGCAGAGCGCGGCACGCATCAGGAACTGATGCAGAAAAAAGGACTGTATTATCATACATTCCAGGCTCAGTACGGGGCGTTTGCCGGGCAGAAAGAAACAGATGCCGGACATATGGCTGAATAACATGAATGGAAAGCTATGCAGAATATATGGAAAGGAGACTCTGAATTATGGCAGTAAATTCGTACCGTGATGATGAACAGATGGATAACACAAGCAGAAAGAAAATCCTGCGCAGGCTGCTGGGGTACCTGTTTGTGTATAAAGGCACGGTGTGCATTGTGCTTTTGATTATGGCAGCAGCGATTGGCATATCGCTTGTTAATCCGCTGCTGATTGAAGAAGCGCTTGACCATTATGTGGCAGGCGGCGATGATAAGGGACTGGTGCGGCTCGGGCTGGCAGCGCTGGCACTGAACCTGGTTTTTATCGTGCTGGTAAAGCTGCGGATGTATCTTATGTCCGTGGTTTCCAATAAAATACTTCTGGTTATCCGCCAGGATTTGTACGAGCATATCCAGACACTGTCCTTTTCCTTTTTTGACAGCCGTCCGACCGGGAAAATACTGGCCCGCATTATCGGGGATGTCAATGCACTGAAGGATGTATTTGTCAACGCGGTCACGACGCTTCTGCCGGAATTTGTGACCGTGGCAGGCGTGGTTGTGATTATGGCGGTCAAGGACTGGCGGCTGGCGCTGGCATCGCTGAGCACAATACCGCTGATGGCGGCCGGCATCTGGTTTGTGCAGAAAGCTTCGCACAGGCGCTGGCAGATTTACCGGAAAAAATCATCCAACCTGAACGCCTACGTGCATGAAGATATCGCCGGAATGAGCGTGGTGCGCAGCTTCAGCGCCCAGAACGAAACAGGCGAAATATTTGGCAGCCTTGCAGACGACCACCGGGACGCCTTTCAGGATGCCTGCAGGTATGCGGATTTATTCGGCCCGGTTATTGATTTCAGCTGGGGCATCGGAGCCATGATGCTGTATCTGATTGGAATCCGCGTGCTTGGCATGCAGCGGGTGTCCGTCGGAATGCTGGTTGCGTTTGGCAGCTATATCAATATGTTCTGGAACCCGATTATGAACCTGAGCAATTTTTATAATAACCTTATTACAAACCTGACTGCGGCGGAGCGGATATTTGACATCCTGGACACGCAGCCGGATATTACAGACCGGGAGCTGGTTCAGGAGCTGCCGCCGATAAAAGGAAGTGTTGCATTTTCCCATGTCAGCTTTACCTATGACAAGGGAACTCCGGCAGAAACAAAGGTGCTTTCGGATGTCAGCTTCCAGGCAGAGCCTGGGGAGACGATTGCGCTGGTCGGGCCGACCGGGGCTGGAAAGACAACGATTGTAAACTTAATCAGCCGTTTTTATGATATCGAAGAAGGCGTCATATCGGTAGACGGCTATGACCTGACGAGCGTTTCCATCGAAAGCTTCCGCAGGCAGATGGGTGTCATGACACAGGATAATTTTATTTTTCACGGCACAATCCGGGATAATATTTTATATGGAAAGCTGGATGCCACAGAAGAAGAAATGCTTGCAGCAGCAAAGGCAGTCCATGCGCATGAGTTTATTATGGCCATGGAACACGGCTATGATACCGAGCTTAAGGAACACGGGGCAGGGCTGTCGATTGGACAGCGGCAGCTGATTGCCTTTGCAAGGACGATGATTTCCATGCCGAAAATACTCATCCTTGATGAAGCAACCTCAAGCATCGACACCCATACAGAGCTGCTCGTACAGGAAGGAATCGAGGCGCTGCTCGCTGGCAGGACGAGCTTTGTCATTGCGCACAGGCTGTCTACGATTCAGAACGCAGACCGGATTTTTGTCATAGACGGCGGCGGGATTTTAGAACAGGGCACCCCGAAGGAGCTGATGGAGAAGAAGGGGGCTTATTACCAGCTGTATATGGCGCAGTTTGAAGGATTACTTTGATATCCGTTCCATCCGGCAGGTATGCCTGCGGCTCTTTTTATCATATTGAATACCGGCAAGGAGCACATCTCCATAATAGGGCCTGAGTGCTTCGCCATAGTTTTTCTGTTTGATTTGTGCAATTGCGCCTTCGGCAGAATGATTCCATTTCAGTTCCACTACGATGGCCGGCTTGCCGGCATGATTCTGGCGTGGCAGGAATACAAGGTCTGCAAAACCGTTTCCTGCCGGCATTTCCCGCACAGCCATATAATACTGCCGCGCACTGTAATAGGCCAGATATATCGTATAGCTTAAAGCATTTTCATCATGATATTGCAGGTGGGATGTTTCCAGATGGGCATTCTGGATTCCTTCGGCCACAGCCTGTTCGTCCATATTCCAGGTGGCTTTGAGCAGCTGCTCAGAAGCCTGTACGGAGCGGATGATTTCATCCCAGCCAGCTGCTTTTATGGCAGACAGATATTCATCTGCCACTTCGGAATTGGGCAGAAATATTTCCTTTGTCCCGAAATTGTACCCAAGGTAGCCAAGATGTACCAGCAGTGTCAGGACATCTTCGCAGCTGTGCAGGGATGTCATATCATTTGCAAAATTATGAATATCTATTTTCTTTCGGTCCCCTGCGAGTATTGCTATCACAGCGTCTTTTAATCCGTCAAAATTCATTTCGATATACAGTTTTAAAGCTTCAAATGTTTCGGTCTGATTCCAGTAATTGTCAAACCGCCTGTTCAGCATGGCGCTTATGACAGATTTTGGACTGTAAATATCAAGGCCGTTTTCAAAATGATACCCGTCATACCAGCGTTTTGTCTCCTCATAATCCATGTCATAGCGGGTACACAGGTTTCTGGTTTCTTCCGGTGTAAATCCCGTAAATTCTGCCAGCGGCCCGGGATTTGTCATGGAAAATTCGTCAAACATATTCAGGGCGGAATGCGTGCCGTATTTTTTGACAGGCAGGATGCCCGTCATATATACAAGATGGATATATCCTTTATCCTTCAGCAAATCCCTTAAAAAATCCAGATATCGTTTCTGGGATTGGAAATCCTGTTTGTATTCACGCAGAATACAGTCCCATTCATCAATGATAACCATAAACGGAATTCCAGAGGTTTCATAAACATCCTGCATACACTGAATCAGGTCGCTTTCGTCAAAATAATCAACAGATGGATAGGCGCGTTTCATCTCCCGGATAACCAGTGCTTTCATCCGTTCGAGCATGGAATCTATTTGGCAGGACCTGCTCAGAAATTCCTGTATATTGAGCATAATGACATCGTATTTGTTGCGGTACCGGTCAAAATCTTTATCCTGAAATATCTGGCAGTCACAAAATAACGTGCCGCAGTCACTTTCCCGGCTGTAATAGGCAGCCAGCATATTTGCTGCCATGGATTTGCCGAAACGCCTTGGCCGGCTTACGCAGATATAGCGCTGTTCGGTTGCGGTTACTTTATTGGTATAGGCAATCAGCATGGTTTTGTCAACATATATTTCAGAATTTAACGCCATGCTGAATTTTTCACTGGATGGATTCAGGTAAAATCCCATTTGATGCCTCCTAGTATAATAATGATATAGCCACAAGAGCTATAAAGTTAATAAGTTACAAAGTCATATCTGATGAATAACTGAAGGAGGGCTTCCCTTCCATCAGAGGTTATTGATAAAATTTTTACCATGTCTGAGGTTTCCTTAATGCACCAGACAAAATATAGAGGTATAATCAC